>Ga0172367_10001558_pt1 | contig 32907 bp, 32 predicted proteins | sample Lak10m_FD_114542 | JGI IMG/M metagenome (GOLD analysis project Ga0172367, IMG submission 114542) | Freshwater microbial communities from Kabuno Bay, South-Kivu, Congo - kab_022012_10m | ecosystem: Environmental > Aquatic > Freshwater > Lake | place: Democratic Republic of the Congo: South-Kivu...
CGCTCGCGCAAATAACCACGGAGATCACGCGCCCTCAAATTTCCCGATGCCTCTATCTTGGCCACCAGGCGAGACCGCGACCCCTCACTCACCACCTGAACCATCGCCGCGCTCACGTCGGGCAGATCCTCCAGCAAGCGCTCGATTTCCTCCGGCGAAATCTTGTGCCCATTGACCTTCACCACCCTGTTCGACCGCCCTTCGAGCACCAGCCCGCCGTCCGCATGCAACTGCCCCACGTCCATCCCGGTGAGCCACCCGTCACTGGACAGCACTTTCGCGGTTTCCGCCGGCTGATGCAGGTAGCCGAGCATCACGTTCGGCCCGCGAATCTGCACTCTGCCTCGATCAGTGGTCGCCCCGTGCTCGTCGATACACCGCAACTCGACTCCCGGAATCGGATACATGCGATTGCGGGAAACGATTGCGTGCCCAAAGCGGCTTCCTTCCTCCGCGATGGTCGCGGAGCATTCCGTCATTCCGTAACATGCCACCATCGGGACGCCGAACGCCCTTTCGCAGTCGGCACGAACGCGCGGCGAGACATAACTGCCCCCGGAGTAAACGGCGCGCAGTTGCGGCAGCGACAGATTCCCGCCTTGGGCCATGCGGCCAAGGCTGGCGCAGACCTCCGCCACGCTATTCAGCAGCGTGACCGCACCACGCGGCCCCTGCCCTAGCTCCTCGCGTACTCGGCTGAAGTCCCCGACCGCCCAAAGCCTCGCCCCAGCCCACAGGCCTCCGGCAAGGCAGTTGACCATCGCCGGCACCACGCTGAACGGCGCCGTAGTCAGCACCGTGTCGTCCTCGGTAAGCCGGCGATGTGCCTGCTGGAACTCGGCCATGTGGCGCAGATTGCCCCACGACAAAACAACGGGTTTTGGCTCTCCTGTTGAACCGGACGTCGTAACGACAACCGCCGCCTGCTCCGGTGAGGGTTTGCGGGGCCGACCCGCGAGGACCCGCCCATCCGGCGCGAGGATGGCGGCGGGCTCCACCGCCGCAAGATGCCGCTCGAACTGACCCTCCGCGATCCGCGGCAACGGTGCCGGAACCGCCCCGACCATCCAGCACCCTAGCACCTGCGGCAACACTTCTGTCGCCGATTGAGCAGTAATCATTACGGCGTCCCGCTCGCGAATGCCCCCACGCGTCAGAGCCTGCGCATGCACTGACGCCCCACGCACGATCTCACCGTAACCTAACCACGCGCCGGCGGTGAACAGGCAAGGCCGGCCCGGGCTCACGGCGGCCCGCCCCTTGATCCGTGCCAGCAACGCCTCGCGCATCAGTGGCGCAGGGCCGCCATCAGCCCGGTAGATTGCAGATAGCTACCCCACATGGTATGCCACGACCCCATGAGCGCGGACGGCTCGGGGTTGTCACGCACGTAAATGCCCCCGTCGGCCAACTGCCCGGCCACCTTCGGGTCGCGCAGCGCGGTGGCCACGTCAGCACGCATCCGTTGCTTGGCATCGGCGCTGATTCCGCGTTTGCCCAGCAGGATCAGGCCTCCGCCAAGATTGTCATAGGCCGGGAAGCCCTGCGCCGTGAAGGATGGCAGACTGAGCGCCGCGAGCTGCCCCGGCGTCACACCGCTGGCACCGATCGCACGCAACCGCCCTTCCTTGATGTGCGGCATCGCCGTCGAGATCCCCACGAATCCCACTGGAATGTGCCCGCCCAGCACGTCCTGAATAACGGCGACGGATCCCTTGTAGGCCACCGGGGTAAGCTGGACCCCTTGCTGTCTCGCCATCAACTCGCCTGCGACATGCGCCAGTGATCCGGGGCCGAAATGCCCGAATGGCGTCCGCGTCGTCTTGGCGTGGGCGAGCAGGCCTTTGAAGTCCTTGATCGGAGAATCGGCACGGGTGACAACCAAAAGTCCGGTGTCGGCAACGTAAGCCACCGCCTCCAGCTTTTCCAGCACGTCGGCGAGGGCCGGAGCCAGATGCGGAGCGAGCGTCACCGACGACACGCTGGCGAACGCGAACGTGTCTTCTCCGGGCGCCAACGCGACAGCGTTAAGGCCGATCACCGCGCCACCGCCCGGCTTGTTCTCGATCGTGACCGGCTCTCGCATCGCCGTCGCCACGATTCGCGCGGCCGAATCGATCAGGCCCGGTGCTGCCGGAACGATCCAGCGCGTTTCCGCGCGGACAAAACTAGCCATGGCCGTCAGCGCGACCAGAAATATCAGCTTCTTCATCAGATCACCTCCAAGGACGGTTTTGATACCAAGACGTCGGCGGGCGCCCGTTGCGAAAGCCTCGTCGCAACGAGCCCTGCCGTCAGAACAAGGGCCAGCAGCAAACCAGGTTGCATCAGCACGGAAATCGCGTCTGCATGCACTTGCTCCGCCCGGCGCAGGTATTCCTCGCACAACGGCCCAAGCACAAAACCCATGAACACCGGCACCGGGTCCAGCTTGCGCCAGTGCAATCCGATACCGATCACCCCGATCCCGAGCGCCAGCGCGACATCCACCCAGCTTTCGTTGCTGAAATACGCACCCGCCAACCCCACACCACCGATCAGGACTCGCAGCATTGCCGGACGAAGCTCCGCCAATCGTGCCCACATGCCAGCATTGGCGATCATCGTGGCTGCCATCAGCAAATTGCCGATCAGCATGCTGGCCTGGATCGCCCCCAGCAGTTCCGGCATATCCCGCATCAGCCCCGGCCCCGGCGTGACCCCCTTGACCACCAGCAGGCTCGCCATGACAGCGAGTGCCGGATTCGTCGGCAGGCCGAGCGCGAGCAAGGGCACCATACCGGCCTGCGCCCCGGCATTGTTCGCCGCCTCCGGGCTCGCCAGAAGGTTGCGCGCCTTTGGCATACCTGCGCCGCCGATCCGCTTTTCCAGATAGAACGCGGACGTCGCCCCCAGTACCGCGCCGCCGCCGGGGATCAGCCCCATCGCCGTACCAAGCAGACTCCCGCGCCCCACGGCCCCGATATCAGTCGGCGCCGACACGTCCATTGCCCGGTCGTCATTGCGTGACGCCGAGCCGAACTCGCGTCCGACCCACGGCAGGCAGCCGAACCCGAACAAACCGATCCCGAGCAAACCCACGCCGATGCCGTCCATGAGTTCTGGAATCCCGAAGGTTCCGCGCGGAATCCCGGTGGCCGGGTCCACCCCCACGGTCCCGAGGAGCCAGCCAATCCCCACAAGACATGCCGCACCGAGAGAACTTTTGGCCGACCCCATGAACCAGGTCACGGCCAGCCCGAAAAGGAACAAGCCGGCAATGTCGGCGGGCCCGAGCTTGAGCGCGAGTTCGGCGAGCGGGCGGGTGAGAAAAGCAATCGCCCCCAATGACACCAGCCCACCCGCCAGCGAACTCCACGCGGCGATTCTCAATGCGGTTTTCGCAAGGCCACGGCTTGCCAACTGGCGACCCGTTACGCAGGACGGCAGCGCCGAGGTTTCCCCGGGGACGCCCAGCATGATCGCCGGGATCGCGCCGCCATACTGCGCCCCGAAGTAGATGCCCATGACCACGGCAAGCGCCTGATCGATCGGCAGCACGAACAGCCACGCCGAGAGAAGCGCAAACGCGGTCAGCGGTCCGACGCCAGGAAGAACGCCGACGACAATGCCGGCGACCGCGCCGAGCAGTGTGCTGCCGAGGAGCGCCCAAGAAATCAACATGGTCAGAAAAGCGTTGGCCCGAGCACGGTGCCGACCACGCCCCAGGTCACGAAGTTGTTGCCGACAACGGCATAGCCGGGATTGCCGCCGGCAGTTCCGGGATACACGAAGTCGTAGCCCCCGCCATAGCCCGTCGGAGCGTAGGTGCCGGTACTCCCGGTTTCGCCGGCCTGTCCGAGATCGCCACCTTTACCCCCTTTCCCGCCGGTGAGTATCCAAACCACCCAGTTCGTGCCTGCGCCCCCGGTCGTCGATGTACCGGGGCTCGCTGCCGGCCCTCCGGCGATTGTTCCGCTCCCACAACCCCATCCCGCGGGCCCGCCGTTTCCTCCCGGTATGCCGGCGCCGCCGCCGCCGGAGCCCCCCCAGCTGGCGTAGAACTGTTCGAAGTAATGGTTCTGCGCCGCTGTCCCGCCGCCGCCGCCGCCTCCTCCTCCTCCTGCAATCGTGCCGGTATTCGCGATCGTGATCGGATGGCGAGCCAGCAACGCCGGGCCGCCATTGCTCCCCGTGGTCCCGTTTGAGAGCCAGCCGCAGTGAAGCGCGTAGGCCGACCCCAATCCACCATTGCCGCCCCGGCCGACGATGAGACCCTTGTTGATGAGCGTCAGCGAACTGCCGGCGGGGAAGCCTCCTCCGGTATCGAAAGCAAAGCTGGTGGCGCTGCTGGGGTAAAGGACGCCGGTCGTTTCGACCGTAACCGTCGCGTTTAGAACGGCCGTACCGTTCCAACCGGAGGCTAATGCGCGGTTCTTCAGGTTGTAGTCGAAGCTGCTGGCCGTCAGCGTATCGGTGAACGTATAGCCGCCAAGCTTGTTCCACGTCGCGGCATTCCCGACTCCGGCCGCAAGGCAGAAAACCGCAAGGGCAACACGCGCCAGCCACTGCATGATTACGCTCTATCTGCTGACCGGGTCAGGACTGCACGGGTTGGCGTATCCCAGGTGTCGATGTGTGGCATCTGCTCCACGTTGCCGGAATCGCCAAGCTCGACTCGAATCAGGTTCAGTGGGTGTAGCCATTCCTGCTGCGTGAGCGGCACTGTTTCAAGGAACACCAGCTCGCCATTGATGCGTTGCCAGCCGCCCGTCGTCGCAGCCGCCGCCTGCTCCGGGCGGTCGGCCCGCGTCAGCCCGCCACGCGGCGGCCAAATCGACTTCAACCAGTTTGCGAGTCGCGGATTCATGCGCGCACCGCCCGGATCGGGATCGTCTTATGCACGGGCGAGGCGGACTGCGCCGCCCCCATGAGTTCGGGGTGCTCACCATCCCAAAGAATTTGACGGTGCAGCGGTAAATGTGGCGACCGGATTCGCAACAGATGGCATCCCGTAAGCATTCGGAATGCCGCGGCGAAGACCGCAACCTTCTCCGAATAGGCCGCTTCGCACGCCGCCGCGAACTCGGCTCCCTGCAGATACATGCAGCGGCCGCCGCACAGCCGCACCACCGGGCAGGTCTGACAACTGGCGCGGTGGTGCCATGAAACACTGGTGTTCAAGCGAACCCCGGCAAGATCGCTGATATGTCCGATACGATGCGACGCCCCGTTTGCCGCCACCGTGTCCGCACTGACCTGGTGGCAGGTCAGGACATTGCCCGCGAGGTCGACCGTCACAACCCCTTCCCGATCTTTTCCGCAAAGCTGCGGCACGGAATCTCGCCGGTGGCGATAGGCGAAGCTGCGCATGAGCTTCTGCATGTCTTCGCGCAGGATCCAGAAGTTCGCCGCGAGTTCGGGATGTTCGACCAGTTCCTCGTATAGCGACCGCCGGATGCTGAACAGCGTCGATGGGTCATGAGGCGTCAGGCGCATCCCGGTTTCGTGATAGGGAAGCACGAAGCCGCCCTCCGAGATCACCACGAACGGGTCGCCGGTTTTCTCCCGAAAGAAATCGACAATCGCGGTGCGGCGGTAGCTGTCCGCATGCAGCATCGCCGAAAAGGAAATCTTGTGCTTCGGACGCCGGCGCCGGTAGAGATCGCGAATGGCCGGCCCCGCCACGGGGTCATCAAACGGATCCGGGCCGCGCACTGACTGCCCCGGGCCGTCGTGCGATAACGCAACGCTGATGTCCATCGCCTCGATGAAGTCCACCTTCTCCGGCGTGAGCAGGCTGCCATTCGTCACCATCGAGAACTTCAGCGCTGGGAACTTCGTGCGCAGCGCCTCCACCAACGGTTTGAGCGTCTTCCAGTACACCAGAGGCTCGCCGCCCCACAGCTCGGCCGTCACGCCTTCACCGTCATTGAAGTCGCCGAGCTGAACATGCTCCAGCATCGCCATGAATCGCGCAACGTCGGCGGGATTTCCGCTCACGCCACCGGTCACGGTGGCCTGCGAGCAGTACGCGCACGAGTAGTTGCACGCGAACCCGACCTGGATCAGCAGGCGCTCAACGATGTGCGTCTTGGCCGATGGATAGTCCGGGTGGGTGGTATAGGACGGCATTCGCTTGCTTGGGGGTTGTGGCGCCTTGAAACCGCCCAGGTGCTCCAGGTTGAACTCCCTGCCGTTCTCGAATAGGAATGGCCACTCGTCGTCCAGATCGAATGTCCGAAGCTCTCCGCTGCGCGGGTCTTGTGCCTCCAGACTGAATTTCATATCCGCTCCTCGGCTGAGCCGCACAGCAGGAACAATGCGCTCCTGTCAGGCCGGCAAACGATGGATTTCAGGATCAGCCGGTTGCCTGCCCCACTCGGATAGCGAATCCGCACGTAAGCCCAGCCCTGTGCCTGCACTTGCGTCAGGATCTCCTTGCCGAAGGGCCGGTTGTCCGAGTCATGAATCTGCTGCATTGACTTTTTGGCCGCTTCCGCGCCGTGGATCGGGTGCGCGATGATGAAGTTCGACCGTCGATCCACCACGAATGCCAAGGTATCGCCATTGACATACACGCCGCGCGGATTGCGCATCTCATTCAGCACGCGTTCAGCACCGTACTTGGTCATATCCGCCTCAACCACGTCGACGATCTGTATCGCTGCCGCACGGGCAACAGGATCAATCCCCGCCAGCGAACCTGCACTCTGATTGATGCCGCGCGCCTGTCCGCCGCTTGCCTGGGCCAACACGCTGCATGCCACCAGGCTCAGCGAAAGCGCCGTCAGGCTGGCCTTAAACATCAGTGGCCCTTTCCAGCCAGAACTCAATGAACGATGCAGCTGCTGATGCGAAAACCTCCTCGCCGCCGCGCTTGATCCATACCAGCGCCGGCGCGGCGGCAAATTTTCTGCCGATCCTCACTTCCCCTTCGCCGAGCATCAAGAGGCTGTTTCGACGTTCCGCAGGCGTCGTCGTGCCGAAGCGCATCCAGACCTTGCGGTGGTAGATTCTCTGCCCCGGACTCGCCGGTGCGACACAGACGAAACGCGAATTTGCCTCCAGCGCCTCGTAGCGCAGCAGCCCCCGGGTGCGTTCGATCTCGTAGCTCCCCTCCCCCGGTCGAAGCTCCCTTGAATAGCCGGTCTGCTCGTTGGTGATCCGCATCCGGCCCGCCGCAACCATCTGGATGCTCGCCATTCCATTGATCGCAAGCACGTCGTCATCCACCTGAAGATAGAGTCGAGCTCCGACATCGCCGAACGCTTCCTGCACGGCAAAGGGACCAACCCGTTGATTCGCGTACTCGAACAGGCGTCGCATCATCACCCGACCTTGACCACCGGCGTCACCAGCGCGCCATGTCGGATCGACAAACCCTTTTCCGTTTTCAGCCCAAGATTTCGCGGCGCGTGCGGTGAGCCTCCGCGCAAATGGCTTCCCAGATGCGCAACATAATCGGCCTTGGTGAATTGGCGCGGCTTTCCGACCAACGCTGTCAGCCGCTCCGCGGCAAGACGGCACTGATCCGTCGTAACTTCGAGACGGTCGAAAGGCGCACGCACGAGCAGGTAGTGCTCAAGCTCGTCGCCTTCGAGCACGCCGCCATCATGCACCGGCAGCGGCATCCGCATCGGAATCCGCGCGCTGGAACTCGTGAAGATCACGTCCATGAACCGGCTTTCCGGCTCGATCGCCACGATTTCCCAGGTGAAGGTCTGCGACATCGGCGCTATCCCGTCGCCGGCCCGAGGCGCGTCCCCGGCACCGTCCAGGTCACGAACGAATTCCCGACCACATGGGCGCCGGCAGCGCCTCCATTCCCGGTCGAGTTGCCTCCGGGCTGTCCGAGCGCCCCCCCGTTGCCACCATAAGTTCCCGTCGCTTTTGCCACGTATTGCCAAACGCAGCACACGCAATTACATACGCAATCAGACATCAGCCCTCCTCACAAACACTCGTAGCTGTAGTAGTACGCCGCGCCGCCGCCAGTCGCCGCACCCGGCCCTGCGCCATTGCCGCCGGCTCCGTTACCCGCCCCACCGGAGGCATACCCGCCGCCGCCGCCGCCGCCGCCGATCGTGCCGTTGTTGGTGACGGCAAGGGCGAACTGGGCGCGCAGCGCCGGTCCTCCCGCCTGCCCGTCGCCGCTGTTGCTGCCCAGCCCGCCCTTGCCGCGGATGGTGCCGTTGTTGATCAACGTCAGCGTCGAGCCCGCGGGCCAGGGGGCACCGGTATCGAAGGCGTAGGTCGTGGTCGCACTGGCATCGATCGTCACACCGGGCTGAATCATCACGGTCAGGTTCACCGCCGACGTGCCGTTCCACCCTGCCGCAATGGCCGCCGTTCGCATGTTGTAGTCAGTCTGGTTGCTGCTGACCAAAATGCCCAATGTGTAGCCACCCGACCCGCTGCCGCCTGTAAGCGATTGCCACGTCGCCGCAACCGCCTGGCGCGCGGCCATGCCCAAACCGGCAAGCCCGCCCAGCGCTTTAAGGAATGATCGCTTGCTCGTCACCGTTGTCCTTTCAGGCTGCTATCGGGTCACTTGCACAGGAACAGGTCACCGCCTGTATCCCGAGCGATGTAGCCCGCACCGTAACCGTCGCAGTTCGCGCCGTTGCTGGCGAGTGCCGCGCCGAGGTTCACACCGACCGCACCGTTTTGCGAGGTGGTTCCGCTGTCGTTCACGTACCAGCGCCACGCGTTGTCGGCGGCGTTGAAGAATCCGCTGTACGCCGAACTCACCATCAGCGAGCCTTGGCGCACGCCCGAGTTGTTCACGAACTCGACGCCCGCATAGCCGTTGCGCTCGCCTTTGATGGTGAGGTTGGTGTACGTGCCGCCGGTCGTGCTGTTCGACACGATCCTGCCGCCCGCCATCGTCAGGTCGCCGGCATTCACCGTCAGGCCCGCGGTACTGGCCGACGCAACCAGGGTGCTGCCTGCGGCGAGGCCGACCGTGTTGGTCGCCGGAAGATAGACGCCGTTGACGGGCACCGAGGCCGACGTCGGGACGAAGGCTGCACCGCTCACCGCCCCAGCGGCTCCTATCGTGCCGCTCGCAGACACGTTGCCATTCACCGTGAGGCCGGCAAAGGTCGGGGCATCGGTACTGCGGACGTGCTGGTTCATGGCCAAGGCATAGGGAGCATTCGCACCATGCAGGACCGTGTTGCCGCCGATGGTCACCCCGCCCGGCCCCACTCGCAGCTCGTTGGTTGCCTCGTTGGCGTTGCCGCGCAACACCACGACGCCGCCAGCCTTGGAGGAGACGTAGGTGTTCGGATCGCTCGCGCCACCCGAGAGAATCATGTACTCCGTGCCCGCCATCGACTGCTCAAACAGGCCGACGTAGCCGGGATAGGCCGGGCTTTCCGCCATCCGGATTGAACGCGCGCCGCCGGTCACCGCCGTCACGCTGCCGCTCGCGGAGGCATTGCCATTCACCGTCAGGCCCGCGAAGGTCGGGGCATCGGTGGTCCGCAGATTCTGGTTCAGGTTGAACGCATAGCTGGAATTGGAACTGTCGAGGACGGTGCGCCAGCCCTGCCACACGCCATTGTTTTTCCCGCGCACGGCGACCTGCCCTGTGCGGTAGTCCTGAAAGACCTGTCCGGCCCACGCACTGCTGTACCCCTGTACGAAGAGGGCGCCGTCGGTCTGCCCGAACAGCGCGATGTTTGCGTTGGTGTAGTAGTGGCCGTTCGTGGTGGTGGCATCCGCGGCCACGGGCGACCCGGAATTGCTCGACACGAAATCGGTGACCCCGTAGCCGGCCAGCGTGGTCGGCTTGCCGGTGATGCTCGCCCATGCCGGTGTCACCGTCACCGATCCGGCTGCCGTTACCCGCCCCTTGGAATCAACGGTCAGCGTCGGGATGGCCGTGCCCGATCCATAACTTCCCGCGCTCACGCCGCTGTTGGCCAGCGCCATGGCGCCGGTGGCGTTGCCCGAGCCGTCGAAACTCACCGACCATGTGCCGTCGCCGGTCATGGACAGCGTGCGGGCCGTCGCGAGTTTCGTCGCCGTGGCCGCGTTCCCGGTGAACCCGGATGTGTCGAATGTGCCGACGGAGGCGCCATTAACCGCCACGCCGATTTGATTGACGCCGGCGTTGTAGAAGCCCTTGTTGCCTGCGCTGCTGAACGTCAGCGATGGCGCCGCAGCGCCGCCGTCCCCCGTACGCACGGCGGCGAAGCTCGGCGTATCCGTGGTCCGCAGGTGCTGGTTCAACGCCGACGCATACGGGGCATTGGCCGCATGCAGCACAGTATTGCCGGCAATGGTCACGCCGCTTCCGGTAACCGCGAGCTGGTTCGTCGCGTCATTCGCCGCGCCCCGGATATAGACCGCGCCACCCGCCTTTGCACTGATGTAGGTGCTTGGGTCAAACGTGCCGCCACTCATAATCACGTACTCGGAGCCGGCCATCGAACCTTCGGTCAGCGCCACGTAGTTGGCGTTGCCGGACCATGCGCCAAGCCGGATCGAGCGCGTACCGGCCGTGTTCGCCGTCAGCGCCCCGCCTGCGGAAGCAGCCGCGAAAGCGGGTGAATCGCTGGTCCGCACGTTCTGGTTCATCGCCGCGGCGTACGGGTAGCTGGTCGCGTCCATCATGCGCTTCCACGCGCCCCAGGTGGTCGCCGAACCGCTGCGCATCCAGATGTTGCCGTTGTCGGTCATGCCGAGCTGGTGGGCCAGGCCGCCGCTGAAGTCGGTCGTCGAACCGTAGGGGCGGAAGGTCTGCACGCCATGGTAGGCACCGCCGTCGGCAAGGCCGTCCGTGGCGTTGGCACGGAAGTCCCAGAAGACACCTGCATTCCGGTCCTGCGGCAGCGTGTTCGTCGCCCGAGTGTCCTGCGACATGATGCTGTAGGCGTCACCGTTGGAGCGCGTCGGCGTGTAGCCCAGCGCACCCGGCACGTTGATCGCCACGTTGGCCGCTGCCGTCAATCGCCCATACCCATCGACGGAATAAGTTGGCACGGCCGTCGCGCTGCCGTACGCACCCGCCGTGACCGCCGTGTTCGCAAGGCCCAGCGTCACGCTGCCGCCAGGTGCCACCGCTCCACCACCACTCAACCCCGCGCCTGCGGTGATCGTCGAGGAGGCGATCGGCACATTGCCTGCCGCGGTGAGCCTGCCTTGCGCATCGACCGAATATCTCGCCACGGCGCTCGCGCTGCCGTAGCTCCCCGCGCCGACACCCGTCGACGGCAGTGACAGCGTGATACTGCCGGTGCTTGCCGACGCGTTGATCTGCCCTGCCGTCCCGCTCAGGGACGTGACGCCGGTGTTGGCAATGCTCAAGCTGCCCGCGCCGCCGGTGACCGACACGCCGGCGCCTGCCGAAACCGCGGTATTGACCCACTTGCCGGTCGTGGCGTTATAGACCAGCACCTGTCCCGAGGCCGGCGCGGCGATCGTCGCGTCCGTGAGATTCGAGAGCGAATGGTCGGTGATTCCGTAGCCGCTGATCGTCGTGGGCTTGCCGGTAACGGACGTCCAGGCCGGCGTGATGGTCGTGCTGCCCGCCGACGTCAGTCGGCCTTGCCCGTCGACCGTGAAGGTCGCTGCCGCCGTTGAACTGCCGAAGCTGCCTGCCGCCACGCCGGTATTGGCGAGATTGAGCGTCACGCTGCCCCCCGGCGCCACGGCCCCGCCGCCGCTCAACCCGGTACCTGCGGCGATGGTGGTGCTGGCGATCGCCGTGTTCCCCGCCGAGGTCACGCGCCCGGTGGCGTCGATGGCCAGCGTCGGGACGCTGCTCGCCGTGCCGTAGCTGCCGGCGGCGACGCCGGTCGAGGGCAGCGACAACGTCACCGAGCCGGTGGCACCGGAGGCATTGATCTGCCCGGCCGTGCCACTCAGCGCCGTAACGCCGGTGTTGGCGATCGTCAGCGAACCGGCACCGCCGGTCACGGAGATCCCGGTCCCGGCCGTAGCCGCTGCATTGACCCATTTTCCGGTCGTACTGTTATAGATCAGCACCTGGCCCGAGGCTGGGAGGCTGATCGCGGCGTCATTTGCGTTGGCAAGGTTGTGGTCGGTGATCCCGTACCCGCTGATCGTGGTCGGCTTGCCCGTGACGTTGGCCCATGCAGGCGTCACCGCGGTTGTCCCTGCAGACGTCACGCGGCCTTTGGCGTCGAAGGTCAGCGTCGGGATGGAAGTACCTGAGCCGTAGCTTCCTGCGCTCACGCCGCTGTTGGCCAGGGTCAGCGCCGTGCCGCCCGCCGCCTTGGTGACATCGCCCGTGTAGGCCGGCGAGATCAGGTCCCAGCTCGTGCCGTTGTCGCGGTACGTCGCCAGCGTGTCCGTTGCAAGGTAGATCCGATCCACCACGCCGGCCGCGGGACGGCTGGCAATCGGCCCCCGGATGTTGGCGCCGGAAATAACAAGATTGCCACCGCTCACCACCAGTCCGCCGCTCGTCGTGAGCTGCCCGGTCATGGTCCCGCCGGCGACATTCACGGCGTCCGTGATTCCGTAGCCGCCCAAGGTGGTCGGTTTTCCGGTGATCGAGGTCCATGCCGGTGTCACGGTCGTCGAACCGGCGACGGTGACCCGCCCCTGCAGGTCGATGGTCAGGGTCGGAGTGGCCGTCGCGCTTCCATAGCTCCCAGCGGCAACACCCGTATTGCCCAGATTGAGCGTGACGCTCCCGCCCGGCGCGACGGCGCCGCCCCCGGTCAGCCCGGTGCCAGCGGAAATGGTTGTGCTGGCGATCGGGACGTTGCCTGCGGCAGTAAGACGCCCTTGCGAATCGACCGAAATGCCGGGGACTGCCACGGCCGATCCATAGCTGCCCGCCGTGACCGTGGTGTTGGCGAGCCCGACCGTGGCGCTGCCGGCGCCGTTGGTGACGGTAATCCCGGTGCCGGGCGTCAGGCCCGCATTCACCCACTTGCTCGTCGTCGCGTTGTAGAGCAGCAGGTTGCCGTTGGCGGGCGCCGTGATCGCGGCATCGTTGAGATTGGAGAGGTTGTGGTCCGTTATCCCGTAACCGCCGATCGTCGTCGGTTTGCCGGTGATGCTCGACCACGCCGGCGTGATCGTCACCGTCCCCGCCGCGGTCAGCCGGCCTTGGGGATCGACCGAGAACGTCGGCGCCGCCGTTGAACTGCCGTAGCTGCCGGCCGTCACGCCGGTCGACGGCAGGGACAGTGTCACCGAACCGCCCGGTGCCACGGCACCGCCGCCCGACAAGCCGGTGCCGGCGGTGATCGTCGTGCTGGCGATGGCAAGGTTTGATGCGGCGGTCACCCGTCCTGTCGCATCGATGGACAGGGACGGCACGCTGTTCGTGGTGCCGAACGTGCCGGCCGTGACGCCGGTCGATGGCAGGGACAGCGTCACCGCCCCTGTCGCACCCGACGCGGTGATCTGTCCCGCCGTGCCCGACAGGGACGTGACGCCGGCATTGCCGATGGTCAGCGTACCCGCACCGCCGGTCACGGAAATACCCGATCCCGCGATGGGCGACGTGTTGATCCATTTTCCGGTGGTCGCGTTGTAGACGAGAACCTGCCCCGACGCCGGGGCCGTAATCGCCGCGTCATTGAGGTTCGACAGGTTGTGGTCGGTGATGCCGTAGCCGGCAATGGTCGTCGGGCGCCCGGTGATGCTCGACCAGGCAGGCGTGATCGTGACGCTTCCCGCACTGGTGACGCGCCCCTGCGCATCGATGGTCAGGGTGGGCGCGGCGGTCGCCGAGCCATAGCTACCAGCGGTGACGCCGCTGTTCCCGAGATTCAGCGTCACGCTACCCCCCGGTGCAACGGCGCCGCCACCGGTGAGTCCGGTACCCGCCGTGATCGTGGTGCTGGCAATCGGCGTGTTCGCGGCGCTGGTGACGCGGCCGGTGGCGTCGATACTGAGCGTCGGAACGCCGGTCGCCGTGCCATAGGATCCAGCCGCTACCCCCGACGAGGGCAACCGTGCCGCCGACAAGGTGCCGCTGCTGATGTTCGAGGCATTCGTCGTATCGGTCGTTGCGGAGGGCGCGAGCGTGATCCACGCCATCGGGGCCGCGCCGCCTCCGCCCGACACAAGCGCCTGGTTGGCGGTACCCGCCGTCGCCGGCAGGTTGAAGTTGTAGCCGGTCGTCGCCGCTTTGTTCTGCACCGTGACCGCCGCCCCGCCCACGCTGCCGTTGTTCAGCAACAACTGTCCGGTGGAGGTGCCGTTGCTGCCGAGTGATGCGGAGGTCGCGCCGATACTCGTCAGCCCGCCCAGCGTCGCCGTAGTGCCTCCCAGCGCGATGTTCGTCGTCCCGAGGGTCACGCTGTTGTTGGCCAGCGCGCTGTTCGACAAGTTCGAGATCGCGAGCACGCCGGTTGCCGACAGTGATACGGTCGCCCCCGACCCGGAAAGCGTCGTAAAGGTCGGAACCCCGCTGGCATTGCCCAGCAGAAGCTGCGCTGCCGCCGGCGTATTGGTCCAGCTCGGGGCTGCGCTGCCGCCGGAAAGAAGCAACTGGTTGGCGGTACCCGCCGCCGTGAAGGCATACGCGCTGCCCGTACCGTAGGCAATGGCGCCCGCCGTCGGCGTTGCCGTGCCGCCCGTGCCGCCGTAGGCCGTGCCGATGGTGGCGCCGTTCCAGGTGGTACCCGTGATGGTCTGCGAAGCCCCGTTCAGCATCACCCCGTAGCGCGTCGCGCCGGGCGTGAAGTAAAGGTTGCCCCCGGCCATTTCGACGGCCCCGGCCTGGGGCGTGGTCAGCAGCGTGCCGTTCTGCAGTTTCAGGGGCGCGGCGGTCGCCGCACCCGTGCCGAGCGTAAGAGTGGTGCCGTTGGCGGTGGTTACGCCACTTGAGCTCGCCGTCAGGGCCGCGACGCCCCCGGCGGCGATCGCCACCTGGTTGCCGGCCGGGCTGAACAACCCGGTGCCTGCGGTGTAGTTGGAACCCGTGAAGGCGACCGCCGGCGCGCTCGCCGTGCCGGCATAGTTACCCCCGAAGGCTACCTGCCCCCCGGACGCGAAGCTGCCGCCGCTCACCGTCCCGCTGGCGGCGACGCTGGCGGCAGACAGGCTCCCGGTGGCGGTGACGCTGGTGGTGCTGATGCCGCCCGAGGCGGTCAGCAATCCGGAAAACTGGCCCGAGACCGCCGTGAGATTGCGCGAGGCGTCGATGACCGTGGCGCCGCCAATGGCAACACTGCCCGCGCTGACCGCGCCGGTGATCGTTGCCGACCCCGCGCCGACGGTCGTTCCGCTGATGTTGCGCGAGGCGTCGATGACCGACACCCCGTTGACCTGAAGGCCGTTGTTCGCACTGACCACGCCGCTGAACGTCGCCGCCGTACCGCTGATGTTGCGTGACGCGTCGACCACGGATACCCCGTTGACCTGGAGCCCGCCCACCGCATTGACCGCGCCGCTCACCTGCGCCGCGCCGACCACGTCGAGCTTGTAGCTGGCGCTGGGCGTCAGCGTACCGATGCCAACACGATTCTCGGTAGCGGAGACGCCGGAGGCCGGCGTTGACCAGCCGGTGTTGTTGTTGGCATTGACGGGCGCCCAGCCGGTTCCCGTGGAGTAGTAATAGAGAATCCCGCTGTCCCCGGCGATCCGCACTTCCTTGTCGTTCAGTGCCGAGGTGTTGAGCGACTGCAGCGCCGAAAGGTTTGCGCCCGGGCGGCCGAACCAGTTGCTGCCGCTGCCGTAGGCCCCGAGCGCCACTTGCGTCTGCGAGTACCACACCGCGATGTCGTCGCCGCCGGTGGTTCCCGCCTGCAGGTCGGAACAGGTCGTATCAAACACGCCGTTGCTTCCCGCTGAAACCAGCGCTATCGTGATGTTGCTCTGCGCCGGCGAACTCGGCCCGGCGATCCGGTTGGTCGAGCTGCGCAGCGATCCGTTGTCGAACGCGCAGTAGCCCAGCGCACGCCCCCACGCGTCCTCCTTCGGAGCGGCCGAAGTGCTGGGCACGCGCCCGCCGCTCGATGGCGCCGGGCTACCGGTGGCGAATGCGGGGGGTTCCAGATAGCCGTCGCCGTCCGCGTCGGTCGACGCACTCATCAGGATGTAGCCTGCCTGCGCCAGATAGGAGGCGGTGTTCTGCGTCCGCGCCACTATGTCCGAATCCGCACTTACCGGAAGGGGCAGGTACATGCCTGCGACCAGCAGGGCAATGAGTTTCTGGCGTGGAAGTCGCGTCAGCATGGCTTATCCCTGAAGAATCACGACCGTCAGCGTGTTGCCGCTCACGCTCGCATTGGCGAAACGCGACGCGACGCGGGACAACGCAATGTTGCGGTCGTCATCGCCGTTCGAGGTAATGGTGATCGAAATGCCGGCCGCGACGTTCAGGTACTGCCAGGCGCCAAAGCCGTAGGGGAGCGGGTCGAGAAAACCGCCGTTCTGCGCCTGGAAAATGTTCTTGACCGTGTTCGGGTCGCCCGGACAGTCAAGCCCGCTCACGGGGGTCGCCGTGGCGCCCGCCGGGTACTTGGGGTGGTGACCGGTGCCGTTGTCGCCCAAGGGATAGACCGTCACGCAGATGTTGAGCGCGTTGCGGATCTGCTGGATCTGTCCCGCCAGTTGTTCGGTGTTGTCCTCGATCGTGCGGAAACGCTGGTGCTGCCCCGCCGTGCCGGAGGCGGCCATCGACAGTACGCCGATCATCGCCAGCGCAAAGATGATGTAGCCGATCGCGAACCCTCTGGAACGCGCTCTTGGCAACCGGGAATGGCAAGCTGGTTTTTGCACGAAACGTTATCAATACACGCAATAGGATTTCCAAGTCTACTACTCGCCCTTGGCGTTTGCAAGAACGAAAGATGGCCACGTGTGACAGGTGCCCGGCTCAAAACAACAGGGGCTGCATTGCGGGCAGCCCCTTCGATGAAACATCGCCTGTCGGCGATCAGTACACGCCGCGCACGAACGTATAGCCTGTGGTGCCGTCGTTGTAGCAGAACTCGGAACCCACGGCGCCCGCAGTCACGGCAGCAGCCATGGTGGCGCCGGCCAGGGGCGTACCCGAGTTGATGTTGGCCGACACGCCGATCGCGGTATTGAGGGCGTTGCACGCAGCCAGGCTAAGACCGGCCAGCTTGACCGCGGCCGTGTTCGACGAGCCGGTGAAGGTCGCGCCAGTGGCGTAGGTCCACGGGTCTTGCGCGTTGGCGATGGTCGGAGCCGTGGCAAAGGCCTGCATCGGCGGCAGCTGGCTGCCCACCGCGCCCACCGTGCCGTTGAACAGGCCGTGCGTCGCATCGGTGGTGAACAGGATCTGGTTCTTGGCGTGGCCGCCGGCCAGCATCCGCTCAAAGCCGATCTCGAGCTGCGCCGCCTGGTAACGAATCGTCGAGGCGAGCGTATTGTTGGTCTGCGTGTCAGCAGACCCGCCGCTCGCGCCTTTGGTCATTGCGGCGACCGCCCAACCGACCAGTCCGAGAAGCGCCACGACGAGAAGAATCGCGCCGATGGCAATGCCTTGCTGCTTGTGTTTCATGTTGCTGTGCATGGTTATCTCCCATTGAGTGATGCGTACGATGGTGCTGCGAGGCACCGCTTACCGGTTCCACCCGGCATTGCTCTGCGAAAACCGTTGTTACTGAACGATGCGGATATCGGCCGCCTTGCGCCGGTCCGCCAGCGTCTGCGCGACGCGCTGCTGCAGCAGGATTGCCCGGATCTGCGGCGTCATCTGCTCCAGCGTGCCCTTCGTCCCCGCTTCCGTGCCGTCGAGGCGCAGCAGCAGGAATCCGTCGCGGGTTGCCAAGGGGCGGGTGATCTCGCCCTTCTTCATCCTCACCACCAGGGCGCCCGTCCCGTACGGCAGCTCCGCCGCCGCCAGATATTTCGTCTTGGTCTGCTTGTTTTCCAGCGCCGCGAGCTTGTCAAGCGACTTGCCGCCCTGCATTTCCGAGAACCGGGCCTCGGCATCCGCGGCGTCCTGCGTCAGGTAGTAGCTCACCGCGTACTTGTCGAAGGCCGACGCCGGAATCTGCTTGTCGTAGAACTCCTTCACGCTCGCCTCGGTGATGGCCGCCGCCTCCGTGCGCGCCAGCTTGTTCACATACACCTGCGACAACACCTTGCGCCGCGCGTATTCCAAGGCCTCCTTCGCCTCGTCCGATCCGTCCGACTGAGCCGCCTGGGCCGCGATCACCGTGTTCACGTAGGCGTCGATGATGTCGTTGCGCGAGCCGCGCGCCCCGGCCTGTATCTCCGCCGCGATCTCCGATTCGTAGATCGCCTCGCCGCCCACCCGGGCGATCACCACCGCCGCCGCGGGCGCAGTGGGCACGGCACCCGCCCCCTTGGCCTCCGCCTTGCTGCCCGCGAAAAAGCTCTTCAGCGTCGCCGCATTGGCGCCTTCGTTGCGCATCACGCCCCATCCGACCGAGGCCAGCAGGAGCAGCAGAACACCGCCGCCCCCGAGAATCAGCGTCCGGCGCCCCTTGGTCGGCTCACCGTCGCGGGAAAACTTGGCGCTGATCACGCCCTTCACACCCCGCGTCCCGGCCTGTTCCCACTCCGGGCTGTCGCCGTCCCCACCTTTTCTTTCAGGCCATGCGCTCATGATTTGTCTTCTCCAGTCACGACGATCCGCTCGCCGGTCACTTCCACGAAAATTGCCCCGCCACGGCACTTGCCGGGCTCGGCGCTCAAACACAATTCATTGATGGTCCACGAGGTCCGCTTGACCACCAGCGGCAGCAGCGTCATCACCTGCACCCAATCCGTGTATTGCTCGGCGTGCTGCGCCGCGATCCGCAGCTTTCCGCCGTCCATGCCCTCGACCCGAAAGGAAGGGAAGTTCTGCACCAAGGCACGCCCCACGATTTCCACGTCGGCCTTGTCGAGCGGACGGCGCTTGACCTTGGGCACCGACTGCGCGACGGTGATCGAGTTCTGCAGGCCCTTCACCGCGGCAGCGGTCTGCCCCACGGACCAGATGCCGGCCGGGATCACCACACACCACGCCAGCAGGGAGGCATAGGCCCAGAACTCACCCTTGCCGTGCTCGACCAACCGGGCGCGGAAGTTCCGCGAACCGCCGTTGGCAGCGGCTTCGCTACTTGCCGGCGGGCGCATTCAGATCCCCTTTCTTGAACTCCACGACCCCCTTGCTGCGATCGATGTCGCCGATCACCCCCTTGCCGAGGGATTCGACATAGTCGTGGGTAACCCATTCAGGCAGCACCACGACGAACGCGGCCTTGCCGTCCTTCATCAGCCGGTAGTCCTTGATCCAGCCGCCGGCGCGCGTTGCGGTGGCGGAGACCCGCATCAGTTCCTCCATCTGGTCGGCGAGCTTGTTCTGCAGCACCAGTTCATCGACGGTTCGCACCAGCTCGTTGCGCACATTGGAGGTATTCACCCCGGAGCTGCGGTTCATGAAGCTCACCCCCACCATGGCGAAAGTGAACAGCACTGCGGCGGCAGAGGCGGCCAGCATGTTGGTGCGTGCCAGCCGGGCCAGGGTGCGGCGCATTTCGCGCCGGGCGCCGACGACGGCCGGGTTCAGTTCGACATGCGGCGCCGGCCCCACGTCGAACACCGGCAGGCCCTTGTACTGCTCCAGATAACCTTCGATCGCCTCGCTGTCGTGGTAGAGGTAGTCCAGCCGGTCGTCCGTGCAGACCACCACAGCCACGGTCACGGACAGGTCCAAGCGGTAAATCCCGTTGCCCTTGTGGTCCGGCATGCCGGGCAGCGCGCAGGCCATCTGGGTGGTCACCACCCCGCTCGCCGCCAGCTTGGCCGGAATGGCGAGATAGCTCACGAATCCCTCCTTGAAGCTCCACACCACCTGCACCGCCTCGGTGTCGAGCGCCGCGGTCGCCATGTAGAACACGGCCCGTTCCGCATCCATCGCCGTGCTTGGGAAACGCCCGGCGATCATCTGGTCATAGATCAGCGAGGTGACGTTGCCGGTCATTACTTGGCCGCTCCGAGGTTGGCCAGCACCGCCTCGTTCTGGATCCACAACAGCCAGAGGTAGATCAGCACGGAGATCGACGAATAGATCATCGCCCCGGCCAGGAGCGAACGGTTGATCACCTTCGCGTTGCCCTGCGCCTTCTCGGCGCGATCGCGCGAGATGTCACCCACCACCTTCGCCAGCTGGTCGATGCTCCGGTGCGAGGACAGCAGCATGAATTCGTTTTCGCGGATCGGCGGCGAGTACATCGCGCGGGCGACCGTGTCGCCGAGCATCATGCGGACCTTGACTCGCTCCCAGTAGTGCTTCATGGCCGGGAAGTTGGTCGAGTTGGTGGCCACCGCCACGGTTTGCGAGAACCGCACGCCGCCGCGAAGCATCGAGGCCGCAACCGAGAACGAGGCCGCCACGGCGGTGTTCTCGAAGAACTTCCGCAACAGCGGCAGCTTTTGCATCACCCGGTCGACGGCCCCTTTCAGCGGCCCGGGGTTGCGCGACAGAGAGAAGTACAGGAACAGCGCAGCCACCACCGCGACGATTCCCGCGATCCACAACAGCGCACCGTTCATCAGATAGCCCAAGGCCACCTTGTCGTGGAAGGCCGCGATCACCTTCGGGTCCGTCGACTTGATGCCATCCGCGGCCATCTTGGGCAGGAATCCGTACTGCACCCCGACGGCGGTGCTAACTACCGTCACCAGGTCGAAGGCGATCAGGCCCATCATCCCAAAGATGGATTTGCCCGTCATGACCGAGGCCTCGTAGTGGTCGAGGGCCGACGCAATGGCCTGCCGCAGCGAGCCGGTCTTCTCGCCGGCCACCAGGATGGCAATCGTCACCCGGTCGAAGAACGCGATGGCATCGATGGCCTCCGAGAACGTCCCGCCCTTGGCAAGGATGTCCGACGCTGCCGTGAGTTCGAGCTGCATGGCGACGTTGGCTTCCGACTGAATGACCATTTCGAGGCTCTTGCCCGGCGACATGCCGGCCTCGGCATTGAACGCCAGCGCTTGCAGGAACGACTTCTTGTAGCCGCGCGTCACCACTTCGGTATTGAGGAAGGTCTTGCGATGCTTCTCGATGCGCAGCGGCACCCCTTTTTCCCGCAGCACCTCGCGCACCACGGAGCCTTCGTCCTTAGCAGTGATCATGCGGACGGCCTCGTAGCGCCCGTTTCCGATCCGCCGCAGCCGCACCCCCGGCCGTGACTGAAGCACGCCGATGGACGCATTCGCCGGGATGTAGCGCGCGAGGAAGTTAGGCATACGCCGCCCTCAGGCCCAGCAGGCGCGCGCCCCAGACGGGATCGACGATGCCCTTGGCCATCAGATCGCGCACCGCATCGGAACGCTTGAACACCGCGACCCCGTCGCCGACCGGCAACGTCCGCAGGTTGCCGCCGGCGCGGAAATGATCGATCACCTTCTGCCGCGTCTTCTCGCGCGGCGCGATGAACAGCGCCTCCGGCACGGCCACCAGCCCGAAATAGCCGGTCTGGTCGCATTGCACGCAACCGCCGCCGGCCGTCGCCTCAGTCAGCCCGAGCTCGATGCGCAGGGGGTCCTCCTCCTCCAGCGCGATGCGTTCAGCGCAATGCACGCAGACGCGCTGGGCAAGCTTCTGGTGGATCGACCCGAGCAGGTTATTGGCGAGCGGCGCAATGGCCTCCTTCGCCTCACCCGGATGCAGATCGAGCAGCCGGTCATACACCTGGTAGCAGTCCGACGCATGCAGCGTGGAGATCAGCAAATGGCCGGACTCCGATGCGCTCATGCCCAGCGAGGTTGTGTCACCGTCACGCATTTCCCCGACCACGATCACGTCCGGGTCCTGGCGCATCACGGAACGCAGGCTTTCGGCCATGCTCTTCTGCGTGTACGCGTTGTACTGTATTTGCGTACAGAAGGCGAACTGATACTCGATGGGATCCTCGATCGTCACCACATGCAGGCTATGGCGCGGCATTTCCCGCACCATCGCGTAAAGCGTAGTGGTCTTGCCCGAGCCGGTAGGACCGCTCACGATCAGGATGCCGCCCTCCTTTCCCTTGACCGCCGTGATCTCCCGCAAATGCCGGCAGATGTCGTCGCAACCGGGGAACAGTTCGTCGAGCGCACGCAGCTTGGCCGGATCGAGCAGGCGCATGATCAGCGTCTCGCCGACGATGGTCGGTTGCGCCTCGATCCGCACGTCGATGAAGCGGTTCAGGAATTCGAAGGTGTGGCGGCCGTTCTGCGAACGCACCGACTCCGAGGCGTCCATGCCGGCGAGATCCTTGATCCGGCGTGTCACCGCCGCCGCGATCGCCCGCGAAACCGTATGTTCGCGGCGCAGCACGCCGTCGATGCGGAACGATATCCAGCTATGCCCTTCCACGCGGTCGTTCCATTGGATGTGGATGTCCGAGGCCCGCCGCACAGCACCGGTCACGAAAAGCTCCGCCAACACCCGCGACATCAGCTCGCCGTTCTCGAGGTCGCCGCCCAGTACCGACAGCGACTCGCCCAGGCTCGCCGCGGCGACATGGCGCAGGCTCGCCAGCTCGCTCTCGATCATCGACCGCGGCACCGGCTTTTCCGTCACGCCGCGCAGGGAATGCTCGGGCAGGAATTCCGCGGCCAGCGCCAGCAATGCGCGACGGTCGCTTTCCCGCAGGGGGTTGGAGGTCTGCACCACCAACTGGCCGCGCTCGACCCGCAGCGGCAGCACGCGGAAGCGCAGGCAGACATGGAAGGGCAGCAGCAGTTGCGACGAGCCGACGTGGTTCGCCGAGTTGGCGGTCCGCATCACCGCGTTCGATATCGCTTCGCGCGCTGCAAAGCCGTTTTCGACCAACAACTCGCCGACCGCCTTGCCCACGCCCACTTCGCGCAGGAAGCGCTGCTGGGCCAGGACGATCTCGGTCTGCGGCCCGTCGATCACGCCATCGGCGACCAGCACCTCAAGGGTGCGCGGCGCGGTCACGGTCTCGCTCACCGCAGGCCTCCGATGGGCGCGCTGTAGTTCGGTGTCGGCGTCGCGCTGTCCTGCCCGCCGCCAGCGCTCGTTCCCCCGCCGCTCAATACCCGCCGGATACGCTCGGCCACTTTCGGGTCTTCGGCGACGAAACTCGGCGTTTTCGCAGTCGCGCCGCTGGCATCCACGCCGCCAGAGAACACCACCACGCCGGAGTCGATCACGGCCTGATGGTTCTTGGCATCCGGGCCGGATTCGATCAGGTACAGGGTTAACACCCCGGAGTCGATCACCGGCAGCACGCGCTGTCCAATCAGCGTCGTCGGCCGCATGTGACGCACCACCCACGTCCGGCGCTTCTGAGTGCTCGCCGACGTGGCGTTGCCTGACGCCGGAGGAGGCGCCCCGATGGGGCTGGGGTTGAAGCCCGCCGCCGGAGCGCCGGGAACGCCGCTCGTCCCGGAGGCTACCGGCAGCGACAGCATGGCCTGTGAATCGAGGACCGCCAGCACTTCCAGCGCCCCGATGCTCTGCCGAAGGCGCCCCTGCAATTCATTTTCCAGCCCGCCCCCCGGCGCGCTCTTGGGTTCCGGCGCACTCGGCGGCGGTCCCGCCGGCGGCATGTTTTGGGGAATAGCGCCCATCCCCGGCGGCAACCCGCTCGCCCCGCCCTGCGGCGGCACGCCGCGCGGCATGTCCATCGCCGGGGCCACGAAGGGATTCGGGGGTGCCGCGGCAGCCAGCGCTGCCTGCAAACCGAGCCCGCACAGCAAGACGACCCGGCGCATCACCACACCTCCAGCGCACGATCACGCATGACATCGCCCGACACACGCCCCGACACGGAACGATGCGACTCTTCGGCCGGTGCCGGTCTGACAATGGCCACGGTTTCCAAGCGCTTCGGCGCCGCGGCAGCCGGCACGATCTTGACTCGTGGCGGCGGCCGATCCTGCCCGCCCGCCGTTGCCGCGTCCGGCACCGGACGCGGCTGTATAGGTGCCACGACAGGCTGGTATTCGTTCAGTTTTTCCGCCAACGCCCTCCCCTTGTCGGAAGGAACGTGCGACGAGGGCGGAATCGCCGGCGGCGGCGGCACTTTGGCCGGCTCGCCTGCCGCCACGGCGGGTACCGGCGCCACTGCGGGCGCTTCGGCGGCACTCGCAACCTGCGGCTTGACCTTGTCGAACCGATACACGCGCGGCGAGACGATAAAGACCAACTCCGCGGTATTGCTCGACGTGGAGTTCAGCAGCGGCAGGGATACGCCGCCGCCCGGTCCGGGCAGCCCGCGCACGGTCTTGTCATCGTTTTGCACCACGATCCCGCCCAGCACCGCGGAAGTGCCGATGGGTGCCAGGATCTCGGTGCCAAGTTCGCGGTCAGCCGTGTCGGGCAAACGAAGCTGCGTACCGAGAGCCGTGAAATCGTTGTAGCCGAGGACTTCCTGAATCTTGAGTGAAATACGCGTATGTACCGCGCCGCCGGTCACGTCGCCGCTCATGCGCAGCGTGATGCCGGTCGTCAGGCTCGCCGTATCCACCGTGACGGAATTGATCGAGGTGCTGAAGTTGTTGCCCACCTTGGAGACGTAGGTGGTGTTCCGGCCCTGCCGGAAATGCCCCGACCCGCCCGAAAGGATGGCAATCCGCGGCTGACTGAGCTTCTTGATCTGCCCGTAACTCGACAGCAGGGACAGCAGGACGCCGGTATTGAACCGCGACAAGAGGAAGGTGGTGCTGATCCCCGCCGGGTTGGTGGTCAGGGAATCGAAGGTGGTGACGCCGCTGGCGCGGTTTGGCGTGGTGGTCAGCAGGGGCCGCGTCGGCGTTTGCCCGGTGCGGCTGGTCGAGGCGATGGCGCCCCAATTCACCCCCGCCGAGAAGTTGTCGTTCAGTTCCACCGAATAGATCATCACGTCATAGACGATCAACTGCCGGTTCGACCGCATGAAATTGACGTAATCCTCGATGCGGGAAGCGGCCGTACGGTTCGCGCGGAACATCAGCGTCTTGCCGAGCCGATCGAGATAGTGGGCCTGCGCGCCCAGCGCGATGATGTTGTTGGTGATGCCCGCGTAGGTGTCCTCGGACACGGCGGGCGGCAGCGTGATCAGATACTGGCGATCGGGCCGGATGGTCAGCACCTTGTCCCGGTAGGTATAGACAAAGCCGACCTGGCGGCTCATCCGCTCCAGCACCTCGCCCAAGCTGCCCTGCAGGTTGTAGACCGTGGTGCCGCCGTAGGCCTCGTCCGTGCCGGTGGGAGAGCCCTGAATCGACAGCGAGATATCCGTGTCCTTGAGGATCATGCGCAGGACGTCGCCGACGGAGCGTTCGGTGAAATTCAGCTTCGGCACCTGGATCGGCGGCAGCGGGTCGCTTTCCTCGACATCGCGCAGGGTGAAGGCGGCTTCCGCCTCCACCGCGAGGGATTCGGGACCGTCATCCGGCGTAAGCCCGATCACCGACGAATCGAGTTCCAGAGGCTTCTGCATCGTCTTCAGCGGCGGGGGCGCCGCGCAGCCGCCCAGCACAAACAGGCAGGCGAGCACCGCTTTCGCGACAGTCTTTCGCTGCGGAAACTGCTTCGCCGGTGGCATCGGGCTATTACCTCTGTTATTACAAAACGCCGCAATAGTATCCTGTCTTTTCACTCAAATCAACATCGCAATACTATTGCGCCGAAAAATAACCCCCGTTCACTCAGCGAGTGAACGGGGGGGTGGGGGCGGACTACCGCGGGTCGGTGACGACCGCCCATTCGGCGCAGGCCGGCTTCCTCTTCGGACGGTAGGTGGCCCGCTGCTCGGGTGTTTTCGCCAACTTGCAGGCGACGAACTCGTTTAGGGACGCTTCCAGCGCTATGGCGTTGCGGCAGTCGCCGCAGCAAAAGCCCAGTGCCATGGGTGGCGTAGGAGCATTCATGGTTCAGGCTCCCATCTTCTTGAGCAGATTTTCGACCACGGCGGCATCGGCAGCCACCGCAATCCCCTGGCGGACGCGATCAAGCACGTCGGCCGGCAGCAGCGGGCCCAGCATGTAGGCCAGGATATCCGCGCCCGGTGCCGTGCCGCCGACTTCACGGATGTCGCCCAGTGCGGCCCAGCCGTCCTCGGCTTCGAGCGTGGGGGTGTGAATCAGATCCCACATCACGCGCCTCCCGCCTTCTTGGCCCGTTTCCCCGCCACGGAGACGACATAGCTGCCGTCCTCGGCACGGAAGGCCGCCAGCCGCGCTTCCTCGATCTTCGCCGCCGCGATCGCCGCGGCGTAATCCACGTCGCCGCGGAAGCCGTCGATAAAGGACTCCGCCAGCAGACCCGCGCGGATCGCGGCATCGAGCAACGCCGCGTGGTTGATCGGTCGGAACTGCGCCAGAAACGCCGGCTCCAGTCCCAGCCCGGCAGCGGCCTTGGCGCAATCGAGGGTGCCGACCTTCCGTGTCACGGAAACGCCGCCGCCTTCCATCTTTGCCTTGCCGACGGCGAGATCGATCAGCCGCTGGCGCAGCGCCTCCTTGCCGGCCTTGGCGCCCTCGAGTTCTTCATCGGCGGCGATGAACTGCTTCGCCGTCGCCTCAAACTCCTCGCCGCAGGGGGCTGTCTGGTTTATCACCGAGTCCCAGAACGCTTTCTCGATGCGAATCAGCTTTTCGGCCAACGCCCGCAGTTCCAGCGCAGGCACCACCACGAGGGCGCCATCCCCGGTTTCCGGGACGAAGCTGTAGAAATGGATTTCCTGCCCGGCCACCCAGGTCTCCGGGTGGTCCCAGCGCACCATGGCCTGATGCGCGATCTGCGGCTTGTAGTAGGACACCACCTCGCCGGCCTTGGCCAGGGCATGCACCTTGGCCGACGGACACTTGATCTCCGCGAAAACGTCGCCGCCCATGAACGGCATGCCGTCCAGGGAGGAGCGGATCACGCGCCAGAAGTCCGCTTCGCCGAAGGCCGGCTGCACGCGGATCCCGGTTTCGGTCTCGTAGGCGATGCGTGCCGGCTCCTCGCCGTCCCGTCCGCGCTGCATGGCCGCATTGACCACCGTCTCGGGCCCCTGCCCGGTCTTCTTGAGCCACAGGGCGTGCTTGCTGTTGGCCCAGTTCGGCCGCGGAATGCCGACGTCGTCGAGGAAGGCGATGGTATCGCTTCCCCCGATTCCGTTGCCACGCCACGCGTGCCACTCGGGGGTATCCGGCGAACCGGTACCGCCCCCTCCAAAATAGACTTGTTTCACGGGTTGCCCCTTGGCTGAAACGACTGCCGGAAGCCCGCGAACGCGCGGGCGAGCAGAGTCGCCAGCGCTGTCTGAATGAACCTGGGCCCAACATGGGCGCAGACATTCAATTCCCCATGGTTGCCGGGGCGCCATCAAGTAAAGAACCCTTCCAGTCCACGAAGGACCGGAAGGGTGGGTGAAACAAGGGCGTTCCATCAGGAACAGCCCGGCACCGAGGCGAAGAAGCCGCGGTAGATGCCAAGGATCGACGTGGCCGTGAAGGCGAGCTGCTGGAGCAGCAGGCCGTCCGCCCGCACCGCCCGGGACCACACGATCCAAAACACATTCGAGATCAGGAAGCCCACGAAGCCCGCCGGCGAGACCGGCAGGTTCAGGGCCAGTACGGCAGCGCCGCCGACCCCGAAGGCCGCCCCGGTCCACTCGACCAGCTTCAGGTGGGGCACGCCCAGCCGTTTCGCCAGGCGAGCCATCCCCCCGAGGATCAGGCTTTCGATCCCCATCCATGCGCCGGCAAGACACCCCGGCGGTGAAACAACGATTCCGTTCTTCATTTCCAGCTCCTCTCTAGCGACGCCGGCGGCGCCGCGTGGTGAATAGGCCGCAACTGCGGTAGCTCTCAAGGGTTGGCAAGGCGCCACCTGATAAACACACCGGGCGCTTATCAAGCCGCGACTGCCCAACTCCTATGAACCGCTGGCCCATTCCGGGCCGGAGTTCGTCGTTATCAACCAACGCGGACGGTGCTGCTCGCCGTCTGCATGCGACGGCCTCCGGCAACTCACCGCACGAAAGGACAGCTATGAACGCTGTTGATAAGGCCACCGGCGAGGTGGTGGATGTTCTCGCCCTCGACGAGTGGGGCACAAAGGGGGAAGGCAAGCAGCTGGCCGCCCTGTTCTCCGCGCTGTCAACCGCGCAAGCGGAAATCGGTGCCGCCAAGAAGGGGGCGACCAACCCCCACCTGCGCAACAAGTACGCCGATCTCGGCAGCTACATCGAGGCCTCGTCCGAGGCGCTGGAGAAGAACGGTCTGTCGATCGTCCAACTCCCGCTCAAAGATCGCGTCATGACCATCCTTGGCCACAAGGAGGGCGGCATGATCTACGGCTCGACGCCGATCATTTTGGGCGAAGGCAAGGGCCTCAACCCGGCCCAGGTTTATGGCAGCGCGTGCAGCTATGCGCGGCGGTATGGCCGCTCCGCCATGCTCGACATGGCGGCCGAGGACGACGATGCCGCAGGTGCCGGTGCAAACCGTCCGCCTGCCCAGTCCAAGGCTCCGGCTGCTGCAGGCAGGCCGGCACCGGCAACCCCTGCCCGTGTCGCGGTGACGGACGAGACCCGCAAGCACGCCATCAAGGAGATCCGCGAAAAGCTGGTCGCCGCGAAGCGTGAGGAAACGGGTCTGTGCGGCTGGCTCGGCGTGGAAACGCTGGAGAAGGCCACCAACGCCCTGCTCGACAAGGCGCTGGCCGCTCTCGATGCGCCGATCAAGGCAGCTCCCGCGAAAGCGGCTGCGGCAGCCCCGGCGCAGCAAGCCCCGGCGAAGACCGAAGCGGCACCAGCCGCCAAGGAACCCGCCGCACCTACCGTGGTGCCGACCACGGATGCCAACCGTGACGCTGCGTTGCAGCAGGTCCGCGATCTGCTGAAGACGTCAGGCCGCGAGGAGGTAGCGTTGTGCGGCTGGCTTGGCGTCGATACGCTGGAGAAGGCAAGCAACACCCAGGTCGACAAGGCCTTGGCTGCCCTCACAGCTCCCCAGCAGCGGGCGGCGGCATGATGCGTTACAGCGCCTCCCTGCCCGGAGACAAGCGACTCATCTTCGTCCGGGAGCAATCCTCCCGAGTGAAGCCCTGGGTCGTGCTCCTCATCGTTCTGATCGGCTACGCGCTGGTCAGCAACGCCTAGCAACCCCCAAAAGCCTCTCCGTGTTCTGCACGGGGAGGCTGCTTCTTTGCCTGTCGCGCGCAAAGGACCGGTCAGCCCGCGCGATCCGCGACAAATCGCCGCAATACACGACAAAACAAGGTCTACAGGCGTAGACGTACAACACCCCAGCACGCAAAGCGTACTGGGGTGAGGGACTGCTTGGCTCGGGTCGCCCTTAGGGGGATGCGACCGGCTCCGCTGTCAAGCGGCATCTGAATGTGGACAAGCCACTTTCTCCCGTAAAGGATGTCATGCGCCAAAGGCGCACCGTCCCGGGGGGACGGGATCACCCGCGCATGGGCGCGGTCAGCCTATCAGCGGCTGGTTCATAGGGACGAACTCAATTCGTCACGGTTCGTAAGAGTTGGGGTTAAAACGCAGAGCTAAAGTACGATTTATTGCAACTCATTGATGCGAAATTGCTTTTAGCAACTGTACCTTTATCAACCCGCGCAATAACTCGGGCTCCTCAGGAGGATGAACCGGCCTCTCTTGGACCTTTGGCCATGCCTGCCAGCCGGGCCAGGCGCTCCTCCACCCACGGTGCAGGGCGGTCCCCGACGATGCGCTGTTTCATCCAGCGCAACCCGGTCGTGAATTCCGTCATGCCGACACGGGCCACCGCGTAATCGTCGGCCTCGTGCTCGAACCAGACCAGTACGCCCCTGACCGCGTAGATGCCGACCGTCATCAGGATCGAAAACGCCCCGACCGGACCCCACGGCCCGAACTGCTCGCGCGTCCATGCCGCCAGCTCGGGAAACGGCCCGTGGAACAGCGCCATGATCAGGATCACCCACAGCAGGCTGTGCAGGCCGGCCAGGTGGCCGACCTCATGGGCCAGCGCCGCGCGCCGGTACCCGGCGTCGCAATACAACACGTCTTCCGACACCGCGATCACGCAAAAGGTGGTGAATACCCCGGTCGGCGTGAGCCACACCGGCGGCAGCCACCACGGCGACCAGCGTCCACGCTTGATCACGATCCGCGGCCGGTAGATGCCTTTTGCCCAGCTCGGAGCGAACTCAAGGGCCTCGCGCCGCCATACCTCGACGGCTTCGCGCTCGCGCAAGTCGCCCACGTCAATGCCTCGACATCAACAGTTCCTGCAATGCCGCACGCTGGATCAAGCGGCTCACCCCTGCCCGTATCCGCACCCGCGCGCCCACTTTCCTTCCTGCTGCGCTCGCGTCCCACTCGGCATCAAACGTGTTTACGGTGTCCTGCACCCACGACTGGAATACCCTCTCGTCGTTGCCCAGCTTCTGCGTCAGCATTTTCGCAAGGTAAGCATCCATCGAGACCGAAGTACGCTGGGCGCCCCGCGTCACGCGGACGATGACCATTTCCTCCGGTGGCAGTTTTTTGGCCTTCGCGGTTTCGTCGGTTGACGACGGCTTCTTACCCATCAGGGCTCCGTTTCCGGCAACGGCCGCGGCCCGCCCCGCAATGGCGGCTTTTTGCGATTGGCCGGGGTCGCCTGGAGCGCCAGCAGGCATTCCGCCGTCGGCGCCCCCTCTCCCCGCTCCCACTTGCCCAGCGTATTGATATGGATGCCCAGCTTTTCCGCCAGCGCGGCCTGGGTATAGCCCTTCTTGATCCTCAGGCTGCGGAACAGCAACGCGATCTCCGGCACCCCGGTAGAGTCCGGTTTGCCCTTGGCGTTCGGTGCTTTCTTGGAGGTTTTCGCGCTTGTCATGTACGCAAATTGTTACACGGCAACGGCAGCCGGTCAAACAGATCCGGTCACCACGCATGCAACGCATTCAAAAACACGATACCATTGCGCCACTTTATAAGACGGCCGCGACCATGCCGCAGACCCTGATCGAAACCGCACAAATTACGCCACCTCTCGCGATCATCCACGGCAGAGAAATCGCCGCGGCCACCCAGCATCGCTATCGTCACGTTGACCGGCGGCTGCCCACACTGATGGAATGCCTGGTGACCATCTATGGATTTCGCGACGGCTCGGAGGTCTTCATTCTCACCGAGGTCGGCGACAACCCCGGCCCTTCCATCACCAACTGCATCGACACCCTGCTGCCGGCCGTGTTCAACGAACTGGGAAGCTGTTCGCTGGAAAAGGTCAGGTTCTTCGAGCACTACCGATCCGATCTCTCGTACCAGCGGATCGACCCGCAGTTCTGGGAAACCTGGGACGAACTGACCTTCAGCATTTCCGCTTCCTGCATCCAGTTCGCCGGCTGGCGCCCCGTCGCCCGCCATCCCGAAAAGCGCCTCGCGGTCGGTTGAGCCAGGACTTCGCTGTCCGAATTTCGTCAATCGACGCAAGTTATGCGCTTGACAATACACATGGCTGTGTATTATCTTGAAACCGTACCGCATGATGCGGTGCAGTAACAAACCCGGCAGCACGAGAGACCAGGGAACGCCAGCGAAGCAACGGCCGACCCGCCCCGCAAGGGGAGAGCGTCCGAGGAAGTGCAGAGTGAAGCCGATCGGGCGCAAGCCCGTGGGCGCGAAAAGCGCAAGGCCCAGGTTGCCTCGCGCGAAGTAGCAAGCGGAGCGGTAGCCACGGCAAGACCGCACGGGATCCGACAAGCGCCAGAATTTTCTGGCTGGAATGCGGGAAGACGCAACAACAAGATCTGCAGCACACCGGGGCGACACGCTCGCCTCGGTAGGCGGAAGGTCACCGGACAACGGCCCGCGAGGGCCACTACAAGGATTATTCACATGACAACCACCATCACCCGCGAAATGCTCTCGCGGTTTCGCAAGGACCTCGACGTGGCGCTCGCGCTCTTGGCCGCGCAGTACGGCATCAACCTCAAAGCCGGCAACGCAAGCTACCTGGACGACACCTTCACCCTCAAGGTTGAGGGCCGCACGGCCAGCGCCAAGTCCCAGTCGCAACTCGACGCCGAGCTTTACGACCAAAACGCCGCGTTCTACGGTCTGCCGCCCCGCGGCACCGAAATCACGCTGGGATGCGACACATTCACCATCGTCGGCATGCGCCGCGCACCCAAGAACAACATCGTCATAAGCCGCAAGCGCGATGGGCGTGAATACCGCTGCTCGCGCGCCCAGCTGCCGAAGAGCTCCAACACGGCGTCACCCACTCCGGCGCTCACACTCGACGAATTCACCGCACAGGTCAATGCGCTGGAGAAGGCCGAGGCTGGCCGCCTCAACGCCGACCCCAAGAAACTTTTTGGCGCCCGCGCCATCGGTTACCCGCCGCAAATGCTGGCGATCTACCACACCGCCGGCCTCACGCCGCAACAGGCGCTCGACCGCATCGCTGCGGACGCTGCAGCCGAAGCACGTGCCGAGGCCCGCGCTTCATAACGAGGAACCCGAAATGCTGTCCATGCTCGATGTACTTTCCAACCCCTTCCCACCGCCGCCCATTGGCGTCGGTCGGGTCCACCGGCTCACCGACGACGATCTCCCGCCCGAAGCCGATCGCCTGCGCGAGATCGAAGACGCGATCGCCCGCGGCGCCGACTCACTGGGCGCGATCCGCGAAGCGATCACCTTCCACGCCAAAAACGTGGAACTCACCCAGGACATCAACAAGCTAGCCGAGGCCGGCACCGTGCTGGTGGTACGGAATGGCCGCCGCAGCTGGCGCTACCTGATGGCCTACCCCGGAGTGCCGGCATGAACGCCCAGCCGATCTCCGTCGTGTTCCACTCGGGGATGTCCCGGGCCAACGATTTTCGCGGCGCCCGCGACGCCGGCGTGCCCATTGGGGTCGTCGCCGGCGAACTTACCACCCACCAGATGCTGATGGCGCTGCCCCGCTACCTCGAGACCGGCACTCCCGTCTTTATCGACAGCGGGGCCTATTCGATTCACGAATCCGGCGAGTCGATGGATTGGCCCGACGTGATGCGCCGCTACCTGGCGATCGCCGAAC
>Ga0172367_10001560_pt1 | contig 32881 bp, 26 predicted proteins | sample Lak10m_FD_114542 | JGI IMG/M metagenome (GOLD analysis project Ga0172367, IMG submission 114542) | Freshwater microbial communities from Kabuno Bay, South-Kivu, Congo - kab_022012_10m | ecosystem: Environmental > Aquatic > Freshwater > Lake | place: Democratic Republic of the Congo: South-Kivu...
CCGTGCGAGTCGCGCAGCGTGTTCATCTTCGCGGCGCGGCGGGTCTTGCCGCCGGACTTCACGACGTTGGCGACCTGGTCATAGACGCGGAGGAAGGAGAGCGGGCCGCTGGGCTTGCCGCCGCCGGAGAGCTTTTCCTTCGAGCTGCGAATCGGCGTCAGGTCCGTGCCGGTGCCGGAGCCGAGCTTGAAGAGCATCGCCTCCGAGTAGGCGAGGTGCATGATGGACTCCATGTTGTCCTCGACGGTCTGGATGAAGCACGCGCTGCCCTGCGGGTATTCGTATTGGGTGTGGGCGCGCTCGGCGACGCTGGTCTTGCGGTTCACGAACCAGTTGCCTTTGCCGGAGGTCTTGCCGACGCCGTATTGATGATAGAGGCCGACGTTGAACCAGACCGGGGAGTTGAACGCGCCGTATTGGTTCACGCAGAGCCAAGTCAGCTCGTCGTAGAAAACCTCGCCGTCCGCCTTGCTGAAGTAGCCGTCCTTGATGCCCCAGTCCGCGAGCGTGCGGGTGACGCGGTGGATGAGCTGCTTCACCGACTTCTCGCGCTCGGCCTTCGTCGGGTCGCCGTAGAAATACTTCGAGCAAACGACCTTCGTGGCGAGGAGCGACCAGCTCTTGGGCACCTCGACGCCCTCCCGCTTGAAAATCGTCTTGCCCGAGTCGTCGGTGATTTCGGCGGTGCGCTTGTCCCATTCGATCTGGTCGAAGGGCTTGACCTTGGCGTCGGAGAAAACGCGCTCAAGGTGGAGGGATTTCTTGCCGGACTTGGCGGCGGGTTTGACAGCGCGCGGGGCGGACATGGCGGTCTTGGAGCGGCGGGCGGCGGGGGCGGGGGCGAGCATAGGCTCAGGAGCGTCAATCATGGGTTTCGGTTGGCTAAAGTTGTCGGGCACTGAGGCGTCGTTTCCGCTCATGGCCGCACCATACAGCCGGACCGAATCTGACGCCAAGGCTCCCCTCGCTGCTGGAGTTTCCCGCTTGTGGCTGCCTCGCGGGACACCCCATCGGTTGGGGAGCGGGGGTGAGGCTAGCACTAGGTATTGTGGTGACAAGCAGTTTTTGAAAAAAAGTTATCAGCGGGTTATTCGCGCAGAAAACCCGCGAAAACACAGGGGTTCGCGCAGGTCTGTGGACAACCGGCACAGGGGAATGTGAACAAGCCGAGCACCCAAAAACGAGCGGGTTCGATGCCGTATCCAAGCCGGGTGCATGAGGGCGAAGCGCCAAGATAATTTTCACACCTTTTTGTCCAACTTATAAGGTGTGAAGACAAACACTGAATCTGCCACCCCAAACACGAACTGTTTGAGCCATCAACCGGCTCCGCCACCCCCAAATCAAACTGACGAGGACGTGCCAAAGCGCCCCATGCCTTGGTGGAAATGTCTGGCCCTGCTGCCACTCCTCTACCTCGGACTCAACCTCGGCCTGTTCATCCTGCTCGTCGCGCTTGCGTTGTGGCCCCTCACGCTGATGGCCGTGTGCATGGCCGTTCTCTTGTGGAAGGGGGACAAGCGATGAACTCCTCGCACTCCGCCCATCTGCGGTTCCTGCACGAGCGCTGCAGCGGCGCTCCCCAAGTCTATGCCGAGACGTTCGTCGGCCTTTTCGACCCGGACGAACACCTTTTGATGACCGAGCAGACCCTCACCGGGGTGTTGGAGCCGTCTCTCCACTGGCCCTGCGTGCTGGGCGTGCTGGCGGCGACGCGGCACCCGATAATCAACGATGACAATTCCGAGCGTCAGGCCTGGTCGGTTGCGAGGGAGCGCGAAATCGCGGCGCGACTGATTCGAATCGTCCACGAAAAATTCGACGACCAACTCCGCGAAGACCTGTGCCATGCGTCGGCGTTCGTGCTGATGAATCCCCTGGCCTGCTTCCACCCGTTGGCCTTTGAGGTGTTCTCTGCCATCACGCCCGTGCTCATGCACGAAAGCTGCGGGACGAGGGAACCGTTCAGCGCAGACCTGGCCGCGCTTCACGGGCTGACCTGTCCGGATTGGCTGAACACTACTGTTTCCTACGTGGAGCGACCGTCTCCCCAGGTCTTGGGCAGCGGGCATCTGAATGTCCCCGGCCTCGCCACGACGCTGCTGCGTGCGCCGTTGGTCGTTTCGCTCGCCGCACAGCACGGCCTCAACCCCAACGTCCTCGCCAACGCGGTGCAGGTCCATTTGTTCGCCGCGCTCATGCACATGAAGGCGGGGAGACGAGTTCTGCCCGTGAAGGCAGCCAGTCAGGCGCTCAGTGGTCTGGCTCGCAATGGAGGCTGGAAGGCTGAAGTGTCGTCTGCCCACGCGTTGTTGAGTGAGATTTGCCGCCTGAGAAGGTCTTGCGGGCAAATCTGTTTGAAGCTCTCCTCTGCGGAGCATCCCAGTGTTGGCGCACAGACCGCGCCGGAAAGGACACCATGAATGAAGTGAAAAGGCTGACCGACGACGAACAAGCTCTCTTTGAGAAGGTCGCTGAAGTATGCAGCCTGGAGCTTGCGGTGCCAGACCGCTACCTGAGTGACGACAGCCCTTCCCAGGACGTTCTGAAGGAACTGGTGGAAAGGGGTATGGAAGTGCTGGGAACATATGACCCGGACACCAGCGAGGTGACGTTGTTTGTGGTGCGATGCGTCCAGACGGCCAGGGAGTTCAAGGTGCGTCCACGCGACGTGGAACTCATCGTGCTTGCGCACGAATGGGCGCACAAAATTCAGCACAGAGGAACGCTCCCGAATGGACAAGCCCATTGGGAGAAATTTCCAAAGCGTCCGACTGCTAAAGCTGAAGATTTGGCTGAGGTGGAGGATTTGGCCCAGAAAGCTGCCTACATGGCGCTTCACAGATTTGCGGATGGCATGGCACTCCAGCGCACCATGGTGCTGATGGCTGATTACCAGCCCGAACCTTACAGAAGGTTTCTTGAGTCAGGAGGACCCCCAGACGAAGCGCTTGCCGAATTGCGAGAGCGCATGAAAGAAGTGCGCGATGCCAGTAAGGAGCCGCAGCTTAGGCACGATCCCGACGGGTGAATCCGGCGTTCTACAGAGTTGGCATCTGATCTCTGCTGCTCCATGCATAAGGGTGCCGGGCCGGGCTGACAGCCCGGTTGCTGGATGCGACCAAGCCACACCGAACCGCCTTGTTTACTGCCCAAATCACTTCCGTGGCCGAAACAGCTCTAAGAAAACGATCCAGATAGTCGTGACACAACCGAAGCCACAGGTCGTTTTTCATGCAAGGAAGCCCTGGCGTGCCTTGGCAACATGATCCGCCACGCTGAAAGGGGAAGAAATTCCAGATCAGGATACTGTGCTGCGCGAACTGCTTCCGAACGTAATCACGATCCTGCGCGAGTGCCTTTCTAACCGACGCGATCGCGTTCTGCTGTGTGACCCATTTGACAATGTTGTAGCCGGTGGTTTGAAGGGTCCTATTCGCGTTAAGGAGTTCAAGCACGCCAGCCTCGCCGTAGTCTAACGGATGCATTCTCGCCGCGTCCGACAAAACATCCTTAATTGGGCTGTAGTCGGTGAGAACGAGCACTCGGGTTCCAGAGAATGCTCGCGGCGTTGAACCGGCTCCATGGCCCCCACCGTAGGCCCATAGCGTCGCATCAACAAACGGGTCGAACAGCAGGCTAAGCCCCCATCGCTGGCCGGAGTATCCATGCTGGCTGGGCATGCTTCGCTTTCTCGTGATCCAACTCACCAGCCCGATCCGTTTCGACGGAGTCCATCCAGCCACCTCTCCATTGCACACCAGATTCCACGGAGATGGCTTGGCAGTCCACAGACCATGCTGCACGGCAGTGGTTTGATTAAGGGAGGCGATGTCCGACGCCAAGTCTCGGAGTGGATGCGTTGTCGGAAACCAAAGCTCGAATTGAGGTCGCATCAATTGTCGAAACGCTGAATTCACATACGGATGTGAAAGGGAGGGCTACTCCAAGGCCTTCGGCGGGGCAAGGACGAAGGAGGCGAGCAGGGCCTGGCGCGCGGTGGCGGGCCGGCGGAGGAGGGCGACCACGGCGCGGGCGTCGGCGTTGACGGCGCGGCCGGGGGGAGCGGCTGGCGCGCGGAGCGGCTGGCCGTGTTTTTCAACCTGCGCGTCCACCCGGTGCATATGGGCGGCGACTGTCTCGTGGAACTGCGCGATGCGTTGATGCGCGTGCGTGGATTCTTCGAGGGTGGCCAGCGGCTTGGTCGGAGCGGACAAGCTGTCGTAAGAGGTTTCCGACCAAGGCGAGGAGCCTTCGCGCGAGGCACGGCTTTCCTCGTCAACACCCTCGGACTCACGGGCCACCGGCTCGGGCAGCGGCGGCGGAGCCGGCACGCGGCGGACGATGGGCGGTGGCGGAGGTGGGGGTGTGCCGGCGGTGCCGTCGAGCGGCGGCTGGCTTTCGAGCAGGCGCTTGAGTTCCTCCTCCCAGTTCAGCGGCTGGTTCGGATTCGGCGCGGGCGGGGTGCTGCCGCCTGTTCGTTGCCGGTAAGTCTCGTCGTCCTCGCCGCCCCACGGTTCCGCCTGCCCGTCCTGCTGCTTGCGCTTCTGGAACCAGCTCGACAGCGCCGAGATGACGACGATGGCCAGCATCACCCAGATGTTGTCTATGGCGGCGAAGAGGCCGCCGGGAACAACACCGTCAGTGATGGGAGCGAGTTCGCTCACGCGCAAAGTCGGGTTGAATCAGCTCTTCACCTGCGGCGTGGCCCCGGCGGTGGCGATGCTCTCCCTCATGCCGGTGTCGGCCTGCACGTTGCGCATCTTGTAGTAGTCCATCACGCCCAGGTTGCCGCTGCGGAAGGCCTCGGCCATCGCCAGCGGCACCTGCGCCTCGGCCTCGACGACGCGCGCGCGCATCTCGGACACGCGGGCGACCATTTCCTGCTCGGTGGCCACGGCGGCGGCGCGGCGGACTTCGGCCTGCGCCTGCGCGACGAGCTTGTTCGCCTCGGCCTGCTCGGCCTGCAGCTTCGCGCCGACGTTCTCGCCCACGTCCACGTCGGCGATGTCAATGGAGAGGATTTCAAACGCGGTGCCGGAATCGAGGCCCTTCTCGAGCACGGTCTTGGAAATGCGGTCGGGGTTCTCGAGCACTTCCTTGTAGGTGGTCGAGGAGCCGATGGTCGTCACGATGCCCTCGCCGACACGCGCGATGATGGTTTCCTCCGTCGCGCCGCCGACGAAGCGGTCGAGGTTCGTGCGCACGGTCACGCGCGCCTTGACCTTCACGGCGATGCCGTCCTTGGCCACGGCGTCAATCGTCACCTTGCCGGACGCGGCGGCGGGGCAGTCAATGACCTTTGGATTAACCGAGGTCCGGACGGCCTCGACGACCGTCTTGCCGGTGCCCTTCGTCGCGAGGTCAATGGCGCACGCGCGGTCAAACTCGAGATGGATGCCGGCCTTCTTCGCGGCGATGAGCGCCTGCACGACGGCCTCGACGTTGCCGCCGGCGAGGTAGTAGTTCGAGAGGTCGTCAATGCTCAGGGGGATGCCGGACTTCACCGCCGTGATGCGGGTGTCCACGATCAGGCCCACGGGCACGCTGCGGAGCTTGAGCGCGATCAGCTCGGTGAACGTGACGCGCGCGCCGGAGGTCCAGGCGCGCACCCAGATCATGCCGAAGTTCAGCACGAGGATGGCGAAGATGAAGGCGGCGACGCCGAGCACGCCCCAGAGCAGGACCATGCCTTTGCCTTCGAGTTGAGCGAGCAGCGGGGTGAGTTCCATAGTTCGTTTGAGTGGTTGATTGTTCTACCGGGAGAAATTCAAGCCTTGCGGACGACCACACGCATTCCTTCGACCGCGATGACGCGCACGGATTCGCCGCGCTCGATCATCGCGCCTTCCGTGACCACATCCACGCGGTGGCCGCCGATGATGGCCACGCCCGCCGGCCGCAGTGCGGTGTGCGTCACGCCGGACTGGCCGACGAGTTCAGGCCGCTCCGTGCCGATGTCGCCCACCACGCCGTCCGACGCGTAAAGCCGGCCGAACCGGCTGCCAGGAAAATACTTCACCCACAGCATGAAGCCGATGAGCAGCCCGACGAGCGTGCCGAGGAGAATCCAGTTGCCGGTCGTCGCGCCAAACTCCTGATAACCCGCCATCACCCCGCCGAGGAGGCACAGCACGCCCAGAATTCCGGCCACCATGCCCGGCAGCACCGTCTCCGCGAGCAGCAGGATCGCGCCCACCAGCAACAGGGTGACGACAAGGACCATGGCGCGGAGACTAGGGCGGCCCCTGCGCCGGGCCAAGTGGAATTCCGAGGGAGGATTTGTAGGGGGGCAAGCGCATCGTGAGCCGGTGCCGGCACGATGCGCGTGAGGGCAACCCCGGCGCAGGAAGCGGCAAGAAAGGGAGCGATGGCCGGCTGGCGTCGTTTTCCAATGTGGCCTGTCTGAAACAACTGCGGTCGCCAACAGTTGTCGTTGGAAGGGTAGTCTGGCAGCGCTGGGAACGCTGCGCCCCGCCAGCGTGGTGCCCGCCCGGTTGCCTTGAAACCATGAAAACGATCCGCCTGAACCTCACCGCCGTCCTCATCCTCATCGCCGCGTTGCCGCCGCTCTCGGCCGCCCTCGCCGCAGACTGGTCCGCCAAGGCCCCCACGCCGGTCACCAACCCGGTGTTCTTCGAGGAGCCGTTCATCCGCAGCGAGGTCCGCCCGCTGTTCATGTATCAGAACCTCGGCAAAACCCTGCCCGTCGGCGGTGCCTATGCGCCCGTGGACGGCAGCCTCCAGGTCTATGCCATGGAAATCCGCTGGGCCGTCACCGAGCGGCTCGCCATCCTCGCCACCAAGGACGGCTGGGTGGACTTCAAGCCCGACGCCACGCTCACCAAGGCCTCCGGCTGGGCGGACATCTCCCTGGGCCTCAAATACGCGGTGATTGATGACAAGGAAAACCAGTTCATCCTCACGCCTGGCGTGGAGCTTGAGCTGCCCACGGGCAACCGCGACGTCTTCCAGGGCAACGGCCACGGCGAATGGGATTTGTTCGTCTCCGCCGCCAAGGGCTGGGGCGACCTTTCCCTCATGGGCAATGTCGGCGCGCGCGTGCCCAACAACATGGCGCGGGACACGGCGCAGCTCCACTACAGCGCGCAGCTCGCCTACCACACGCACAAATACTTCGTGCCGTTCATTGCCGCGAACGCCTTCACGGTCCTCAACTCGGGCAGCCAGTTGCCGCTGGGCGTCGAGGGCTTCGACCTCATCAACTTCGGCTCCGCAGCCGCCGCCGGCGCCACGCAGGCCGCGCTGGGGTGCGGCTTCCGCTCGAAGCTGCATGACAAGGTCGAGCTGGGCTTCGCCTACGAGCGCAGCGTGACGAACCCGCGCGGCGTCTTCGACGACCGCTTCACCGTGGACTTCGTGCTGCGGTTCTGAGGCGCGTCCCCGCCCCGGCGCACGCCGTTCTCCCCAGGCCGAACTTTGACCTTTCACGGCGCGCCGCTCTCTGCCTAGAGTCGCCGCGAATTCAGCCCGCGTGGTTGGCGTGCAGCGCCACGGCGCGGGCGCGGTTTTCTGCGAGATGAGCGACGGCACCCAGGCGCGCATTCTGTCGGTGGACGATTCCGGGACCTTGCACGAGGTCTTGCGCGCGGCCGTCGCCGGAGCGGAAGGCGGGCCGCACCTGTCCCTGACCCCCTCCCGGCTGAACGAGGCGCTCGGCATCGCCCGGCTGGAGCGCGCCTCGGACCATCCTTACTCGGTCGCCTTCCTCGCGTTGCCGTCCGTGGCGGTGCTGGCTGGCGTGGAGGTGGCCGCGCAGTTGTCCGCCGAGGATGGCGACCTGCAACTGGTGTTGTGCCCGACGGCCGACAGCCCATCGCTCACAGACACCCTGAAGTCACGCTTCGGCGCGGCGGATCATGTCGTGCTGCTGCGCCAGCCGTTCGATGCGGGCGGGGCGCTCCAGCTCATCCGGGCACTCGCCGGCAAGGCCGCCCTGCACCGCGAGCTGCGCGCCGCGAAGGCCTCGACCGCCTCGTTGAACCGCGACCGCTTCGCCGCGCAGACGGCCGCGAAGTCCGGCTTCGCGCAGGAGGCGCAGTTCGAGCGGGCGCTGATGGACATGTTTCTCGCGAACGTGCCGGACGCCGTCTATTTCAAGGATCTCGAATCCCGCTTCGTCCGCGCCAGCCATTCGCTCGCCCAGCGCGTGGGCCTCGACGACCCGAACGAGCTGGTGGGCAAGAGCGACCTTGACCTGTTCAGCGAGGAGCACGGCTTGTCGGCGTTCTCCGACGAGCAGGAGGTCATCCGCACCGGCAAGCCCTTCCTCGGCAAGGTCGAGAAGGAGACGCTGGCCGACGGGCGCTCGACGTGGGTGCTGACCTCGAAACTCCCGTGGCGCAATCCGGCGGGCGCGGTCATCGGCACGTTCGGCATCAGCAAGGACATCTCGGCGCTCAAGCGCGCGGAGGAGGAATTGCAGAACGCCAGCGACCTGCTCCAGGCGCTGCTCGACAACATCCCCGACCGCATCTACTTCAAGAACGCGCAATCCCGTTTCATCAGGGTCGGCAAGGCGCTCGTCACCCGTCTGGGCATGACTTCGCCCGAGCAGGTGATCGGCAGGACGGACTTCGATTTCCACCCGCCGGAGCTGGCGCGGCAGTTCGTCCACGACGAGGAGCACATCATGGCCACGGGCGAGGCCATCGTTGCCAAGGTCGAGAAACAGGTCGGCCCCGACGGCGAGCCGATTTGGGCGTCGGTGACGAAGGTGCCCATCTACGACCGCATCGGGCAGATCGCCGGCATCATCGGCATCTCGCGCGACATCACGGCGCTCAAGCGCGCCGAGGACGAATTGCAGCAGAAGAGCAAGGAACTCATCGAGGCCTCGCGCGCGGCCGGCATGGCGGAGGTCGCCACCGGCGTGCTGCACAACGTCGGCAACGTGCTCAACAGCGTGAACGTCGCCGCCACGCTCGTCAGCGACATGGTCCGCCGCAGCAAGGCCATCAACCTCGCGCGTCTCGCCGCGATGTTGAAGGACCACGGCCAGAATCTAAGTGTGTTCCTCACGCAGGACGAGAAGGGGAAGCAAATCCCGAGTTACCTGGAGCAGCTCGGCAAGCATCTCGCCGACGAGCAGCAGACGCTCCTGCGCGAGCTGGACGAGATGCGCAAGAGCGTGGATCACATCCGCGACATCGTCGCCACGCAGCAGGGTTACGCGAAAGTCGGCGGCACCATCGAGCCGATCATCGCCGTGGACCTCGTGGAGATGGCCCTGCGGATGCAGCTCACCGCGCTGACACGGCACGACGTGACGGTCAACCGCCAGTTCAGCCCGGTGCCGACGGTGTTCGCCGAGAAGCACAAGGTGCTGCAAATCCTCAACAACCTCATCCGCAACGCCAAGCAGGCGATGGAGGCCAACCTCGACGGCAAGAAGCACCTCACCGTCCGCCTCGCGCCCAACGGCCGCGGGGGGGTGAGCATTCAAGTGCAGGACAACGGCATGGGCATCGCGCCCGACAATGTTGCGCGAATTTTCGCGCATGGCTTCACCACGCGGCAGGGCGGCCACGGCTTCGGCCTGCACAGCGCCGCGCTCGCCGCCAAGGACATGGGCGGCGCGCTGACCGTCCACAGCGAGGGCCTGGGCAAGGGCGCGACGTTCAGCCTCGACCTGCCGGCGCAACCGAAGGAGGACAAGAAACCTTGAGCAGCATCCCTGAAAACAAGCGCATCCTGGTCATTGACGACAACCGGGCCATCCACGAGGACTTCCGCAAGGTGCTCACCGACAGCGGGGCCGACGCCGGCATGGACGCCGCCGAGGAGGCGCTTTTCGGCGACACGGCGGAATCGCGCCCCAAGCGCGCGACCTTCAACTTGGAGTATGCCTCGCAGGGCTTGGAAGGCGTGGAGAAGATTCAGAAGGCGCGCGAGGCCGGCACGCCTTACGCGATGGCCTTTGTGGACGTGCGGATGCCGCCGGGCATTGATGGCATCGAGACCACGGTGAAAATCTGGGAAGTCGCGCCCGACACGCAGATCGTCATCTGCACCGCCTACTCGGACTACTCGTGGGACGAGATGGTTGGCAAGGTCGGCTACTCGGACAAGCTGGTGCTGCTCAAGAAGCCGTTCGACAACGTCGAGGTGCTCCAGCTTGCCTGCGCGCTGACCGAGAAGTGGCGGCTCGCCCAGGAGGCGAAGCTCAAGATGGAGCAGCTCGAACGCATGGTCGCCGCGCGCACCGCCGAGCTGCGCAACTCCATGGAGCTGCTCCAGCAGAGCGTCACCAACTACAAGCGCACCGAGCAGCGCCTGCGCCGCAGCGAGGAGCGCTTCCGCCTCATCACCGAGAACGCCGCCGACCTCATCATCGTCGTGGACGGCACCGGCCGGCCCCAATACCTCAGCCCGTCGGTGATCCACACGCTGGGCTATGTGGCGGAGGAGTTGATGCGCAATTCGCTCTTCTCGCTCGTCCACCCCGAGGACCGCAGCGTGACGGTGGACGCCCTGAAATCCGCGCTGCGCCAGAGCACCGACCAGGTGCTCGAATACCGCCTCCAGCACAAGCAGGGTTACTGGCGCAAGTTCGAGGCCCACGCCAGCGTCGTGCGCGAGAGCGACACCAACGCCGGCAACCTCGTCCTCGTCTCTCGCGACATCACCGAGCGCGACCGCGCCGAGAAGGAGAACTTCCGCCTCGCCATCCAGCTCCAGCGCGCCGGCGACTCGGGCAACCTCGGCGTGATGGCCGCCGCCATCGCCACCGAACTGGAGCCGCTGCTGGAGGCCGTGCGCGACAAGGTGCGCTTCGCCGAGGACTCCGCGCGCCAGTTGCAGCCGCTGCTGCGCGCGGACAAGGAACTCCTCGCCGCCGCCACGGCCAACAAGCTCACCCCCGAGCTGCTCGCCAAGGCCACTGCCGCCGACCGCGCCACGGACGCGGACTACCTGGCCGCCGAAGTCCCGCGGGCGTTGGCCGAGTGCCAGGCGAACATCGAGCGCATCGCCGAAATCCTCGCCGACATCCAGGCCGACGCACCGGCGTAGCACGTTGGGCCGGCGCTCCATTGACAAGCCGCCGCCGGCGCGCTGACACTCCCGTCATGTTCCGCCACGTCTTTGTCCGCCTCCTCTGTGTTTTGTTGCTGGCCGGCCTGAGCGCCTGCACTCACACCCCGCCCGCCGCCAGCGCCACCCGGCTCGTCGGCGTGGCGCAGGTGGATGTGACACCGGACTACCCGGTGCGGCTCAACGGCTACGGTGGCCGCCGCCTGGAGTCCGAGGGCATCGAGCAGCGTATCCGCGCCAAGGCCCTGGCCATCGGCGGCGATGCGGAAAGGCCGTTCATCCTCATCACCGTGGACAACTGCGGCGTGCCCGAATGGATTCGCGCCGAGCTGCTCCGCCGCCTCGCGGGGAAGCGCGTCACCAGCGAGCGCTTCGCCCTGTGCTCCAGCCACACGCATTCCGCGCCCATGCTCAACGGCGTGCTGTCCACCATCTTTGGCGTGCCCATCCCGCCGGACCATCAGCGCTCGATAGATCGCTACACGCGCGAGTTCACCGACAAGCTGGAACAGCTCGCCCTCGCCGCGCTGGCGGACCGCAAGCCCGCGCACCTGGCGTGGACCAAGGGCGAGGTGAAGTTCGCCGCCAACCGTCGCAAGCCTTCGCCCACCGGCTACCAGAACGCCCAGAACCCCGCCGGCCCCGTGGACCACGACCTGCCCCTGCTGCGCGTGACTTCGCCCGAGGGAATCCTCCGGGCCGTCCTCGTGAGCTATGCCTGCCATTGCACGACGAGCGGTTTCAACAAAATGCACGCCGACTGGGCGGGCTGCGCGCAGTTTGCCATCGAGCAGGCGCACCCGGGCGTCGTCGCGCTCACGGCCATCGGCTGCGGCGCGGACCAGAATCCTTATCCGCGCGGATCCTACGAGCTGGCGGACAAGCACGGCCGGTCGCTTGCCGACGAGGTCGCGCGGTTGTTGAAGGAGGGCAGGTTCACTGAACTGCAAACGCCGCTGACCGGCGTGACCCGGCGCATCGAGCTGCCCTTCGACAAGCTGCCCACGCGCGCCCAGTGGGAGGCGGACGCGAAGAAGGCCGGCGCGGTGGGGCTGCGCGCGCAGTTCGCGCTCAAGACGCTCGACGAGGGCGGGAAGATTCCCGACCGGCTGCCCTACCTTGTGCAGGTGTGGAGCTTCGGCGCCGACCTCGCGATGGTTTTCCTCCCGGGCGAGGTGGTGGTGGACTACGGCCTGCGCATCAAGCGCGAGTTCGACGGCGCGCGTGTGTGGGTGAACGGCTACTCCAACGACGTGCCCTGCTACATCCCCTCGCGGCGCGTGTGGGACGAGGGCGGTTACGAGGCGGGCGGCGCGATGGTCTATTACAACCGCCCGAACCGCTTCGACGGCACGCAGGAGACACGCATCTTCGACGCGGTGCAGACGCTGATGCCCAAGGCGTTTGCAGCCCCGGCCAAGTAACCTTGCACCAACTCCCCGTCCGACACACACACCATGAACCGCCTGCCTCGTCTGCTCGCCCTGCTGTTCCTCGCCTCGGCTTTCAATTCGCGCGCCGCTGAACTTGCGATTCCCGACAACGTAACCTTCGAACGCGGCATCACCTACGCCGAGGCCGGCGGCGCGAAGGTGCAGCTCAATCTGGCGCGGCCGAAGAACGCGCGTGGCCCGCTGCCCGCCGTGCTGTGCATCCACGGCGGCGGGTTCCGCGCGGGCAGCCGCGAAGGCTACAACAAGCTCTGTCTCACGCTCGCGCAGCGCGGGTTCGTCGCGGCTACCATCAGCTACCGGCTCGCGCCCACGCACCAGTTTCCCGCCGCCGTCCACGACACGAAGGCCGCCGTGCGCTGGCTCCGTGCGAACGCCGCGAAGCATGGCATTGACCCGGCGCGCATCGGCGTGACGGGCGGCTCGGCGGGCGGGCATCTCGCGCAGTTCCTCGGCGTGACGGCGGGCGTGAAGGAGTTCGAGGGCGCGGACAACCCCGGCTTCTCCAGCGCTGTGACGTGCGTGGTGAACGTCTATGGCCCGAGCGACTTCACCAAGTCCTACGGCAAGAGCGTGGACGCGCACGTCGTGCTCCCGATGTGGCTCGGCGGCGACGTGGACACCGCGCGGGCGAAGCACATCCAGTCCAGCCCGCTGAACTGGGTCACGCCCAGCGCCGCGCCCACGCTCATCCTCCACGGCACCGAGGACAAATACGTGGCCTACGAGCAGGCCGTCTGGATGCGCGACCGGCTCACGGCCTGCGGCGTGCCGGTGGAGCTGCTAACGCTGGAAGGCGCGGGCCACGGCTTCAAGGGCGCGGACGCGGAGAAGGCCGAGGCCGCGCTCCTCGCCTATTTCGAGCGACAGCTGAAGAAGTGACCTGCGGCGCTGTGGCGGCGGCCTGTGACCGCCGTTCACGCAACCGACGCTCGCAGAGCGCCGCTCCAATGGCATCCGCGTTCTTGGCGGTGGATTTGCGCATTGACGGTCCCCCGCCCGTCTCTAACATCCGCCGCCTGTTGGTATCTGACCTCATCCCGGACACGAACCTTAACGAACACGAACTATGGCAGTGAAAGTTGCAATCAACGGATTCGGCCGCATCGGCCGCCTGGTCTTCCGCGCAATGGTCGAGCAGGGGCTGGTCGGCAAGGAAGTCGAAGTCGTCGCGGTCGGTGACATCGTCCCCGCCGACAACCTCGCCTACCTGCTCAAATACGACTCCACCCAGGGCCGCTTCGCCGGCACGGTCGGCTCCAAGAAGTCCGCCGCTGACAAGGTCGAGGACGACATTCTCATCGTGAACGGCGCGGAGATCCGCGTCGTGTCCGCCAAGACGCCCGCCGAGCTGCCGTGGAAGGCGCTCGGCGTGGACATCGTCATCGAGTCCACCGGCCTCTTCACCGAGGCGGAGAAGGCCAAGGGCCACCTTGCCGCCGGCGCGAAGAAGGTCGTCATCTCCGCGCCTGCCAAGGGCGAGGACATCACCATCGTCATGGGCGTGAACCACGAGAAGTATGACGCCACCAAGCACAACATCATCTCCAACGCGAGCTGCACCACGAACTGCCTCGCGCCCGTCGTCCATGTCCTCCTCAAGGAAGGCATCGGCATCGAGGAAGGTTTGATGACCACCGTCCACGCCTACACCGCCACGCAGAAGACCGTGGACGGCCCGAGCAAGAAGGACTGGAAGGGCGGCCGCACGGCGGCGCAGAACGTCATCCCCAGCACCACCGGCGCGGCCAAGGCCACGGCGCTCGTCTGCCCCGAGGTGAAGGGCAAGCTCACCGGCGTCGCCTTCCGCGTGCCGGTGCCGACCGTCTCCGTCGTGGACCTCACCGTCCGCACGGTGAAGGAGACCTCGCTCAAGGAAATCAACGCGCTGATGCAGCAGGCCAGCCAGACCTACCTCAAGGGCGTCCTCGACTACACCAGCGACGAGGTCGTCAGCACCGACTTCATCCACGACAAGCACAGCTCCATCTACGACTCCACCTCGGGCGTGGAACTCAACAGCCGCTTCTTCAAGCTCGTGAGCTGGTATGACAACGAGTGGGGCTACAGCAATCGCGTCGGCGACCTGCTCAAGCTCATCATCGCCAAGGGCCTGTAAGCCCCGGCGCACACGGTTTCAGCGAACGGCGTTCCGGCAACGGGACGCCGGTTTGCTTTTTGCCCGCCGCATTTTGTTCGCCTGCCGCCACGGCCCTGTTCAATATCCGCCGCATGAAAGCCGTCCGAAATCCCATGCGTTCCCTTGCCCTCGTCGCGCTCGTCGCGCTGTCTGTCACCGTGTCGTCCCTGTCCGCCGCCGCGCCGCGCGCGCTGCCGGTGGGGCAGTTGCCCAATGACGCCCGCCTCGCGCCGCCGAAGGACTTGAACGGCTACTTCCCCTTCACGCCGCCCAAGTCGAAGGAAACCTGGCCCGCGCGCGCCGACTTCGCCCGCCGCCAGATGAAGGTCGCGCTCGGCCTCTGGCCCATGCCCACCAAGACGCCGCTCAACGCCGTCATCCACGGCAAGATCGAGAAGGCGGAATACACCATCGAGAAGGTCTATTTCGAGAGTGCGCCGGGCTTCTTCGTCACGGGCAACCTGTATCGGCCCAAGGGCAGGACCGGCAAGGTGCCCGCCGTGCTGTTTGCACACGGGCATTGGAAGGACGCGCGGTTGTCCGAGGGCACGGAGGATGCGGTGCGGAGGGAAATCTCCATCGGGGCCGAGCGCTTCGAGGAGGGCGGCCGCAGCATCTTCCAGTCAATGTGCGTGCAGCTCGCCCGCATGGGCTGCGTGGTCTGGCAATGGGACATGATGAGCGACTCCGACGCCATCCAGCTCTCCGCGCTCACGGTGCATCGCTTTGCCAAGCAGCGCCCGGACATGGCCAGGACCGAGAACTGGGAACTCTACAGCGCGCAGGCGGAGGCGAACCTCCAGAGCATCATGGGCCTCCAGACGCTCAACGCCGTGCGCTCGCTGGACTTCGTGCTCGGGCTGCCGGACGTGGACCCCGCGCGCATCGCCATCACTGGCGCGAGCGGCGGCGGCACGCAGTCCATGATCCTCGCGGCGGTTGACCCGCGCGTGACGCTCTCCTTCCCCGCCGTGATGGTCAGCACCGCGATGCAGGGCGGCTGCACTTGCGAGAACGCCTCGCTGCTCCGGGTCAACACCGGCAACATCGAGTTCGCCGCGCTCTTCGCGCCCAAGCCGCAGGGCATGACCACGGCGAACGACTGGACCAGGGAGATGTTCACGAAGGGCTTTCCCGAGCTGAAGCAGCACTACGCCACGCTCGGCGCGCCGAACAACGTCATGCTCCACCGGGGCGAGCACTTCCAGCACAACTACAACGCCGTGGCGCGCTCCGGCTTCTACACCTGGCTGAACCAGCACTTCAAGCTCGGCGCGAAGTCGCCCGTCGTGGAGCGCGATTACGAGCGTCTCAAGCGCGACCAGCTCACCGTCTGGGACAGCGCCCATCCCGCGCCGAAGGCCGACGACATTGACTTCGAGCGCAAGCTGCTGCGCTGGTGGCGCGACGACGCGGAGAAGCAGTTGAACGCCTCCGCTTCGTCGCTCGACGCGTTCCGCAAGGTCGCGGGCAACGGCGTCGAGGCCATCATCGGGCGCACGCTCGCCACGGCGGGCAGCGTCGAGTGGGATCGCAAGACCAAGAACGACCACGGCAGCTACATCGAGATGACCGGACTGCTCCGCAACCAGACGCACGGTGAGGAGCTGCCCGTCACCTGGCTGTATCCCAAGAAATGGAGCGGTCGCACCGTCGTGTGGCTGGACGACACCGGCAAGGCCGCGCTCTTCAACGCCGACGGCTCCGTGCGGCCCGAGGTGAAGAAGCTCGTGGACGCGGGCGCGACGGTGCTGGGCGCGGACCTGCTCTTCCAGGGCGAGTTCACCAAGGACGGCCAGCCGGTGAAGCAGAACCGGGTCGTGGCCAACCCGCGCGAGTTCGCCGGCTACACCTACGGCTACAACCACGCGCTCTTCGCCCAGCGCACGCACGACGTGCTGACGCTGGTGAAGTATCTGCGCAGCTACGAGGCCAGCGCCCAGCATCCCAAACCCAGCAGCGTGGACGTGGCCGGCTTCGGCGGCGCGGGACCGGTTGTCGCCGCGGCGCGGGCCGTGGCGCGCGAGGGCATTGACCGCGCGGCGGTGGACACCGGCGGATTCCGCTTCAGCCGGCTGACCGACTATCGCGACGCGAATTTCCTCCCCGGCGGCGCGAAGTATGGGGACGTGCCCGGCCTGCTCGCCCTCGGCGCGCCCGGCAAACTCTGGCTGGCCGGCGAAGGCGCGTCCGCGCCCGGCCTCGCCCAAAAAATCTACGGCGTCGCCAAGGCGCCCATCACCGTCTCCGCGAAGTCCGACCGCGCCGCCGCCGCGCAATGGCTGGTCAGCCCGTAGTGCGCGTCCGCCATCCTGGCCTTGCCCAAACTTCAGGGTGACTGGGCGGCTTGGGACGCGCGGTTTTCAGGCAGCGGGGTCGTTCGCGCTGCTGGAGCCATCCGGCTTCGCCGGAGGGCGGAGGAGCTGGCGGTGAATCACCCACCACAGCAGCGGCGGCAGTCCCAGGCTGGCCAGCAGGGCCAGCGTCGGGTGCTCCCCGCCCGCGTGGCCGATGGCCGCATAAGTGAAGCCCAGCGGGACCGAGCCGCACGCCAGGGCGAGGAGGAAAACCGTTGGCGACATCCGCGTCAGCCCGGCCAGGCACGCGACCACTTCAGGAAACAGCGGCAACCAGCGCGACAGCACCACGAGCCACGCGCCCCAGCGTTGAAAGAGCGCCCCGCCTTTCGCCAGGTCCGCCTCCCCCACGAGCCGCCGCGCCGCCCGCTGGCCCAGCGCGCGGCACAGGCCGTAGGCCAAGGCTCCGGAGAGAAACGACCCGCCTGCGCCAAGGAGTCCGCCCGCCACCGGCCCGTAGGTGAAGCCCAGCGCCGCCATGATGGCCGTCCCCGGCACCGGCAGGAGGAGGTCGGCCACGAGCAGCAGGATGCCCGCGAGCCACGCCCATTCCCCGCAGCCGCGCAGCCAGGCCACCGCGCCCTCGGGGGTGAACAGCCTGGCGTCCCCGAAGAGCAGGAACGGCAGGGCGAGCACCAGGGTCAACCCGGCGAAAAACCACAGCAGCCGCATGGTTCGAGTGAGCCCTCCGCCCGTTCAGGGCAGGTTGAGGCGCAACGGCTCGCTCTGCCCCTCGATGGCCAGCACCACGCCGCCGCGTCCGACTTCGGTGCATCGGGCCTTGCGCTGCGCGCCGCCGGCGGGGAAGACGAGTTCCGTGCCCGGTGAAACGGTGTAGGTGGACGGGCCGATTTGCAGGAGGGCGGTGCTGCGCTTCGCGCCAATGGTGATGTTCTTCACGCGGATGGGGTGGTCGCCGAGCTTGGGGTCGGGAGTGGCGGGGGCGGGGGCGGGCGCAGTGACGGCGGCGGCCGGCGCTGGTTTGGTGCCGGCGGCTGGGCTGGTGCGCGGGAGCAGCTCCGCGCCCGCCGGAGGGTTGGCCTTCGGAGCCTCGGCGACGACCGGCGCGGCGGAGCTGCTTTCAGCAAGCAGCTTGGCGACCTTTTCGTTCAGCGCGACGGCTCCGGTCACGTCGCGGATGATGCCCTGCTTGTCCACGAGCCACATGGAGGGGAAGTGCTGCACGCCGTAGCGGCGGAGGTTCGGCACCTCGCCGCTGCGCCCCTCGAAGTGCTGCGGCCACGTCAGGCCCTTGGCCTTGACCACGCGTTCCAGATCGGCGCGGGTTTCGTCCGCGCTGACGCCGATGATTTCAAAGCCCTGCTGGTGGTAGCGCTCATGGACTGACTTCACGTTGGGAATCTCCGCCATGCACGGCGGGCACCAGGTGGCCCAGAAATCAATCAGGAGCACCTTGCCGCGCAGCTTGTCGGTGTCCACCTGCCGGCCGTCAATGGCGGTGAACTTGAGTGCCGGGAAGGGCTTGCCGAGCCAGTGCAGATAGGCGGCGTCCTGCGGCGCGCCGGGCGGCGAGATGGGGCCGCCGGGCTTGGTCGCGGCGGCGGGCCTGGCCGGTTCGTCGCCGCTCCGGTCGAGCGCGGCCTTGTTCTCGAAGACCCCGCGCGCGGCGTTGACGGGGTTGCCGGTTTCCTTGAGCAGCGCGGTGATCTTGCGGTCCAGGCCCGCGCCCGCGCTGATGAAGCGGATGACGCCGTTGCGGTCCAGCAGCCACATGGACGGCCAGTGCTGGATGCCGAAGGTCTTGCCCGGCGCGGCCTCCTGCCCGCTGCCGTCGAAGTATTGCGGCCAGCGGAGGTTCTCGCGCTTCACCACGTCCTCGAGCCGCTGCTTGTCCGCGTCGAAGCTGATGCCGACGATCTCCAGGCCCTCCTTGTTGTAGCGCTCGTAGGCGTCGCGAACATGGGGAATTTCCTCGATGCACGGGGGACACCAGGTCGCCCAGAAATCGAGCAGGACGACCTTGCCCTTGAGTTTCTCCAAGTCCACCTCGCGGCCATCGAGCGCCTTGAACTTCAGCGGGGGGCTGGGCTTGCCGACCATCGGCAGGTAGCGCTCGTCGGACTTCACGAGCAGCTCCTCCTTGCCGCCGGGTTTGCAGCCGTTGAGCGCAACGGCCAGCACCGCGAGCAGGAGTGGAAGCTTCATGAATTCAGTTGGATTAGGCCGCCGCCGGCCTCGCGCCGAAGCCGCACAGTTCGCCGATGAACCGCCCGATGGCCTTCAACCCGGCGATGATGCCCACGTCGGTCGTCGCGCCCCAGCCGTAGCACTGCGAGAGCGCCTCCTCGTGCGTGCTGTAGCGCGGTGGCAGCGTGAAGACGGCGGTGTGCTCCTCGCCGTTGACGGCGACGATCTCACTGTGGAAGACGCCCTTGCCCACGGCGTAGGTCGCCTTCGGCAGCGTGAGCGTGCGCGGTGCCAGCAGGAGCCACGGGCGGTAGGTAAAGACCAGTTCACCCGCGTCGTTGCGCGCGAGCGTCCCGTAGGTGCGGATGGGAACCTTGCTGATTTCACGCGCGAGGAACATGGCGTTGCCCTGCGCGTCCGGTTTGAAGCGCGTGCGGCCAAACGTGAAGTAATCCCAGATGAACTGCGTGCCGCAGACCGTGAGCCGGAACGCCCAGCCCGCGAGGAAGTAGCTCGCGAGGATGATGATGAGCGACCAGACCAGGCCCACCATCGGGTTCGCGAAGCCGGTGATGGTCACGGTGGAGAGCAGGAAGGTGCGGAACGCCTTCAGCCCCGCGTCCACCGTGCCGAAGGGGCTGATGAGAATGAGCATGTTGATGGCGTGGCCCGAAAGCCAGACGACGGCGAAGGCGATGATGGCGAAGGGCACCAGGAGGAGGTTCAGGATGCCGGAAATGCCGAGCGAGGCGAACATCGCGTTGCCGGCGATGGCCTCCTTCACCGCGTCCGAGCCGAACACGCTGGCGACGATGGGCACGAACGCGCCGGCGGCGACCAGGCCGCTGACCTTGTTCTCCAGCGCCTCGGCGACATCAAGCGGCTTCTTGAGCGCGGTGGGGATGACCACGCCGCCGGTGTCCTTGAGCGCGACGGCCCCAACAAGGAGCAGTGCGGGACCCCAGAACCACATTTGCGCGAACCACGGGAGCTTCTCCCGCTGGCCGGCGTCGGTCTTGAAATACTTGAACGCCCCGTAGGCGCTCGCGCCCAGCAGCGGGGAGATGGCGACGCCCGTGACGGTGGTGACCGTGTGCGCGATGTCCATGCCGGGGGTGGGCTTGGCCGCCGGCTTGGCGGGCGCGGGGGCGGCGGCTGGGGCTTGTGCCGCCTGGGCGACGATCAGGGCGAGGCAGAGGACGAGGGCGACGAGGAACCAATGCTTCTTCACGCGGCGAAGGTTCGTCAGCCTCGTGTCTTTGGCAAGCATCGGTTGGTCAAGAGCGAGCGCGTTACTTCTTCTTCGCCTTGGCTTTCGGCTCGGCGACCAGCGGCGGAGCCGGCGCGGCCTTCGCGCCCGCATGCTTCTCCAGCAGCGCCCGCGCCTCCTCCAGCGAGAGCTTCGTCGTCAGCGGCCAGCCGAGCGTGTCGCCGTTGGGCTTGAAGCCGCCGCCATCCACGTCGGCCCAGATGGGGTTGTGGTAGGCGATGGGCTTGATCTTCGCCTGCGCGCTCGTGCCATAGCCGGTCTTGAGGTCGAAGTTCTCGCCCGCCGCCACCACGATGAGGTGCGCGTCCTCGGCCAGCGGCACGTCAATCACGCGGTCAAACTTCACCACGCCACTCGCAAACCACGTCGGATGTGACTTGCGCGTGAAATTCAATTTCGGTTCGGCGCGGCCGTTCACGAGCACCTGCACGCGGTCAATGTCAATCCAGTCCGTGCATTGCACGCGCACTTTGAGCTTCACGCCGCCGGTCGCGCGCACGGTGCCGCCGGGCAGCGTGCCGTCGTCGGTCTGCACCTGGAGGAACGGCCCGGTGGTCAGGTAGCTGCGGCCTTCCTTCGCGTGGCGGACGTTCTCGCGCCAGTCAATCCGCGCCGGATCGGCATTGGCGCTGGGCATATACATGCGCCAGCCGCCGACGCCGTTGCCATGGACCGAGTGCGCGTCGCACACGGCAACGCCGACGTAGCGGTGGCCCTTGTTCAGCAGTTGCAGCCAGATGAACTCGCGCTGGTAGCGCACGGCGTCGCGGCCGGTCCGCGCATCGCGCGCGATGGTGAACGGCGCGCCGCTGAGAATGCTGCTCATGCTGTAGTTCTCCGTCTCCACCCCATCAATCATCAGCGGCAGCCCGATGAAGCCGCCGTCCGCGCGCCCGTCGCCGTCGCGGTCGGTGAAGTTCGCGACCATGTCCGGGTGGTTGATCTGAATCCACCGCGCCGGTTCGGGCTTTTGGAAGTCGCGCAGCGTCGCCGCCGTGATGCGCGGGTCGGCGTTCCACACCGGCGCGCCGCCGTCCTGGGCGAGCGGCACGGGGTCGAAGGGAAACGAGTTGAAGTGCGCGCCGCCGCCCGTCATTTCCACCCCGGAGACGGTCTGCAGGTGGTTCGTCAGCCCCAGCCGGACGATGTGCGGACGCCAGTCGTAGAAGCGGTTGTGCTCCGTGGTGGGCGCAAATTCGATGCCCTCGGCGGCGAGGTTGATGAGGCGGTCGTCGGTGCCGCAGGTGTTGTCGCCGCTGGGCGTGGAGTGGTTGTGGTAGTCCGCGCTCACCCAGCCGCGCGTGTCCACGAGCCGCTTCAAAACGCCCTTCACCGTCGCGGTCTGGCCGGCGGCGAGCTTCACGATCTGGCGCAAGTGGCCGAACTCAATGCCGCGCGTGACGATGACTTCGTAATCGCCCGGCGGCAGCGGCTGGCGGAACTGGCCGTTGGCCGAGTGATACTGGTCCACGCAACCGGCGGCGCGATTCTGCGGACCGAGGTTGGGCACCTTCGTGCCGTTGACGCCGATGAACTGGGCTTTGCAGGGAATGGGCTGGCGGTTCTCGCCGCGGATGTCGAAGGCGATGGCGGATTGCGGTCCGAGTTGCGTCGCATACATTGCCGCAGTCATCGAATCCAGCACGTTGACCTGCGATTTTACAACCTCTCGGCCAAGGTCTGAGATCTCGAATTCATGCGTGCCAATGGGAGCCCAAAAGCTGACTTGTCCCAGACCATCGGGATACGCAGCAAGACGGTTGGTTGAACCACCGGTGGCAGCCCCAGTCTGCGACACACGAGCCGTTGTCACTGGCTTGCCGGCAGCGTCCTTGATATTGCCTTTTACGACTGTGCCCTTCTCACCCCGAAACGCTTTCACCACGCCGACCGCCTGCAACGGCGACGTGCCCACCGCGACGAACCGGGCGAAGGAAATTTCCTGCCCCGGCTTGAGTTCCAGTTCGTTCGGCGGCGCTTTCAAGCCGTCGCGCTCGACCCATCCGCGGGCGTAACCCGCCTTGTCCGCCGGGTCCACGGCGTCGGCCCACGCGATGTCGCCCGCCGTGCCGGTGCTGGTGAAGGTCGTCCAGCGGTCGTCCACCGTGCCTTTGCGCACGTCCTTGCCGGCGTTGCGGTAGGTGGTGACGACGAGCACGCCCTGCCAGCCGTCGCGCAGCCGATACTCGTGGCGCTTGTAGAGGCCGCCGTTGTTGGGCGAGGTGACGACGGCTTCGATGACCGCCTCGCCGTCCTGGCCGTCCTTGGCCACGCGCACCCACGAGACCGGCCCCTGCTGGCCGCTGGGCGAGAAGCAGGTGAGCTGGTCGTTGTGCGCACCGCGCAGCGTGAGGTCGTAGAGGCAGCCGGGCGAGATGCCGTTCGTGCCGTAGAACGTGCTCATGTTCGCGCGGCGCAGCGGGAGGTTCGCGGAGATGACGGCCTCGACCTTGTCATTGCGAAGCACGAAGTCGCCGAGGATGCCGTCGGCCTCCTTGCCGCGCGGGAGCTGGTCCTTGTTGTCGGGGCCGATCTCGAAGGCCGCCGGTGCGGCAAGGAGCGGGAGGGCGACAATCGGGAAGGTGAAGTGGACGGCAAGACGACGGAGTGCGGGTTGCATGAATCGCATGATGGGAGCCTTTGACTGGCGAGGTAGTGTGCGGCTTCGATGTGTTGCGGGGGCGCGAAAACTCCGGGAAAAGCGGTGCTGAAGCCACCGCAGTCCAAACGCTGACGCGACCACCCACGCGCAGTGCAACGCGAAGCGTCTGGACTGCGGTGGCTTCAGCACCGCTTTTGGGCGCACAAGCCAAACTTCCTCGCCGTTTCAAAACTGACTTGCGGACTGCGGATTTTCCCACGGCCACTTTTCGCTAGATTGGCCGCGCGCCCGCGCTTAACGTCGCCGCCAGCACAGCAACCCACGCGCGTTATGGCCGAATTCTCCTTCAACTGCCCCTTCTGCAACCTGGAACTGAGCATTGACGAGTCCGGTGTCGGCCAGGAGATCGAGTGTCCTGGCTGCAAGGAGGTGCTCATCATCCCCGCCCCCGGCGGCGGGACTGGCGCGGCGGCTGAGGAGGAGGAGCGCGCCGCCGTCATCCCGCAGGGAAATTTCCCCGAGGCGAAGATCATCAAGAACGCCTCCAAGTCCCTTGATGTCGCGGCCAAGACCGTCAAGAAGCTGCGGGTGAAAACTTTCCGCCACCACGAGCATGTGAAGGACGGGAAGGACGCGTTCGACGAGGCGGTCTCGAGCTTCATCGGCCAGCATCCCGAGGACGACATCATCAGCATCACCGGGATCCAATACACCCACCATCTCAAGCAGAAGGACGCCGAGGGCAAGGAAACCTCCGTGCCCGTCACCGAATACGGCGTGCTTGTGGAATACAAGGCCTGAGCGGCCATGCCCAAGCCCGTCCCCAAGCCCATCGCGCCCGCCGACCTGCTGGACCTCGCGCGCGGCGTGCTCAAGGCCGACCGTTTCCCCGTGCTCGCCACCGTGGACGGCGACCAGCCCCGCGTGCGGCCCGTGTCCCCGGTGCGCACGGACGGCTTCACCGTCTTCGTGGCGAACCTGCGCTCCTATGGGAAGACCGCCGAGATCGCGGCGAACCCGAAGGTCGAGCTTTGCTACATGGACGACGGTCACAACCAGGTCCGGCTCACGGGCATCGCGGAAGTCGTCACTGAGCGCCCGCTGCTCCAGGAAATCTGGGACGCGAACCCGCTCATGCGCCAGTTCCTCGGCTCGCTGGACAACCCGCAGCTCCTCGTCTATCGCATCCGCCCCGTGCGCGTGCGCTACATGCAGGAGTGGGCGCTGGAGTATCACGAAGTCCCGCTCACTTCGTAGGCGCGTCTGGCGTCTCGGGTTTGGGGGCTGGGGCGTGGAGTTTTCCGAAGTTCACCTTGCCGCCAAAATTTCCGCGTTCGCGCCAGCCGAGGTAGAACCGCCACCGCTCGCCGTTGAACGAGACGAAGGGCAGCCGGAGCCATCCGTAACGCGCGACCGCCCAGTTCCAGCCGCCCTCCGGGGCGAAGACGGCCTGCGGGAACCTGCCCGTGCGCGTGAAGCATTTGTCCGCGATGCCGATGACGTAGAAGGTGAAATTGTGGAGCGGGTTCCGGAGCTGCCACAGCGCGTTGCGGCAGCGCGAGCCGGGGCGATACCACTCCGGCGGCTCCGGGTCGTCCACGTTCCCGAACCACCAGATGGGATTCCATTTTGGGAAAGCCCGTGCCGGCGGTTTGCAACCGCCGTCGGTGGGCTGCGCTGGTTGGACGCGACTCGAAGTGCCGAGTGCGCTCGACGGCGACTGCAAGTCGCCGGCACGGGCGACACGCGCCTTATCTACCTCGCCCCCACCGGAGGAGAGGGGCGGGGTGAGGGGGCGGGCTGATTGGGCAGTTGGATGGCCGGTTCGCACCGTGCCGCACGCCCCGCCAAAGCAAAGCGCAAACGCCACAAAAGAGAGGCGAACCCAACTGCTCATGGCTCAGTCTGCCACAAGCAAGCCCCTGAATCACTCGGACCTTGCGAACCATGTCTCACGCAAAGCTCGCGAAGGCCGCAAAGGAGAATCCATTCCAGGAGGTGGAGAACAATGTTTGTCCCCTCCTTTGCGCCCTTCGCGTCCTTTGCGTGCGGCCCCGCTCAGAGCTTCGTCCCGCCCAGCGCCAGCACGCGCGCAAACTGCTCCTTCGTCAGCGGCGACACGGAGAGCCGCGACTGCCGCACAAGCGGGATGCCCGCCAGCACCTTGTCCGCCTTGATGGCATCGAGGGAAACGGACTTGGCCAGCGCCTTCACGGGTGCGAGGTCCACGCATGACCAGTCGCCTTCCTTCGCCGTCGTGTCGGGATACGCCTCCTTCGTCACCTTCGCGAGGCCGACAACTTCCTTGCCAGTGACGCTGTGGTAGAAGCACACGGGATCGCCGCGCTTCATGGCGCGGAGGTTGAGGCGCGCGGTGAAGTTGCGCACGCCGGTCCAGGCCGTGCCACCATCCTTGACAAATTGGTCCCACGAGTAGGCCGCAGGTTCCGATTTCACGAGCCAGTAGTTCATGCGCAGCCGAGGGCTTACTTCGCCGCCGGCGCGTTGGTCACGACGGCGGGGATGGCGTTGGTGCCGGCTGGTGGCGTGGCGGGTTGGACGACCTTCGGCGGGAAGATGGTTTTGTATTTCACCGGCTCGGGCAGGTAGTCGTCCAGCTTGCCAATGGACCAGCCGTAAACGAGGACGACGAGGACGAGCAGCACCGCGTAGGCTTTCCACGGGCGCTGCTTCTCCTCGTAAGGATCGTCGAGCGAGCGCTCGGCGTTGGCGGGCAGCTTGGCGACGTTCGTCAGCGCGGAGCCGAACGGGACGTTCATCTTTGCCTTCGTGTTGATGGCCCACCCGTTGGCGTCGAGGATGGGGGCGAGGTTGCGCTGCCGGAGTTTCAGATACGCCAGCAGCATCGCTGGCCCGGAGATGAGCAGCACGATGCCGAGGATGCCCAGCGGCATCCACAGCCCGAGGCCCAGCAACGTGCCGAGGAACATGCCGATCATGCCGCTGATGCCGCTGATGGCCGTGCCGATGAGCGCGATGGTGCCGAGGTCGAGCCGCTTCGGCTCGGCTGCCGGCGCGGGCTTCGCCTTGTCCGCCTGCGCCACGGCGGTCGCGGCGGTGCCGACCTTCGCCTGCGACTCGGCCTCGGCGGCGGCGGCGCGCTTGGCGATCTGCTGCTCCACGAGCCGGACGAACTTCTTGTAAGGCGACCAGAACGCCTCGCGGATGCTGATGGGGTTGGCGACGATCTTCGTGATGTTCGCGTCCCAGTCCAGGCCCTTGCGGTCGTAGAAGACGCCGTTGCGCCCGACGATGAGGTTGTCGGAGTCGCCATCGGTGAAGACGGCCACGATGGTCTTCTTCGCGCCGCCGGCGCGGGTCACGTCGCAGTAGGCGAGATAAGCGCCGGAGAGGCCGGCGAGCGCGGCGTGCTTGCCGGCGTCCACGACCTCGATGCACAGGTGGCAGGCCCGGGCGTCGAGGAAGAGCGAGCCGGCCTGGAAGATGGCGCCGCGCCGGCCGTAGAACTCGGCGAAGCTGACGTAATTGTTCAGCAGCTTCACGAGGTCGCGCTGGAAGAGCACGAGCTTCTCCACCGAGCCGATTTGCTTGAACTCCGCCTCCAGCGCGGTGTCCTGCGCGATGAGCGCGGCGATGGCGGCCTTCGCGTCGCCCGCCAGCAGCTCGCGCACGCGGGCGAGGCCGAGCTTCTCGACGCTCGTGGCGGGCTTGGCGGCGGCCCAGGCGTTGTGCGGCGCAAGCATGGACTGCAACGCGGCCCAGTCGCCTTCGGTCAAAGTCTTCTTGCCGTATTCGAGCAGCGGGCCGACGGCGCTGGCGCAAAGATTTTCCACCGCCCCCTGCCACGCGGGATTGACGCCCTCGGTGAGCGGCAGCGGGCGCGCGGGCGCGACGTGCGCGAGCGGGAGCCTCGCGATGTCCTCGGAGCCGACGGTCAAATCCTTCAACGCCAGCGCGACGAACTCGGTCTCGGCGCGGTTCATCGGCGCGGCGGCGCGCGAGTCGAACGCGGCGAGCCGGCAGCGCGCGAAGTAGTCGTCCGCCTTCGTCTTCACGGCCTTGATGGCGGCGGCGGCCCCGGCGGTCGCGTCGCCGAGCGGCAGCAGGCTGGTCGCATCGGCGTCGGCCTTGGCGTGCCAGTCGGCGAACGCCTGCGCCTCGGCGAGGAACTGGTCCACCTTCGCCTGGTTCACGCCGGGCTTGCCGCTACGGTCGGGCAAGCTGCCCACCGTGGCGATGAGGTCTTCGATGGCCTTTCTGGTCGCCTCGTCGCTGGCGGCGTCGGCGGGGACGATGCCGTCGCCGTTGAACCGCGTGGCGGCAAAAATCCTGGCCGTGTCCGCCACGTCAGCGAGCGCGATGGCGTTGGCGGCGGGCTTGCCGAGATTCTCCAGAATGCGCCGCGCGGTGGCGGCGAGCACGGTGTCCTGAATCGCGGCGAGCGGGATGGAATCACCGCCCTTGAGCAAGTCGTCCAGGCTGGCGAAGGCGGCCTGCGCCCACTTGACGGCGGCGAGGAGTTCCGGCGGACGGATGCGCCCGTCCTTGTCGGCGTCAATCAGATCGAGCGTCTTGGGGTCGAACTCGATGCCGCGCGTGGGCATGGCGAGCGCGACCCAGAGCTTCTGGTCGAGCTGGTCAAGGCTTGCCAGGTCTGCGCCGCTGCGCAGCGCGACCTGATCCACGCCGCCGGCCAGGAAGAATTTCCACGCGTGCCGGCGGGAAGGGGCTTCGTTCATAAGCGCGGCGAAGCGTAAGACGCGAAAGCCAGAAAGCAATCCCGGGCGTGCGGGAGAATGGGGCCGGGCGCGATCCGGCAGCCGCGCCATTGCTGCGCCCCCGCCCCTGGAGCGCGCGTCCGGTCGGGGCCAAACCAGCCGCTGTGGATAATTCACCGTTGACGCTAAACGGGGAACGGCTAGAACGGTCGCTCGCTTGCGGGCGGCGGACACATCAGCGCGGCTGGTTCCCCTTATCGCTGGCATAAACAAAACCGAAATCGGTGCGGGCGATGGTCGCGGGGCTTGCAGTCGGGTGGCGGCTGAACTAAACCACCTTGGCAGTCGCGACCGTTCCTGTGTCCGGCTTAACCTGAGTAGTTTCGCGCGAAGCAAAAATTGGCCGGCGGTGATGTGAAATAATTCACAAACTGGTGCCGGCTCCTGACAAAAACCAACTCACCATGTCAGACATCTTTCCGAAGTGGACGAACAAGCTGCCCGCGATGGTGATAGTGGGCGGGCTGATCGTCGGTGGCGTGGTCACGGCGGGCCTCACCTACTACATGACGCCCAAGTATGCGCGCGTGGGCTACACGCCGGTGCAGCCGGTGGCGTTCAGCCATGCGATTCACGCGGACCAGCTCGGCATTGACTGCCGCTACTGCCACAACGGCGTGGAGAAGTCCTGGTATTCCAACGTCCCGGCCGCCAGCACCTGCATGAACTGCCACAACCAGGTGCTCAAGGACGATCCCCGGCTCGCGCTCGTCCGCGAGTCGGCGGCGACCGGCAAGCCGATTCCTTGGGTGCAGATCCACAAGACGCCGGACTTCGTCTATTTCAACCACTCCGTCCACGTGAACCGCGGCGTCTCCTGCGTGCATTGCCACGGCCCCGTGAACAAGATGGACGAGGTGCGCCACAGCAAGTCGCTGGGCATGGCCTTTTGTCTCGAATGCCACCGTGACCCGGCGGCGAAGATTCGTCCCAACGACCAGGTCTTCAACCTCGACTGGCAGGCCCCCGAGGGCTTTGCCAAGAGCGGGGCGCGAAGCTGGTCAAGGATTGGAACGTGCATCCCGGCGAGAGCTGCTCCGTCTGCCACCGATGAAATTCATCCCTCCAGTCTGTCCCGAGCCGGAAACCGGCCCGCAATACTTCCGCAGCCCCGAGGCGATGGCGAACTCCGCCCAGCTTCAGGAGTGGGCCGAGCGTGAATTCCCCGCCGGGGCCAGCGAGCTGACCGCCGCCGAGTCGCGCCGCGACTTCATGAAGCTGATGTCCGCGTCGTTCATGCTGGCGGGCTTCGGCCTCACGGGCTGCCGCCGTCCGACGGAGCACATTTATCCCTTCGGCAAGCAGCCGGAAGGCTACATCCACGGCATCCCCCAGCACTTCGCGACCGCGATGCCCACGCGCACGGGCGCGATTCCGCTCCTCGCCAAGTCCAGCGATGGCCGGCCCACGAAGGTCGAGCCGAACCCGCTGCATCCTGACCAGGCGGGCACCGACCAGTTCGCGCAAGCCTCCGTCCTCGGACTCTACGACCCGGACCGCGCGCAGTATTTCAAACAGGGCGGCAAAATCGCCAAGCGCGTGGACGCCCTCGACGCGCTCGCGCAAATCTCCAAGAGCGCGGCGGCCAACGGCGGCCGTGGCCTCGCCATCATCGCCGAGAGCAACAGCTCGCCGACGCGGGCGCGCTTGCAGGCGGCCATCGCCGCGAAGTTTCCGAACGCGGTTTGGGCCAACTTCGACGCCGTGGATGCCACCATCCACACGCAGGCCGCGAGCCTCGTAATGGGCAAGCAGGTCACGCCTTACTTCAAGTTCGCGGCGGCCAAGCGCATCCTTTCGCTCGACTGCGATTTCCTCGGCAGCGAGGACGAGATGTATCGCTACACGCGCGACTTCGCGAAGGGCCGGAAAATTGCCAAGCCCGACACCGCGCAAGGCTTCGAACTCATCAGCCGCCTCTACACGGTCGAGTCGCTGATGACGCTCACGGGTTTCAACGCCGACCATCGGATGCGTGTAGCTCCGAGCCAGGTCGCAGCGGTCGCGGCGCAGCTCGCGGCGGAATTGTTCCGGCAGACCGGCGGCACGGCTTCCCTGAACACCACGGCGCTCGCAGCCGGGGCCAAGGTGGACACTAAGTGGATTGTCGAGTGCGTGATGGACTTGGTGAAGCATCGTGGCACGGCCCTCGTGGTCGCCGGCCAGCGCCAGCCGCTCGCGGTCCATGTGCTCGCGCACGCGATGAACGAAGTGCTCGGCGCGTTCGGCAAGACGGTGGAACTGCACGACGCCCCAAAGCCCGCAGCCGGACTCGCTGCTGCTGTTGGTGCGGAGACGGTTGTCGTCCTCGGCGCGAACCCGGCTTACACCGCGTCCGAGACGTGGAGCCAGATTGCCAAGGCGGCGAAGACCATCGTCCACCTCGGCTCCCACGAGGACGAGACTGGCAAAGCCGCGACGTGGCAACTGCCCGCCGCGCACTACCTCGAATCCTGGGGTGATGCCCGCACCAGCGACGGCACGGTCGTCGCCATCCAGCCGCTCATCGCGCCGCTGTTCGCCGGTCTGACGGAATCGGAAGTGCTCGGCCATCTGCTCGGCAACCCGACTGCGAATTCCTACACGCTCACTCGCGAGACGTTCGCCGCGCTGACCGGCGGCGCGCTCGACGAGGAGAAGTGGAAGAAGTTCCTGCACGACGGCCTGCTCGATGGCTCGAAGGCGAGGGCGGTTTCCGCTTCGTTCAACTGGACGGCGGCGGCGGGCGCGGTCACTTCGGCTGCTGCTTCTGCGGCTCCTTCCAAGGACAAACTCGACGTCATCTTCCATCGCGACGCGAGCGTGGACGACGGGCGTTACGCGAACAACGGCTGGCTCCAGGAGCTGCCCGACCCGATCACCAAGCTCGTCTGGGACAACGCCGTGCTCATCAGCCGCGAGACCGCTTCGCAGCTCGGCTTGAAGAACGGCGATGTGATTTCGGTTTCCGCCAACGGCCGCACGGTCGAGGGCGGCGTCTGGATTCAGCCCGGCATGGCGGACTTCACGCTCGGGCTGGCGCTCGGCTACGGCCGCAAGTGGGGCCGCATCGCGAGCTTTGACAAGAGCAGCGTGGGTTTCGATGCCTACCCGCTGCGTCCCGGCACCGCCGGCTTCATCGCCAGCGCGTCGGCGAAGCCCACGGGCCGCACCCATACCTTCATCTGCACGCAGGACCACTGGACGCTCCACGGACGCCCGGTCGTGCGCGAGGCGAACGTGGACCAGTTCAACGCGAACCCCGGCTTCGCGAAGCACATGGACCTCGACGGCCACACAGAGTTCCTCGCAAAGAATCCGGACGGGTCCATCAAGAACATTTACGAGCACCCCTACAAGGCCAACCCTGAGCTGGCCAGCAAGTCGCACCAGTGGGGCATGGTCGTGGACCTCAACGCCTGCACCGGCTGCTCGGCGTGCGTCATCGCGTGCCAGAGCGAAAACAACATCCCCATCGTCGGCAAGGACCAGGTGGCCAAGGGCCGCGAGATGCACTGGATGCGCATTGACCGCTACTACGCGGCGGATCCGAAGAAGAAGGAGCACGGCTCGACCTTGGCCGCCTTCAAGAGCAACGTCACCGGCAGCCAGGGCAATCCCGAGACCGTCAACCTCGTCGAGCGCGACGACTTGCAGGCGACGAAGAAGTGGATTGACGACCCGCAGGTCGTGACCCAGCCGATGATGTGCCAGCACTGCGAGAGCGCGCCGTGCGAGAGCGTCTGCCCGGTCAACGCCACGGCGCACGACGACGAGGGCATCAACGTGATGGCCTACAACCGCTGCGTCGGCACGCGGTATTGCGCCAACAACTGCGCGTGGAAGGTGCGCCGGTTCAACTTCTTCGATTACAACAAGCGGCCCATCGGCGGCGGCAAGCTGGCGCAGGACTGGTTCAAGATGGACATCGGCCTCTACAAAGGCCCGCTCGGCCACCGCCCCGGCGACGAGGTGGACATCATCTCGATGGCCCGCAACCCGGACGTGACCGTCCGCATGCGCGGCGTCATGGAGAAATGCACGTTCTGCCAGCAGCGCATCGAGGGCGCGAAGATTTCGCAGAAGGTCAAGGCCGGCGCGGGCAACGACGTGGTGGTGAAGGATGGCGCGATTCAAACCGCCTGCCAGCAGGTCTGCCCCGCCGGGGCCATCACCTTCGGCAACACGCTCGACCCCGAGAGCGCGGTGTCGAAGCTCAAGAAGCAGGACCGCAACTACACGGTCCTCGGCTTCCTCGACAACAAGCCGCGCACCACCTACCTCGCGCGCATCCGCAATCTCAATCCCCTCATGCCCGACTCCAAGATTTGGACCGTCGAGGAATACCGCAGCATCTCGGACCCGCACTTCATGGCCGAACCCACTGAGGGCGCCAAGAAAGGGGCCAAGCACTAATGAGCGCCGCCGTTGAACATTCTTCCGTCCCGTCCTCGGTGAAGATCGCGCCGGCACCCGCCGAGCTGACGCGCGAGCCGTTGGTGCTGAACAGCCGCAGCGTCGGCTGGATCTCCGACCACATCGCCGGCATCTGCGAAGGCCCCGCCCCGAAGTGGTGGCTGCCCGCGCTCATGATCAGCTCCACCGCGTTGGTGATGATGGTGGCCTGCATCGGCTACCTCATTTCCACGGGCGTCGGCGTCTGGGGCCTGAACCAGCCCGTCGAGTGGGCGTGGGACATCACGAACTTCGTGTTCTGGATCGGCATCGGCCACGCCGGCACACTCATCTCGGCGATTCTCTTCCTGCTCCGGCAGAAATGGCGCACGTCCGTCAACCGTGCCGCCGAGGCGATGACACTCTTCGCCGTGGCGTGCGCCGGCATCTTCCCGGTGATTCACGTCGGCCGCATCTGGTATGCCGTCTGGTGGCTGCCGCCCATCCCGAACAACTACGACATCTGGGTCAACTTCCGCTCGCCGCTGCTCTGGGACGTGTTCGCCGTCTCGACCTACGGCACGGTCTCGCTGCTCTTCTGGTATACCGGCCTCATCCCCGACCTCGCCACGATGCGCGACCGCGCGACGAACAAGGTGAAGAAATTCCTCTACGGCTTCTTCGCCTTCGGCTGGACCGGCTCGAACCGCCACTGGAGCAACTA
>Ga0172367_10001561_pt1 | contig 32879 bp, 35 predicted proteins | sample Lak10m_FD_114542 | JGI IMG/M metagenome (GOLD analysis project Ga0172367, IMG submission 114542) | Freshwater microbial communities from Kabuno Bay, South-Kivu, Congo - kab_022012_10m | ecosystem: Environmental > Aquatic > Freshwater > Lake | place: Democratic Republic of the Congo: South-Kivu...
AACAAAAAGTCTAATTATTTTTGACAAATAGAAATTTATGATTAAAATTAAAGTATTTAAGATGTTTTATATATTTAATATAATTTCATAATGGAACAAATGGACAGAATTGATTCTACCGAAGAGAAAAAAGAGAAAAAAGAAACAAAAGAAACAAGATAAACGCCAGAAGAAGCAAGTAGAAGAATGGAAGAACAAAACAATAAAATAACAAAGATAAAAGATGAGGAAAACAAAGATAAAGTAGAAGAAGAAAATAGGACTGGAGATAACCAGACATATCTTGAATTAGCAATGAAATACCCAAGCCCAAAAGAAATTGCTAATTGGATTTTAGAAACTGTAAAAAATTTTAATTGAAACGACCAGCAAAAAGAGGTTTTTAAGACAGCCATGAATGAAGTTAATAAAATATTTATGGAATCTAAGTGAGATGAGACTGAACTTGCAAAAGTAAGATTTAGATTATATGCAATAAACAATTGGATTGATAAAAAAAATGATAGTAAAGACACTATTGATAATACAGATACTCAGCAAAATACTCAGTGAGAAAACAAACCCGATCAAAGTAATATAGAAAATTCTGACATACAAAAACAGGAAGCAAACTGAGAATGAATATCCATGGATCAAATGACAGCAAAAAAGATAGCTATATCAGATGCTGTTAAAAACTTATGAGGGAATGGTAGTATACCATATAAGATAATCGAAGATAAAATGTTTAAACTTAGCGACGGAAATTATAAATCTAAAATTAAAATTCAAAAATTATAATGCCATTATAAATAAAAAGAAAAATAACAATATATTTTAATATTTATAAGTATTGATGGATAAGAAACAATACGTACTCAAAGTACTAGACCTACTCAAAGACTCTATGCCATTGGCTAGATGATTGATGGTATTGATTAAAGATTCTAATGTTGATGAAAAATTAATAGATGTTTTGATTCAATCTTTTAAAGATAGTTTAAAAGATATGAAAGATGGTGAATTGAAAGATAAGCTAGAGAAATGAAAAGATTTCCTCGAGGAGATGCAAAGAAGAGAAGCAGACAGCAAGAAACTAGATGAAGAAGATATCAAACATCTAGATGAGATGCTTGCAAATATGTAATTTTAGTTATTATTATATTATAATGGGTTGAGAAAAAATTGAGCAGAAACAACAGCAAGATACTTGAATAAACGAGCTAAAAATGGTTGAGGCGATTTTGCAGAAACCCGAAAATGCAGAAAAATTAAAAAATAATTTTGGAAATAATCTAGAAAAAGATTTAACAAGCAAAGCCTGACTTTTTAAAATTCAAGCTTTATCAAAAAGTTTAAACTTGATAAACCAATCTTCATTGACAGATCAAGCAGATAAAGAATGATTAAACAGTTTAAAAACATTTTTAGATAAGTGTCTAAATAGTAATGAAGCAGTAAAAGATATAAACAAAAAACTCGTTAACAATCTTAAAAAATTAGATAATGGAGTGAGAGGAGTAGATATAGATGAAAGTAAGATATCTATGAAAAATGTATCTCTAGATTGAGATAATTTAGGTTTCGAATATACTCTTGATTGAAACAATTCTATAAAATTAAAAACTGATAATGATTGAAAAATCTCTTTAATAGAATCTGGAAATTTAAACATAGCCTGAAAATATTATAAAATAGATTTGGACGCACAAAATACTGATAGACCATTAAAATTATCAGAAGATAAAGATGGATTTTTGAATGTATTAAAAACTTATAATTCTGATAAAAATTTTGATATAAGTTCAAAAGACGGTTGATCTTGATACAATATAACATTTACTCTTGATGAGTGATATAAGAAAACTGATTTTACAACAAGGACTCAGTTAAATTTTAATCAACCACTTACAATAAATCCAAATTTCAGTGTTTCTAAATTAAATTTAAATCCAAATCCAACTTTAAGCTGAACTAATCCAGTTTGAACAGATTATGGTAGAATATTGGAATCTGTCCCTCAAAAAATTAGTTTCGAATTAGACGCAAATTGAAAATTTAACTGATTTGATAATCGAGAAAAAGATTGATATAAGGTTTCTGTAGATCATCTACAAAAAAAATTTAAAATAGATAAAGTTGAAAGCTCTACTACTCAAAAAGTAATACTTACTAAAAAAAATGTAATTTCTAATAAGTTTGTAACTACAGAAACAATTTCTCCTTGAACTGCAGTAAAAAGTAGTGCAGAAGGCGGCGCTGATGGGACAGAAAACCCAGCAAAATTTACTAAAGGATCTGTGATAGATAAAATAACAGATTCGGCGCTAAAAAATTGGAATGAAAAAAATTCTAATAGCAAACTTGAAGAAATTATCGGTCTTTTATGAGAAGTAGATTCAGATACTTCAGATATTAAAACTAAAAAAACTGAATTATCTGCGCTATTAGCAGACTGAAATCTTACTGAATTTCAAAAAAAAGTTTGAATCCAAGAAAATGAAAAATGGAAGGATTGAAGTTCAAAAGTAGATGGTAAACTAGGTACTTATACATTGCAAAAGACGCAAGAGTTTTTGAATGCGGTAGCTATTTTTACAAAAACCACAACACAAACTAGTGAACAAAAAGCTAATCAAACTTGATCAAATTGAAATAAAGAAAATATAAATGTTAACGATATATTAAATTGAAATTATTTGAATGTAAACAAATCGAATGTTAATCTAGAAGATTTATTTGATGCTCTATTAAAATTGTGAAATGAAAAAGAATACTGAGTAGATTTTACTTCATGAAAATTAAAAGAATGAGAAAAAACAAGATTTAATGATAGCCAGCGACCAGCATCATATTATGTCAAAGGTTGAAAACTTCATATTCTTGTAGAAGAGAAATCAAATAACCTTCACTATATAACAGATAGAGAATATGATAAAGATACAAAAAGACGGAAAGAAATTGAGAAAAAATATATAACTGATTATACTCCCACTCCCTATGTAGCAGAAGCAAGTACTACTTATGTAGCTAAACCAAGTGTACCACCGATTATCTCCCAATAACAACTTTTGAACTAATTATCACTCTAAAATCTCAATCCTTTTTATAATAAAATCATCTAGAAAATTCCTGGATGATTTTTCATTTCATCTTCTCATCTTCTGCAGGCATTGTAGAAATTGGCTCGTGATATAGAGTATCTGGAGTTTGTCAAATCGACTCTATAGGATAGATACTCATAGATCCCAATGTTTTGATAAAATTATCATAGACTATCTGGACTCATTTTGTCAGTGGATCTTGCATATGCTCATCAGTAATATTTTCAAGTGATTTTCTGAGATCTTCTAGAAATGGAATAAATTTTTTGACTACATCAATAAGTAAATCAACACTTATAGTCTGATTTTTTTCGTCTGTCTGCCTGATAAATCTATCAAAATCCATCTTGAGATTGATATAATCATACTGTGCTCTCTTGGTCATTTCAGCTAGTTCTGATTTTTCTTTTTCTAGTTGTGTGATTTTATCTTTTAGAGATTGAACTTCCTCGGAGTCTGTATCTCAAGGCTGAGTCTGATCTGCATTTTCTTGATCAGATTTTTGTTGAACTATTTCTTCAAGTTTTTTTTGCAATTCATCATTTTGTTTATCATCTTTCTTGGGCATATTAATTAATTAATAACTAAAATAATTCTAAATTTTAAATTCTGAATTTTGAATTTTGTAATATTCTGCTATAGTCATATTATTGTCATGTAGATATGTAGCAAATGGTTCTCATAGGAATCTCCGATGTCGATGTTCTGCCATTTTGCCGTCTATCGCTTCTCATTTTTGGTATGTATTGTGGAAGCCGTATTTATGAGCGTTTTGATCCATCCATTTATAATAATCAGATCATGTCGTCATCTGTATTGTTTTTCAATTTCTATTAGCGACTGATATATCTACCGCCAATCATGCCTGATGCTCACTGGCTCATGGTTCTGCACATCTTGTTTGTTCACATCCATTTTTAAATAATGAGCTTTGAGATCAGTATGATCTATATGCACTTACTAGGTACAACTTATATTGTCAAGAAAAAGCATTTTGGAATGCTCGAGCCATATCGGCAAATGCTATAGCGGCTGGAGCTCTAAGCATAAACTTAGATGGATTATTATGTGTAAAATAAGAACGTATAGGAGCAATATCAAGCGGTTTATATGAAGGATCTGAAAAGGGATTTTCATCACTTAGGTATCTTTGAAAAGATGAATCTGATTGCAAATCAAATGTTGTATTATATTTTTTCTGGCTTTGATACAGCAATCAGGATATATTGGCAATCATATCAAATTTATCATTTTGATTTTGTATGACTTGTATATCTGAAGTAAAAAGTTTTTGCGCGTTGGCGTAGTTTTGTCGTAGAATATAAAAAAATATTCATATAAAAAGTCATATTAGCGATAGTCATATAGAGAATCTGTGTTTTATAGCCATATTTGGGTGGATGATTTTTTTTAAATTTTTTTTATTATAAAAAAAAGAAATCTGATTACAAATTTTTTTCCTATTTTTATAAAATTTTTATAGAAATTTTTCGTCTGTAAATTTATTATGGAATATATATATTGACAGAAATTTATTAGCTAGCTTGTCAATGTTTGATATATCATGGAATAATAATTCTTCTGAAAAATTAAAAGATGAGACTTTGTGTGAAAAGGTAAGAGGTTGAGATAATCAAGCTTTTGAACTTTTGTATGATAGACGGAAAGACAAGATATATTCTTATATATGGAATATCTTGAATTATAATGAGGATGATTCGACTAATGTTTTGAGTGACGTCTTTATCAAAATATTTGAGTATATAAAAAACTATGATGTACAAAATTTCAAAACACTACTGTATAGAATAGCTCACAATACTTCTGTAGATCGGATAAGGACCAATAAATCATGACATCATATAAACGAGGAAAGTATAACTTGGATGGAAGACGAAAAAAGTTTGATAGAAAGAGAGAGCTTGAATACAAAATTTAAACAAGAAATAATGATGTGATGCTTGAGTCAGATAGACGAGAAATCAAGAGATGTTTTGTACTTGTACTATCATGAAGAAAAATCATATGATGAAATAGCTGATATCATATGAAGCAACAAAAACAGCGTGTGAACTATGATATTCAATGCAAAAAAAGAACTTAAAGAAAAAATAAAAGATGAAGATCTACTTGAAGCTCTTAGCTTTTAATCAGTTAATAAGTGGTTATGTTAAAAAAAGATTATTTCCCTACGGCAAAAGCTCCTGATATTGCAAAACAGACTGTGATGCAATATGTTTATGGAAATAAAAAAAATCTGACTAAGAGATTTCATTTTTATAAAATTTATGCACCTGCTTTTGTATTATTATTTATATTTCTATGATGACTTGTTTTTTACAACAGAGAAATTAAGCAGAATAACAACATTTATACCGTAGTCAAAGATTACAAAGCAGATCAAAAAGCATTATATATGAATGAAAACTGAGCTATTGAAAGTATAGATCAAGATATATGAGCATGACAAGCAGACTATAAAACAGATCAAAATATAGATAATCAAAGGTCAAATATCCAAGAAACAAACAATGTTTATGAAATACCAAGCAATGTCCCTATGGTGAAATGATTGGATGACAATATTGAAATTGACGATAGATCTGAAATCGATTATTTGGCTAAACCCGATGATAGTGCTAAAACTGATTATGATGCTGAAATTGATTACGACACAGATACAAATGTATTATCGACAGAATCATCTATTATGCCAATAGACTATACAACAGACACTTTGGATCAACAAATAAACGAGATAGAAAATTTAATTAATGATATTTCGTCTATCATTAGTCAGGAAGAAATTTTATTTTAATTGGACGTCTATAAAAAATGATTTATACTGTAATTAGAAAAATAATATTATTATTTGCTTTGCTGGGCATTGTATGATTTAGCCTAGCTGAAAATACAAGCACCGATGACAATTCTTGTAAAATGAAGAATATGCTTTGTTGTAAATGAGGAGTCTGTGTTAGTTCTGCTTCTTGTTTCAAATGAACTACCACTATCATGAAATGATGTAGTGAAAATTGCACACCAATAATCGAATGTAAAGAAACGTCTCCCGAGCAAAACAACAAATCAAAACTAGATGAAATGGATGATAATATATTAAAAAAATTTAATATAGAAAAAAATAATGAGACTGAAGAATGAATGAAAATAAAAATAAAAACAGTCAAAATAGAGAAAATAAATGACGCATGATCAAAATTAGAATGAATAATACAAAAAACTGAAAGTTTAAATTATAATTCTTTTAAATTAAAAAATTATGTCCAAAACTTCAAAAATATACAATATTATTTAAGTCAAAAAAATATAAGTACCGTAGAGACAAAAAAATATAATAAAGAATTGAAAAATATTATGAATAATATTAAGCAAGAGTTGTATAATATAAAAAATAATTATAAGTCTGATTAACTATATTTTCTGTCATATCCATTTTCAATCTAAGTTTGCTTGAGCTCAATTAGGATAGAGTTTTTTGTATTTATCATCATGATGATAAGCATTTCGATGATCTGATGTAGTGTATATAGAGTCGTGTTGTTTGCAGGGAATATCTAGTTTGAAGAAAAAACTTTCTTCTGTTAAAAAATGATTAAATATTTTTTGTATTACAAGATTTTTTTCTTCTATACTTATTTTTTTATAATCTCATTTGAATCATCCAAGAGTCAGTAATTCTGGTTTTTTTCCGATAAATCAATCTTCTTGGATATTTTTATCTATTGCTTCTTTTATATATCTTTTTATTAGTGGCTCAGAGATGTATCATTGTAATCTGACTAAAGCTTCTATTTTTGCTTTTGCATGAAATAGATAGTGATGTGAATATCATCTTTCATTTTTGCTATTTACTAAATTAATCTGCATTTCTATATTTTTTCATCATAATTTTCATTTTATTTTTATATCATGATAATCTTTAGCATTTTTTTTATTTGTATTATCGTTTATTTCGCTTTTCTTTTTTGTGAAATATGCTATTAGATAACTATAAAATTCTTCATTTAAATTAGTTTCTTGTCTGTTTACAAAGTCAATGCTTTCGTTTATTTTTTCTTCTTCTGTTTGTTTGTTGCTTGTTACAAATATATTTTTATCTACAATATCTCATGTTTTTTTGAAAACATATAATCGTGAATATTCTAATAAAAATAGAGTATCTTCCTTCGTTTTTACTTCGTTTCTTATTCAATAAATATCTTTTATAGTATTTATACTACTGTACTTACGATTACCCAACAATTTTAACTCTATTTTTTTTTGATCCTTTATTCTCCAAGAAGAATTAAAAAATATAGTGAGCTTATTTGATAAGCATGATTTAGTTTGTAATTGTACATAATCACAATCTCAAGGAGTTTCAAAACATTTTTTATATATATCATAATCTATATCCTTTCATTTACTATCATAGAAATATGGAAAAAAATTCTTTTCTTTTATTTCTTTGAATTTAGTTTCTGCTTGTGAAATTTCTTTTTCATGTTCATTATATTCATGTTTAACTATAGATATTTTTAGTAAGGAACAATCTATCTGTCTATCTGCACTTGAATTTTTGTCTGAAGTAGTAGCATCTAGAAAATCTAATACATCTCTAGTATCTTTGACTGATATCTGTGGAGGATTGAGTCTTTTTTTGTTTCGCTTCTGAGTGAATGATTTTCATATTGTACGAAGTAAATACTTTTCATAATAATCAACTGAACTATTTAATAAATCATTGATGTAGGATATTCAACTTGGGGTAATAATATTATTTGCACGATCAAAATAAATATCTTGAGTCATCTGATCATGAGAAGAAAAAAATACTGACAATAAGTGAAATTTTTCATTGTCTGTAAGTGAATGTAACTTAGGAAGATCTAGTATATTCAATTTATATTGTAGTGGTTTTTTTCAAGTAATAAAGCTATTTGTCAGATCTTTGTAGATCTCTGATTTTGTCATATCTGTTTCGACAAAACTTGTTATTTTTCAGTGTCATTCTTCTCTTGTTTTTTTTTCTGGTCAAGAATTATTCTGTTTTTTCATAGGCAGAATATATTAAATAAAAGTCAGATTTTATTTTTATTATTTTATAATTTTGATTGTCTGGATTATATCTTTTATATCTTCTATCATTTTTCAATATTCTATAGCATATTTACCAGTATAAGGCATATCCAATGCTTGAGAATAATAAAATACATATCAGTCTGATTCTATTATTTTTTCTGTGTTTAATAGTCATTGTTTTAGCATATCTTCTCGATCGCTTTCCCTAAGCGCTGTAATATTGAATATCATGTTTGACTCTATTTTGGAATAATTATATTTAAATATTAATGTGCTAGTCTGATCGTAATTTACCATATGTTCGCTGTATTTATTTTTTCGTGATTTAGGTATATATAGACTAAAAGAAATAAATTTTCAGTCAATATTTAATGTAAATTTTTTCTTTTCATAGTCATTTGCATATAGCATCTCTATGATATTTTCTATACCTGAAGTTATTTTTCTATAAGTATTTTTAAATTTGTTTTTAAGATTTTGTAAGAAATCGATTCTGGATTGAATACCAGAAAATTTATTAGAATTTTTTTCTATATATCATGATAAGTATTTTTCTACTGGAGATGTTATTTTACATTCTCATCTATAAAAAGCCCATTCCTCACAATTAGATCAATCATCAAAAACACAAATTCAAATCTGACCTTTTTCATTATTTTCAATTACCAGACTTCATCAATTTTTTTCACAATATACTGAAGCAGGGTTGGCCATTCAGATTAAGTCTTTGTGTTTTAAGCATCTTGGTTTTTCTGTGGTTTTACAGTACATTTTTGTACATCATGCAATTTTTCAATCAATCACAGAACATGTATTACAACCGTCAAAGTAGGATTCACAATCGGATAAGTCAGTTTCAAATTTATATTTTGTACATTTTGCTAATCATGGATTTTCACAGTACATGAGTGTACATGCCGATAATTTTCAGTCAACTACAGAGCAGTTATTACAACCATCAAAATAGGATTCACAATTGGATAGGTCGGGTGCAGATGTTCAACATTCTCATTCATGAAGAAATTTTGCATTGGAGTTAGCATTCATCTGACATTTATTTCAAAACGTTTGTTCAATAGCTGGACATGGAGCCTGGATACATTGTACTTGGACTGATGCACATACAGGAGCATATTCCATTGTACAGATAGTATTTTTTGTCTTTGCAAATGTAAATCATACAAACAAAGCAAAAATAGAAAGCAATAAAATAGAATTTTTCATTGTTTAATTTTTTTATAATAAATTTTAATTATACAATTATAGACGAGAGTTTATATTAAAGAATTTTTTTATTTTTTCAAGGTCTGTATTTTTTGCATATAAATCAATTTAAGAGCGGTATTTAAGATTATTTTTTCTAAACTTAAGCATCTTACTTATTTGGATTTTACTTTTATTTATCATTGACTTTTATTTGTAAAAAAGTATAACTCTAATGAATTCTGATCATTAAAATATCGTCCAAAAAAATTAATCGTAAAACATAAATCAAAAAAAAATGAAAAATCTGATTGTAAAAATCCTGTTTCTTGCTTTCGCTATGATTGCAAGTATTCAGGTCAGCGCTGGTATTTTCAACGATACCATCTGCTCTGGTTCTCCGATTACTATCGGCAATGTGTATCCAACGGCTACGCTTTATCAGTGGAACACAACACCTCCACAGTACACTGCACAAATTACTGTCAGCCCTACTACGAATACATCCTACATTGTAAATGTTTTTGTAGGGACAAATTGGCTTTTGGCTGACACTTTTAACATCGTAGTTAATCCACTTCCCAACGGAAGCATTAGTCCTACGAGCCAAACGGTTTGTGCTGGTTCAAGCGCAACGATTACTGCAAGCGGTGGAGTGACTTATCTATGGACGCCTGGGGGAATGACTACTGCAAGCATTGCAGTTACACCTAGCACAACTACAACTTACACCTGTTTAATCACAGGATCTAATGGATGTAGTCTAAGCTTGAATTCGACTGTAACGGTAAATCCTTTGCCTACTATCACAGTTGGAAGCAATTCACCGGTATGCTCTGGAACAACCATCAATCTGACCGCTAGTGCAAACGCTGGTTCGACCTATGCTTGGACGGGGCCAAATGGTTTCAGTTCGAATGTTCAGAATCCAACGATTCCGAATGCGAGCAGTGCTAATGCGGGAACTTATTCTTGTATTGCCACACTGAATGGATGCTCTTCAACAGCTGCATCAACCACGGTTGTAGTAAACCAGACCCCTGTAGTTAATGTAAATTCTAATTCACCGGTGTGCTCTGGAAGTAACATTAATCTGACCGCAACCGCAAACGCTGGTTCTAGCTACGCTTGGACGGGACCTAATAGTTTCAGTTCGAATGTTCAGAATCCGGTCATTGTGAATGCAAGCAGTGCTAATGCAGGGAATTACAATTGTATTGCTACACTGAATGGGTGCTCATCCATTGCAGATACTACAAATGTAGTGGTAAATCCTGTCCCTGTAATCACAGCTATTGGAAGCAATTCGCCTGTTTGCAGTGGGACCACAATTACTTTGACCGCTACCGCAAATGCTGGTTCGACCTATGCTTGGACGGGACCTAATGGTTTCAGTTCGAATGTTCAGAATCCAACGATTCCGAATGCAAGCAATGCTAACGCTGGAAATTACAATTGTGTTGCTACACTGAATGGATGTAATACTAATGCAAATACAAGCGTAATCGTCAATACGACTCCTGTAATAAGCACAATTGGAAATAATTCTCCTTTGTGCCAAGGATCAAATCTGACCTTTTACGCTAGTGCAAACGTTGGCTCAAGCTACGCTTGGACGGGACCTAATAATTTCACGTCTAATCAGCAAAATCCCGTCATCCCAAATGCAAGCATAGCTAATTCTGGTATTTACACTTGTATTGTAAACCTATCAGGATGCAGTGATACAGCAACAAGCTCAGCAAGCGTAGTAACTAATCCTGTAGCAAATATTTCAGGCAATTTGAGTATTTGTGTTGGAGAGTCTACTACACTTACAGCAAGCGGTGGAACTTCTTATCTATGGTCGACTGGAGAAACTACAGTTTCAATCGCTGTAAATCCCATGACAACAACTACTTATAGCGTGGTAGCTACTGCTACCGGAGGATGTTATTCTGATCCTGCTTTTGCAACTGTTGTTGTGAATCCTTTACCAACGATTGGCTTTAGTCCATCTAATCCTATAATTTGTGAAGGTGAAAGTGTGGTGATCAATGCTAATGGTGCATCTACTTATATCTGGAACAATGGTACTAGTGGATCGACATTGACGGTAAGTCCGATACTAACGACTACTTACACGGTGACAGGAACTAGCGCTTTGGGATGCTCTAATACGGCTAACATTACTGTGAGCGTAAATCCTAAGCCGATAGTAAGCCTGAATATACCCCAGAGTCAGATTTGCTTAGATGCAAATCCAATTACTCTAACTGGTGGCTATCCTGCTGGTGGATCATATTATGGAAGCGGCATTTTTGGTGGATTATTTTATCCATCTACTGTTGGTGTGGGGACTTATCAAATCAACTATGAGTACACCAATACTTATGGTTGTGAATCAACAGCAAGTCAGCTGTTGACGGTAAATCCATTACCAACAGTAATATTCAATTCCATTTTTCCAAACCCTGTAGATTTGAATACCTCGGCATTTCAGTTGAATACAGGGATTCCACTTGGTGGTGTATACTCCGGTCCTGGTGTAGTGAATGGATGGTTTCATCCTTCGCTTGCTGGTGTCGGAATACATACAATCACATATACCTATGTGGACTTTATGAGCTGCAGTAATGTAGCTATGCAAACACTTACCGTTGTAAACGGGCTTGGGATTGAGGATGAAAAGTCCTCTTCTTTGATCAGAATTTATCCCAATCCCGCTACCGATATTCTGAATATTGAAACGGAAGAAATTCCTGACTGTGTTCAGATAGTAGACATAACCGGTAAATGTCTGTTGAGTAAGAAAGTAGATTCAGAAAAATTTGGATTGGATGTTTCATTCTTATCCAAAGGAATTTATCTGCTGAAGTTCACATATGAAGATGGCAGCATGGGAACTGCCAGATTCGTGAAGTAACTCTTTTTCCCTCCTTTTTAATGACAGCCCGTGGATTTTCCCGGGCTGTTTTTTTTGATTTAAAAAACTAATGGACATAAAAATGACAAGCTAAATTATCCTTCACAATTCCCTAATTCCAAATAAACCAATAAACCAATTCCCAATAAACCAATTCCCAATTAGTATCTTTTTTGTCTTATTTTGTCTTGATTTTGAAAAGCAATTGAATATATGTTCCCGTACGTGTTATTTTTTTGTAATTTTAAATTATTTGTAAAATATATTTATGCCAACTATTAATCAACTCATCAAAACATGAAGAGCAAAGAGAAAAGTAAAGTCAAAAGCTCCAGTTTTGCAATTTGGAATCAATAAATTGAAGAGTAACAAAAAAATAGAACAACCAGCTCCATTCAAAAGATGAGTATGTCTAAAGGTTTCTGTGATGGGACCCAAAAAACCAAATTCAGCTCAGAGAAAGTTTGCAAAAGTTAGATTATCAAACTGAGCAGAAGTCTTGGCTTATATACCAGGAGAAGCTCACACATTACAAGAGCATAGTGTTGTGCTTGTAAGAGGATGAAGAGTAAAAGATCTTCCAGGTGTGAAGTATCACATCGTTAGATGAAAATATGATGCCAATCCTGTATGAACTAGGAAACAATCAAGGTCATTGTATGGCTGCAAGAGACCAAAAAAATAATCTTTTATAATATTTATGTAAAATATAGAGATGATTAACAAAGATTTTGTTTGATTCCAATCAAATGAAAAAATCGAAAAAATAATAAATTATCTTATGGAAAGCTGAAAAAAAAGCATAGCTAAGAAAATTTTTGCTAATACTTTGAAAGAAATCAAATCAAGCTGACATATGAATCCTGTAATAGTTGTAGAGACCGCTATAGAAAATGCTTCTCCCACTGTGATGATCAAATCAAAAAGAATATGATGATCAATCTACCAGGTGCCTGTAGAAGTAAAAGCAAATAAGAGACTATTCTACTCTATACAATGGATACTTGACGCAGCTAACAGTAAAAAATGAAAACCTATGTACAAAAAATTAGCTGAAGAGATATTGGCTGCTTATTCCAATCAATGATCTGCTGTAAAGAAAAAAGAGGAAACTCATAGAATGGCAGAAGCAAACAAAGCCTTTGCTTATATGGCTAAATATATTAGTTAATAACTAAGATATTCAAAATTTAGAATTTATCATTTAAAATAGTTTAAGGATGGGAAATACTAACGGAGGAAAATATCCAAGAGTCTTTTTTAAACTCAATATAGCAAAACAAAAATCGTGAGATAAGCATGACAAGGCTATTGAACGATATATTGATACCTTAAAAAAGGAAGAAAAAACCTGAGAGACAAAACGAACTATCAATACGAAAAAGAAAGTACTTATGAGGTTAAAAAGATATTGAATAAAAAATACTGAAGTAATTAAGTTTCTAGAAAGAAAATGATTAAACGATTTAGTATCTAAAGTATCTATGTAATGGTCAGATTAAAAACAAGAGCAAAAAGAAAGTTAAACAAGGCTTTAACTAGAGTTGAAAAAGTTGTGATTATGGACGTTAGAAAGTCTCTAGAGCAACAAAAAAAATGGAAAGCAAAAGTAATGAACAGTAAGGCCAAATAATTTTATTAAATGATAAAAAATTAAAAATGAATTATTCGAGATTAAAAAATATCTATGATAAAAATGGCGAAAATATATTGCCTGTAAAAACATGAATGTTTTTGGAAATTCACGAAAAATTAAATGAATGAGAAGGAAACAGAATATGGAAATTCAGATGACTTGTAATTAGTGTTAAGAAGCCCAATCATCCTGATGGCACTTTCACTATTAGAGGTCCTGTAACTCGTATGACAATAGAAAAAATTTACCCATTATCATTTAAAAAATTTGATAAAGTGTTGCTGATTGATGATTACAAAACAAGAAGATCAAAACTATATTATATAAGAGAAAAAGTATGAAAAGATGCTAGATTCAAGAGCAAAATTACTAGTGAAAATAAAGATATAGATCTATTGAAATGATGAAGAAAATGAAAAAAAATTGAAAAGAAAGCTACAAAAAAAGTTGAAAAAATAGAAGAAATCAAATCAGAATAAAATTATATTTTTAAATTTTGAAAATAATATAAATGAAACTCGATGTTAAATCTCGCACATTAACTGGTAAAAAAGTTAGTCAGTTGAGAAAACAAAATATTATACCAGGTGTAATATATGGAAAACATACAGATAAAGCGATATTGGTATCTTGTGATAAAAATAGTTTTTTGAAATTATTTAAACGCGCTGGTCATTCTACTCCGATTACAATACAATGAGATTGATTAGATCAATTGGCGCTTATTCATGAAATACAAGTTGATCCAGTAACAGACATGTTGAATCATATAGATTTCTTGGCTGTAAGTAGAGATGAAAAAGTTACTGCTGATATACCAGTTATACTTGTATGAGAATCGAGTATAGAAAAATTATGAGAAGGAAAGATACAATTACTAAAAGATACTATCGAAGTAGAGGCTTATCCACAAGATTTGCCACGTGAAATCAAAATTGATATATCTAAAATACAAAAAATGAGTGATGTTATATTTGTAAAGGATTTGGATATATGATCAAAAGCAGAAATAGTTGAGGATCAAGAACAAGCAATTATTACTGTGATGTCATTTACTGAAGAAGTTGAAGAAACTCCTGTAGTAGAAACAACTGAATGAGCAGCATGAACAGCATGAGCAGCGGCTCCAGCAGCATGAGCTGCGACAGCAGATAAAAAAGAATGAGAAAAAAAATAGTTTATAATTATCAGTTTTAATCTTTAGTTTTATTAAAAATGCCTAGAGTTTGTTATTTCACATGAAAGTGAACAACATCATGAAATAGTAGATCCCACAGTATGAGAGCCTCTAAAAGAACATTTAAACCCAATCTAATTACTAAAAAAGTAACTTTTGTAGATTGAACAAAAGCCAATATAAAAATTAGTGCAAAAATATATAAAAAGCTTAAAGGGTTTATTTAAAATACTACTGAAGCGTTTAAACATTGAATCGTTTTGGGAGCTAGTTTTCGGTATAATCGGGAAGATTAATTTACCGTCATTGCGGGATTTCGTTTCATTTCAGTCCGAACAAATTCCGAAAAGTCGATTGAAAAAAGAAATAAAAAAATCATGACATATCGAAAGATTTGTTATGAACTAGATTTGGGGGGTAGTAGCTCAGTCGGTAGAGCAACAGCCTTTTAAGCTGGTGGTCCCGGGTTCGATCCCCGGCTACCCCAAATTGAATTATAATAATCTAAAATATAAGACTAGTTTAATTTCTAGTTTTTTTCTTTTAAAAAAGACTTGATTTTGAAATATATTTCATTAAGCTATGAAATATATTTCATTTTAATATTTAATATTATAGATATGGACCAACAATTTAGAATGCCACTTATAGGAGATCAAGCTCCAGAATTTAAAGCGCAATCTACTCAAGGGATGATTAATTTCCCTGAGGATTACAAATGAAAACGAGTTGTCTTGTTTTCTCATCCTGCAGATTTTACACCTGTATGTACTACTGAATTTATATGATTCCAAGATCATTATCAAGATTTTAAAAAGATCAATACAGAACTTTTGTGATACTCTATAGATTGAATACATTCTCACATAGAATGGCTAAAAAACATAGAAAAGAACTTCTGAATTAAAATCGAGTTCCCATTACTAGCTGGTAGTCAAATCGCGTATTTATATGGGATGCTACATCCCAATGCAGACAATTCTGCAACAGTTAGAGCTGTTTTTGTAATCAATCCCGAAGGGAAAATATCTGCTATTATGTACTATCCTTTATCCAATTGAAGAAGTGTAGAAGAAGTTTTGAGACTTGTAAAGGCGCTACAAACTACAGCTACACACAAAAGAGCCACTCCAGAAAACCGACCAAATAATAAACTTTTTGGAGATAAGGTGATAGTGCCACCTGCATCTACTATGAAAGATTCACAAGAATATCCAGAAAAATATGAGCATAAGGATTGGTATTTATGTTTGGATAAGATTAGTTAATAGTTTTTAATTTATAACTTAAATAAAATGCCTAGAAGAGATTGAACATGACCAAAATGAGAATGAGCAATGACTGGTCAAAAGATGTGAAACTGCGAAAAAAATTGAGAAAAATGAAAGAATGTAGAATTTGCTAGATGAAAAGGGAATAAATGATGTGGGAAAAGAAAATGAGAAGGGAATAGATGGAAAAACATTGATTAATCATTATATAACATCACCTTTGAAATATGTAATTTATTCTTTTGTTTAAAAACATTTTTTCTTAGGTTGGTGTTATAAATAGAAATTATATCTTAGTACTATGGTATTTGCATCTGAGTATAATTTTTAAAGAATCAGATTTTTGATATTTTTATTGATTAATATTTTTCTGATGTGAAGAAACAGAAAATGCAGAAACATATCTTGAGATCCCAAATGCTATCACTTCAAACCAGCAGGTATAGCAAATAGAGATATAGAAGAAATCCAGCTTCTTATAGATGAATATGAGGCTATTAGACTCGCTGATTTTGAATGACTCAACATGATTAGCTGAGCAGAAAAAATGTGAATATCTGCTCCTACATTTAATAGAATACTAGCTTCTGCGCATAAAAAAATATCAGAAGCAATGATATTGTGAAAGAGTATAAAAATATGTAAGTGCGGTGAAAATATTATCAACTAAAATTAGCTATTGGTGATTATTAATATATAATTTTTTATTTATTAGTTTTTTTTTATGAAAAGAAATTTTAATCCATTAATCTTTTTAGCGTCTTTGGGTGCTTGATGAATAGCCGTCATACCATTTGCGTTTATGCAATATAGCATAAATTTTGGTGAATGATTAGTCAAAATATCTCATATTATGAAATTGTTTGGAGGAACGGATATCATGCGATTATATTATATTTTATTTGCTATAATGATTGTTTTTGGAGTTTTGCATATAGTATTGACTATTATGTTTTTTAAACAATTTTTTAGTCGATACAGAACCGAAGAATATTTTGAATACAAAAACGATCCTCTAAAAAATTACGGTTTGATTACACCTCTATTGTCCTTACTGATGACAATGAATATTGTTATATGACCTGTAAGATTTTTCATAGCAAATTTTGCTGATAACTTACAATCATTTATGTTACCCGCTCTAATTTTTTGGTTAATACTTTTTGTGTTTACTATGTATGTTGCTATGAATATACTCAAAAGAGCTTTCGAACAAAGTTTTGATATAGAAAAAATAAACTTCTGACGACTACTTACACCATTTACTATATGAATGCTCAGTGTAGTATGAGCTGGAATAGCTGCTATGTCAAAGAATGCTCAAATTGCCAATACGGCAGCATTTTTTACTCTAGTGTCTGCTAGTATGTGAGTATTGCTGTTTTTGGTAAAACTGATAACTTTATTTAAAAAACATTTTGAAGATAAAAACTGATTACCTAGCAAATATTTTATGCCAAGCTTTCTAATTGTAATACCAAATATTACTCTGTATGCTATCACGTTTTTTAGACTAGGACATTATTTAGAAAAAACTATGTGATTTCATATAGATTACTTTTTCTATTTTGTCATAGTGGGAGGATTTGCTTTTGCTACATGGTATCTGATATTTGGACTGATGCTGATGAAAAAGTTTTTCCAAAATCATTTTTTCAAAAAAGAATATTACGTTCAATTACGAGGTCTTATATGCCCTTTTGTCGCATATGCAGTATTATGAAGTTTTGCATATAAGGTGATGTGAAACAATATAATCATATATTATGTGATATTATGATCTACTTTTGTGAGTATTATATTGTATCTGATAATATTTAGACGCTATATATCATGTGGTAAAAAATGAGTAATATGTGAATAAAAAATATTAAGCCCCATAGTAATATGGGGCTTTTTTAATTAAAAAAAGTCTAGCGTGCAAAACACATCTAGACTTCATTGAAATAATATCCTCATTGCCTTAACTTTTTTTTTAGACTTTTTTTTATCTTTTTTTTTCTTTTGTTCCTTATGGAACGAAGAGCCCTTTTGCGGGCATTAGCTTTTCTCATGTAGACCTCCTTTCTGTTTTAGGGATTTATATTTTTGTTGAATATAATGATTGTTTATGTATTTAGCAATATTTAATTTATGCTAGTCATACTATGTCTTCTATCTTTCTTCATCACTGAGCTATAAGAGAATTTCAACTTTCATTTTTTCTCCAATCTATGACTGACTTTAAAAGATCATCTGTGTTTTTTACTCAAGAAGTAACTTTAGAATTTATAACATTAGCCATCTTTTCAAACCGTCAAGATCAATTCCAAGCTCAGTAGACAAAATTAAATTTTAATCTTCAGTCAGTATTTATTATATTTAGTGCCTCTTGTGAGAAATAGGTATTGCTTAGATTTTCATAATGAGGTTTTATAATGTTTCAAGCAATAGTTCTCAACTGAGATTCTAATTGTCATCATCTGTAGTTGTGTGTTCGTAATGTTGGATTTTTTGCTCTGTCTTCATCTATAAGTTTTCGGAATTCTTTTCACGCATTACTAGTATTTAAATTTCATCCATGCACCCTATCTATTCACATCATCGTCTCTCCGGATGATCACATAGCTGAAATATTCATATTGGGATGATAATATCATCATTCTATTTTATCTATTACTACATCCACTATATCTTCATATTTTAGAGTTTCTTTTTTTATTTCTCAATTGTAGCTTGATACATCTGGCGTGTGCTGTGGAGTTTGTGTGGCATCAGATAGCCAGGTATTTTTTTCTACTGTCTCATATCATAGAGAGACTCATTCAAGATAGTATTTATCAGCTACCAATACTCATGTCATAGCAAGCACAAAATGATCTGCATCTTTTATATCCTTCATAAAATTCTGATCAGAAACTAGGTATGGAATCTGTTTATCTAGATAGCTTGAAATCATTGTTTCATTAATCTGACTTTTATCAAATTGTGTTTCGTCTATTACACTTATATCTTTTCATTCCATATCTTTAATAACTTTTGTTGGAACGTTTAGTCATATTTGTTGTAGAATATTTGGATTGAGACAGGCTTCTTTTCATTTAGCTGATTTTAGAATACTATCTCTTATACTGTCATATTGTTTAGGGATTTTGGAAATCAAGGTAGAATCATAGCTAGAAAGATTAAACTTTGTAATGGTATCTATACCAGAATACGTAGTCGATATGCTGGATTTATAGTCAGTCATAGCATCTTTTACAAATTTTTCTTTTCTATCAAAATCTGGATGTTCATGAAGATTTTTTTCTACACTCTGATAAATATATTCTCTATGTAGTCATTCTAAGCCTCAAGAAAATCACATTATCCTAAGAATAAAATCTACCAATTTATTTCTTTTTCATTTCTTTCAGAGTATTTCATCAGGGCTATTGATACCCAATAATGATCAAACCGTTCAGAGACCAAATAGATTTATATCCAATACTCATCAGACTGTTTGCATGATTCATATAGCTTGATCTTTGTAATCTTTTCTTTTTTCTAAAAATTTTTGGGCATTGGGAAGCGCCATTTGGATTGATTGAATAGTTTTTTCATCTATTGGCATATTAGGATTATTGACTATATTTTTTAGTTGATCTAGTCAAGCTGTTTTATCTTCACTAGTAAGTTCTCAGTCTGAAACCGTAATTCACATATCATTGAGAGTCTTGGATCTAAGTCATTCATAATTGTCTCGAGTCGTATTGGAGAGGACTTTTCTGAATTCATTTGGATTGACTAGTTGCTTAGATTTTGATCAGTCTCAGTATTGGGTTTCTTTTCTTATTTGTTTAGAGATGAAATTTGTGCAATTTTCTACCCTCTTAGCAAGTTGTACAAACTTTCATCATCATCATATCTTATTACCAAATTTTGTAAATAATGAAAATAAATCGCTAAATACCGATTTTCAATCTCACGTATTTACCTTTGCAAATCAATTAAAAAAGTCTGCTCATTTATTTCCTGAGGCGGTCAATGTTTCCATCATAGCAAACTGTATTCATATAGACATAGAAGAGATAACTTCTTGAGATAACAACATATTTGCGCTTTCTGAGCTTTCTTTGAAAGCTTGATTGAGAAAAGATTTCACTGTATTGTCTATATCATTTGCAAATTTTTCTACTTGATCTTCAGCCTTTAGAACATTTAGAAGCTTGGTATGCATAGTAGTTCATTTGATGATTTCGTATGTATTAGAAGATGCATTATTGTCTTTTTCTATAGAACTTTTATAGTCTTCTACTTCTGGCGCTATCCTAGCAATTGCTCCTTGTTCTTCTTTTGTACGCATAACCTGAGCTTCTAAATCTTGTAGCTCTGGATTCTGCCCTTTTAGATTATCAGGCTGAGTATCTGGATTTTGGGGGATTTGATCTGGTGGCATGTCTAGATAGATATAAAATATATTTGATTATAATCCAAAATGTGAAAAATGCAAAAATTATCTTTGTTAATTTTTTGCTTTTGACGATTTGACAAACAAATCATTTTGTTTATAATTTATTTTAATTTAATATTAATTTATCTGATTTTGATGAAAAAATCTCAAAAAGTTTTAATAGCATTATGAATTACTGCCTCTATATTAGCTTGATGAGGTAGTTTTTCTCAGGGAAAAAAGGAAACAGATAATTTAAAAGATACAAAAAAGAAAGAATTAGCTGGTAATCTAGAAACCCCAAAACAAGAGAAAATAGATCCTAGATTTATATGAAAAAACGATATATCCAAAAACAATAATAACATAAAAAATGATGGTAAAAATAAATTAAAAAGCACTTTAGAACAAGATGAATTTTCTCATCATGCCATTATAAAAATGAAGTTTGAAGATATTTTGAAAATTTATGGAAAAGAAAAATGAATGGAAATAATCAGAAAACATTTTTTGGAAGAAATAAACAATAAAAGATATCAACTAGGGAATTCTCCACTAAAACTCAATAATATAATATCTCAATTAGCTCAATATCAAGCACAATATATGGCAGCCAATAATCATTATAATCATACAGATGAGAATTGAAAATCAGCATCAGATAAAATGATGGAAGATGGCAGATACAATTATAAAATGTATGCTAGTAATATTTCTTTCAATATATCACAAATTTTTGAAGTTGTACAATCATATATAAATAATAATAAATGGGAAACTGGTCACTATGATGTAATTTCGACAAGAGAATATGAAGATTTATGAGTCGGTTTGGCAAAATCAAAAAATGAAACACGATTTATTGTCGTAAACTATGGTCAACAATTAAAGAAAAAATAACTATAATATTATATTATGAATTTCTTGATTTTTTGTAAGTTCTTGATCTACTTCCTTATATGTCTGAAGTATAGAAATCATATTGTCTACATACGAAACCTTATTTTTGTCTCATTTACTTTGATCTTTAAATTCATTAAGTGAATTTATAAAACTACCAAATTTATCGTTTTCATCTACAAGATTCATTCATATATTATCGATTATACGATTATCTAGATCAGATAAAGATTTGACAGCTGGTAAGTCTTTTCAATCTTGATCTTTTTTATGAGGATCGTTTATGCTTATATACAAAGTATTTAATCTGGGATTGTCATGATTAAAAAATGTTAATTGATCTTTTTCTGTTCTTGGATTATATGAGGGCCTATTCCAAATCGATCTAGCGAGATCATCCTTTATATTTATATTCATTATGTCTAGTTTACCAGAAGAATTTGATAAATTTATACCACCTACCAAATAATGACTTCCATCACTGTCGGTATAAACATAATTAATTTGTCTAATGTCTATCATATTCAATAAACTATTTTTTACTTCAGTAAGCTCTCTTTTAATTTTTTCATTCCCAGTTGCTTGCATTTCAATATTCCCTCAAGTGTATTTATTTCATTTTTCTAATCATCATACTGGTTTTGCATCTATATCGGTTGTTAAATTTGTCGTATTTTCATTAATATATTTTATATGTTCTGATGGCAAAAACGCGATCTGCATCATTGCTCTGGCAGTAGCTCGTCATTCATTTAGAATTTTCTGTTTTTGTATTTCTTCCATATTTTCCACACCCTTAAAATAATCTGCAGAGGGTAATTTGGATGCAGATATTCATTTATCAATCAAAGTCTGTCTCAAAGTAAGAAATTTTTGTTGTACTTTTTCTGCTCCCATCTCAGTGACCTGTGTCGCATCTGCATATCAATGAAGAGTCAATTTATTTATTTTTTGTCAGGTAGTTAATATTTTTCAGATTCAAGCGATTATATTTTGTTGTTGTGCTGGTGTAAGATCTATAAACTCACCAACCTCTTGATTTAATACTTTAGTCTCCAATACTGATCATGGAGCAACCGATTTATCTATATTATCTATGGTTTGGGGTTTTTCAGCCTCATAATTTTTCATAAAATTATTTATATTGATTATAGGAAAATCTGTACCATTTAGTGCATTATTCTTTGTTATCTGTGTATTATAATACGCCACATATGCTTTTACCTGCATAGTATTTTCTTCAAGGAAAAGCTTGTTTAAATATTTAGTATTATCTGGACTAGTCCTATTATATTCTTGATTTAATGATCGCCCAATGATATTTTTTATAAGCTCTGTTTTGTTTTTTTCATAAGTAGCCTTTTCTTGCAATTCTTGCTGTTTATCAAAAGCATCTCAAACCTGATTAATTTGGACATTTGTGAGCTGCTTAGCTCTCTCCTCTACTGATGACAACAGCTCGGGCGTCTCTTGTTTGTTTTCTAAAACTTCTCCTGGCATGATAATGTGATAATAAATTAAATGTTGTTTAGTAAAGCATCTACATTTTCTGTTTTTTTATCTTCTTCTTCTTTTTCCCTAATTTCATGTATTTTTAATCTTAATTTATCGATATTAGAAAACGCTTTTTCTAGGCCTTGTCTATCCAAGTTTCATATAGCCGTCGATAAATCTGCATATATTTGAAGCATATCTTGTTCTCACATTTTATCTGATTGTATCAAAGGAAGCATATTTTCAATAGATTGTGAATGCTCTTTAAAAATTTCAAATAATGTAATTAATTTTACTTTTTTTTCAGAATAATTTAATTTTTTATATTCGCTGATTGCTCCTTGATAATCCAACATAAAATATTTAGAGAAGGTAAAATATAACAAATTATAAATTAAATACTGAATTTTGTCAAATTTAATGATGGAAAATATATTCTAAATTTTGAACCAAATTTGCAATCAGATTTATTTTGGATATTATTATAATCATAAATATAATATTATTATATTATGATAGCGATAGCTTATGATTTAATTTAAAAAATACTTTATATTATAGATTTTTTATTTCTCTATGATGAGATTATGAAAAAGTTATTCATGATAGGTTACCTATGACTATCTACTCTAATGTCAAACGATATTTTATGACAAAATACTATTAAACAAGATATTTCTAATACCTTGCAGGCATTAAACATTAATCAAATTAGTCAAAAAGACATCATTAAGCTTCTATCTTTTCATATAAACAATATTAGAAATAAAAATAAATTACAAGAATTGTCCAATGATACGATATTGGATAATGTTGCTTTCGATCATTCTAAATATCTATTTGAAACAGACAAAGATAGTGTGATAGATTATACAGATCATTTTTGAAAGAATTGATCTTTAGTTCGTGAGAGAATAACGGAGGCATGATTTTCAATAGATGAAGATTGTCGATGAGATTGTAAATGAGTATGAGAAAATATAATTTCTGCTAATTCTACAATTGAAAATCTAGTAAATACGTGGATGATAAGCGAATGACATAAAAAAAATATTCTTAATCCCAATGTGACACATATAGGAATAGCTCATTATCCTTGATCTAATAATTTGGTGGTAATCTTTTCAAAGAAAAAGTATGAAGATTTGAATTAAAAAATACTCAGAACGCTTGATTGGAATCTTACGTATCTATCTTCTATTGCTTGTGACGATATCTGAGATTTGGAAATATTTTTCCCATCCCATCATGATTGATGCAAATCAACAGGTTCAAAATTTAATAAAGATAGTGGAAACGCAGTATTTATATTTTTTATATTTTCCAACAAAGACAATACAGCTTGCAAATATCTATTTTCCAACAAAAGTTTTTGTGAATCAAATATTTTTCAAGTATTTGGATTAGTTAATCCCGAAATATCAATCTTATCTTTTGGAATTATATTGCTCAATATTTCTTGTTCCGTTTTATTAAAAAGACTATCCGCACTTCATGCTAAAATTTCTCTTAACTTTGATTTTATAATTACATTATCTTTTTGTATAATTTCTTGTAATATAGGATCTGAGATGCGCTGAGAATCAACTGAAGCAAATCACTGTATATTCATAGTCGGTAATTTTATATCTATTTTACCATCTTCACCGGGTTTTCAATTTAGGGAATATCGTTGTAGTATATCATTGTATCGATTATTTATATTATTAGCTTCTTCTTTTGTTTTTGTCTCTAAGCTTTGATCTGCATTATATTTTCATACTTCAAAATTTTGTTTACTATAGATATCTATGTCTGAGGCATAACTAATTGGTGGTATGTATGGAAGATTAGGCTCTCTGAGAGTCATAGCAAAGTCATATCATTGTACTTTAGGAAGTGTAGCATAAGCATAGTTACTATTATTTTTTCTTTGATATCTGGCTTCTCAAGAAAAATCAAACTTCCCAACATCTACATCAAAATGAGGACTCATTCCTGCTGGCACAACGCTCTGATCAAAACACGCTCAAACTGTTGTATATTTCATATCTAATCACATAGACAAATCTGTCGTTTGAAAGAAATTACCAATAGAATTTGCCACAACAGATATGGATCAGATTATTCCAACATTTCATTCTTCATAAAACAATTGAACCCTTCATTCATTGTTTTTAATAGCATTTATTATCATCTTAGCTACTAAATCTTTTGTAGATAATCATGTTATATCCTGATCTGGATATTTTTCAGCTATTTTTTCTTTGAGATATTTATCCATTTGTCATTTCCCATTATAGTTTGATACAAATTCATCTATATCATAAAACGTTTCACCGTTTCTTCATCTTAATGGTATTTTTTTTTCTTTTATCATATTTATTATTGTGTCTGTATTTAGAGACGTTTTCCGTTCTTGATTTTCTAGTGAGCCAACTAATTTTTTTAAATGTTCTTGTGCTCTTTGTTCTATAGTAGAATAATATGGAGTTTGGGATGTGTATGAGTATTGTATTTCTCAAGAATTATTGTCGCTACCTAACAAAGACCTTCTTGTGTCTGTAATCTCTCGTTTAACGCGACCATATCACATATTTACTGGTTTTTTCTCGCTGATGCTCACAAAAAAATTTTCGCTATTTTTTTCGTATTCAGATATTAATCAATTAATATAGTTTTTTTTATTCTCGTCTGTCTCTGTGTTATTAAAATTATTTATTGCACCATCATTAGATTCGTATTTTCATGAAGGATATGTTTTTTGCAACAGTCACATTGAAGTTAAAATTTTTTCAGTTCTTTTCAACCGTCCAATAGTGTCTGACGCAGCATCAAGCTCATCTTTACTAGCTCAACTTATATCTGTCTGTACTGTGTATATCTTTTTTCATTGAGGAAGAGGATCTCACTTTTCTAGTTTTATATATTCTCACTTTTCTATATAAAATTTATGTTTTCATATCATCTGATGCTCAGAAATACGTGAGCTATGCAATATAACCCCATTCTCGTCTTTTACTATTTGAGTATATATTTTCTTGAGATTTAAATAGGCCCTTATTTCTCTTGATATTTCTAATTTCAATTCCTGTTCCTTTTCTTTAGACAAAATATTTTTTCATAAAATTTTTAATACTTTATTGGTCAGCTTTGTATTGTTTTCTTGTTTAGCTGCAATTAAGCTCTCTAAAAAGTTTGAGTCAACACTCTCTGTGTTGTGAGACCAATCTACGTTACCACTATACTTTGATAAAGGGGAAAGTGCGTTTTTTATTTTTCCCATACTATTAACCAAAGTTTTTATATTTTCCCGTTTTTCATAAAACTCTTTATATCATTTCGAGTTCGTATCATTTCGATCAACATTTTGATATCAAGGTATTTTAGTCGGGTCATCTGCCAATGGAGATAGTTCAGAAAATTTACTTTCAATGATGCCTAAAAAATTTTGTAATGAAGGCATATTCTCAGAAGATATAAGATGTTCTTTAAAATTATCTGAAAAAATTAAGTCCAAATTTAAATCTTCTATTCAATCATTTAAGTTATTAGAATCAGTAAGTTCATTTATTTCTTTTTCTAATTTATCAAAAAGTTCTTGGTTAGATATTTCTAAAGATTGTTGTTTGTTTTGATTTTCAACAGGCATAATAAAGACTATAATATATTAAATATCTTCCAATAATTTATCTAGATTTTCAATATCTTTAATGTCTTTTTTGGACTGTGATTGTTCAATATTTTTCAATTCTTCCAAAAAAGATATCATTTTTTTTTGTTTTTTGATAGATACTTTTATTTTACTTTCGTGTATAGAATATTTTAATGCTCATATTATTAGCTGGAAAATAGAATCATCAAACTCTAGGTTGTTAATTATATTTTTAAATGGTTCAGCAAGAGACCATAGGGGATATAATTTAGTAAGTAATTTTAATAAATATTCTTTTGAGGACATTAAGATCTAAAAATATAAAAATATGAAAACGTAAAATTTAATAGTATATGAAGATTATACTCATATTTTTTTATTTTACAAAATTTTGAAGATTAAATTTAAAATAAAATTTGCAATCAGATTTATTTTCTTTATAATATCACCTTTAGCACTATCGTGCTAAAAATGTGAAATGTGGAATTTGAAATGTGGAATTTTTAGATAATAAACATTTAATGAAAGAAAATATCATAAAAGAAAAATCTTTTAAGTTTGCTCTTAAGATAATTGAACTATCTAATAAATTGAAAGATAAAAATGAATTTGTGATATCTAAACAAATTATGAAAAGTTGAACAAGCATTTGAGCAAATATAGAGGAAGCAATAGCCGGACAAAGCAAAAGAGATTTTTTGATGAAAATGAGTATTGCAAATAAAGAAGCAAGAGAAGCTAGATATTGGTTATTACTTATAAAAGAATGAAATTTGGTGGATGATGATATTTGACGGTATTTAAAAGAAATTGAAGATATATTAAATATCGTAACAAAGATAACCAATACAACTAAAGAAAATTTAAGCAATAATAATTAATTTAACATTTCTAATTTATAATTTAACATTTCTAGAATGGATTTTGACCCAAATAAGGATTATTATAAAATATTATGAGTAGCTGAAGATGCTAGTCCCGAAGAGATCAAAAAAGCTTTTAAAAAAGCAGCCGTAAAACATCACCCTGATAAGTGAGGTAAAAAAGAGGAGTTTCAAAAAGCAAATGAAGCATATCAAGTGATCTGAGATGCTAATAAAAAACAACAATATGACTCATTTAGAAAATGAGGATTCGGAGGCTTTGGATGAGAAGGATGATTTGATATGTGATGATTCTGATGATGAGCTGGATGAAATTTTGATTTTGGGAATGTGGATTTTGGTGATTTGATGTGAGGTATTTTTTGATGAGGATTCGGAGGATGAACGCAGACCAGAGCAAGGAAATGAGATGATATCAAAGATACGATAAATATCAGTTTTGAAGAATGATTTTTGTGAGTAGAAAAAAAGATAGCTTATTATAGATATGTGCAAGCACAATGAATACAGAGTAAAGTCTGCGATGTATGTAAATGAAAATGAAAGACAGTGAAGCAAATGAGGACTCCATTTGGAGTAATGCAGACACAGTCTGTATGTGATAGATGTGGATGAACTTGAAAAATATATACAAAAGACTGAAAAGAACTAGATAATGGATGACTAGAACGCGTGAGAGAGACCCTAGACATAAAAATCCCAGCCTGAATAAAAGACTGAGCTTATATCAAATTTACAGGTAAAGGAAATGCGGGAATTGGCGACGTTCCAAACGGTGATATTTATATACAGATACACATCACTCCAAATAAAACATACGAAAGAAGATGAGATAATCTATATAGCAGGATAGAAGTGACTATATTTGACATGGTTCTAGGTTGAGAAGTACAAGTCCCACATCCAGGATGAAAGATGAAAGTTAAAATACCCAAATGAACACAGATCTGAGATATGATCAAGGTTAGCTGAAAGTGATTCTGAGCTTGATGAATATTTTCCAAAAAATGAGATATGTACTTGATACCTCATGTTGCTATTCCTAAGAAATTGAGTAAGGAGCAAGAGAAGCTTTGGGAAGAATTGAGGAAGAAATAAACTGCAATCTTTACTTTATTTCTCATAGCGAGATTTACAATTCAAATATAGCTGGAAAGATTATATAGACTAAGCAATGCCAAGAAAAATTAACATGGCGGATAATTTTTCTTGAGCTTTTGCCTACTTTTGGGTCAAGCCAAAAGTAGGTCATAGCGAAGCGTATAAAAGTTAATAAAAAAACGCCCCGGATAAAAATCCGAGGGTTTTGTAATTTATTTGTAATATTAATAATCTTTCAATACTTCAAGAGTTTTCATTTTGGCGATTTTAAACAGGAAGAACCTGCAATTATCCAGGGATGAAATCCATAGCTTATTACTGTATTGTAGATATAATACAGACAGATTGGGAATCATCTTGTCGACGAAATGATTGGTCGAGTCATCAGTACTGAATGATTTTCTTTGTTTCTTGTGAAATACCGTAAGGTTTGATAGCATAGCTTGTAGTTTGGCATCGAGATTTTGCGATATCTCTTTTGCTACATAGGAAGCTATTTCTTCATCGGTTCTTGGAGTATCAAGAGGCTTTGATAAGAATTTCTGCTGAGAATCGTAGAAATATTTAGCTAAATCCCCAAGAAAATTTTCAAGGCATATCCTGGACAAAACTGTCTTTTTTGCTTTCTCCCTCATAATAAATAAGGAATTGAAAATTGTGACAGCAGCAATAATCGCCGCTAATAATAATAAAAAACCGATTGCGCTCATAAGATAAATTTTAGATTTGATTGTTTTTGTTTTTTATTTTTATATTTATTTTGTAATAAAAGTCAAGTTTGATTATAGCCTCGCTACCTTATAGCTGTTGTTTTTACTTCTCCCCTGTTATTCCCGGATTATTTTTTGGAAGAGGCTATCTACTAATTTATTTGTACTAATCCCGCTAAAGTGGGACTCACTTTGTTCGGATTCCGGCTGCAGACTTTGTCAACGAGGCCGGAATGACTAGTCGTTTTTATTAAAAAAACACCCCGGATAAAATCCGAGGGTTTTGTAATTTATTTGTAATCAATTGATCTTTGATACCATCTGTTCATATGTTTCCTCAAAGAACATGTCTGTAAGCTTAGATAATGAACGTTTCTTGTTCTTATAGTTCAAGAAAGCAGATCTGAGCTTGGGACATATTTCTTTGATAAAGATATGGGTGTGTGGCTCATAATACAAAGACGAATAATCGTCAGGGAAACAATACAATCTCTGTAGCAAATCCTGAAACTTTTTTTCAGTTTTTTTTCTCAGTTCATCGTTGATGTTCCTGATCACATCGACATTGATGTTTTTTGCATTATTCTTTTTTGTGATCTCATTCCACAGCACTTCATTATATTTATCCTGCAGAAAGAGTAGAAATCCAAAAATAAGATCTTTAGACTCCTTTTTCTTAGTTTTTATGTAGTATGCTATGAAGCCTATTGACATTATAGCTGCTACTACTAAAATTGAAATTATAAGTTCTAACATAGCTTTTTGTTTTTAATTAGTTTTGCTTTGATTCTGCGATAAAAAGTCAAAAATAATTTTTTCTACTCCATTGTAGAAGCGATTACTACATGGAGCAATCATTTCCCCTCTATTTTTACCTTTATACTCTAATGCATATTTACAGACATCTTTGAGCAGAGGGACTACTTTAATAGTAAAATTATTTGTAGCCACGCGAATGGATTGATCGACAGGATTTTTAATATCCACAAATTTGAATCCGATTTGCGGCATTACGCGAATCTTAACAATGATATTGTTAAAATCCCATGATGTTTTATTCCAGAGTAATCTTCTTGAAGCTATCGCAATAAGCTTCGCAGGACGAGTATCATCCTTAGAAAAGTTTATTGTAGAGAATAAAATAGATATTTTACTTATAAAATCCTCCATCAATTTTTTAGCTTGTTTTTCCTTTTTACGGAGATATATTTTTCTCCACGTTACAAGACCCGATATGATCACAAGGCCCGAAATGATAATAATTACTAATGTTTCCATATGTTTTAAATTTATTTTTTGTTTTTTATTATTTTTGTTTTTAGATTTATAGCAATTTTACAAGATAAGTCAAGTCTGACTAAATTTTATCATTTCAACTTTCCTCCTGTCATTTCGAACAAAGTGAGAAATCTCTAGCAATCTAAAAAGAGATCTCTCGATCCGCCTAGGCGGACTTCGAGATGATATAGTAAATAAAAAAACCCTCCGACTAACTCAGAGGATGAGACCCTCCGACTATAAGTTTATTAACCATTTTCCCTGCTTCAGAAAAACAATTAGAGTTTATGCTTAGTTGGTCACATTTCGTAACCACCTGATTTCAACCCATGACAGATTGTCACAAGTTAACTTGTCGACAAATTGTCGATAGCTTTTGATTAAATATAAACGTTTATAAATTATAGTTATTTAAAGCTTATTTGCTTGGACTTAAAATCATTTGCAAAATTATTTTTTTTAATTATAATTATTGGTGTCTGTAGGGTTCGTCCCACTTTGCCGGACTCTTCTGATCTGGCACAGGCACAAAAACATTCCGCTAAACCAAGTGGAATTTTTTTGTTATTTTTACAACTCTTCATCAAAATATAATCTATGATATCATTTCATATTCCATGCTGGAATAACGGAGATAAATTCACAATTACTCCAATTAGGAACTTTTTTTATAACAACTTTGATTCTTATCCAATGTCATTGATATGCCTGAACTATTCAAACCAATCAAAAATATTTTACTTTCATAGCTACTTTAACTTTTTTTCATTTCTTTTTTATCAAGACATCTTGTAGTTCTTCTTTATATTCTTGATATAGAAAAGATTTTTTTATTATTTTATCTATTAACAAAAAGCATTTATATCTGATATCTATTTGATTTTTATCTCTTTTGTGATTCTTATCCTTATTTTCAAGATGTCGTAAAGATTGCGGAGTTATTTTGATATCTCACCAAATAGGCGACTTTATCTTCTTATGTTTTTCGTAGTATTCAAGCACACTTTCTTTTAAAGAATAATCATTGTCCATCTTATTTATTTAGAGTATAAATATCTCCCCTATACTCTTTTTTATTCACCTTTCAAGATTATTTTTGACAAAAGAATTATATAGCATTATAAGCTTTTTTTACCCCTCACAGACCCTCCCCTGAAACAGGTGAGGGCTAAGAAAGTCCCTCTGTTTCAGAGGAATTTAGGGAGTAAAAAAAATCTCCCCGGGAAGGGAGGTTAAAAACCAATGAAGATTTTTTTATTTTAGGTCTTCTTTAGTAAATCATGTTTGTCTGAAAATAGCCATTAGAGTTCCTATTTTTATATCTTTACAATGCATAGGTATAGTTGTAATTTTCTTTGTTTCTGGATGATAAAGATAACAATGACTTCATTTGAGTAATTGCTGTATTCGTCAATTTTTAATAAGAAACTTTTTTATTTCTTCTGGCTTATACTGCTTCATATGATACAGGTATAGAAGAGATAAATGTCTGCTTAATAACGGGCTCCTTCATATTTATTCAGATCTTTTTTTGTGTTTCTAAATATCATACAGCAGCTTCTTTTATCATTTTTTCAGCCTCTTCCATTGTCTCTCCATAGCTTACGCATCAAGGCAATTCCAATACTTGTGCTGTATATCAACCATCTGTTTCCTTTGTATATATAGTTGTTAGGTTGACCATCTTTTCATCATTACCAATTAAAGTACTTGTACTATAATATTAATTAAAAGCTTTTCAAGTAGTTTTTACGCCCCCTAAATCCCCCTCTAAAATAGAGGGGGATTTTGCTAGCCCTCCTCTATTTTAGAGGAGGGTTGGGAGGAGTAAAAAAAAATCCCCCTCCCCACACCTTGCCACCATTTATGGTGACAAGCAAGGTGTCGGGCCTACTCCACCGCATTCACTTTCTCCTGTAGAGCCGTCACTTTGTCTTGTGGTTTTGGTTCATTCATAGAGAGATCCACTTTAGATTCTTCAGATACTCAAAGATCTTAAGCTGACTTTCCTCGCCTATTTGGTTGTATAATTTTTATTTAATATATCATAATTTATTATTTATATTATTTCCAAGTAATGACTTCATTTGAGTAATTGCTGTATTATTTA
>Ga0172367_10001562_pt1 | contig 32876 bp, 24 predicted proteins | sample Lak10m_FD_114542 | JGI IMG/M metagenome (GOLD analysis project Ga0172367, IMG submission 114542) | Freshwater microbial communities from Kabuno Bay, South-Kivu, Congo - kab_022012_10m | ecosystem: Environmental > Aquatic > Freshwater > Lake | place: Democratic Republic of the Congo: South-Kivu...
AGGGGTTTTTCAAAAGCAGTAACAATAAACGAGTATATAAACGCAACAACAGTAGAAAGCCCCACTAGAGTATCCATATTGGCTGTCCTTGTCTTCAAAAACATCCAAACAGCTCGTATATATTTTCTACCGATACCAAAGAGAACAAATGAGGCAAAAATCGGCATTAGGTGATGAAACACCTCATAAGTATTTTCTGACATAGTAGATAGTATTCCTTTGTCAGATAAAACTTGCCAAATCATCATCACGAATGAAAAGCCAACCATAGGTAAAACAAACTTCATCTCAAGACCAGTATTAGCTTGAGCAGTCATATTTGCGTGGTCGTGCATATCGTGGTAGACCATCTCCTTCTTCTGGGTGTCTTCTAGGGTGTATCCAAAAGGAGAAATAGCATTATTGAGAGTAGGTGTATCTACTTGGGCATTTTCAAAGTTTAAGATTGCCTTTTCAGAGGTTAGCTTTACAGATACATCTTTAACACCACCTACTTTTTTTAGCTTGTTCTCAATGAGTACAACACAACTAGCACAGTGCATCCCATTTACTTTGTATGTTTGTGTCGTCATAACTATTTTCTTTTTAGCTTATAAACTTTAAGAATTTCGTCTTTAGCTTTATCAACTTGTCCAGAAGACATCTGGTGATGGACACAATGTCCAAGATGGTTTTCAAGAAGAGCATCCTCAACAGAGGATAGACTTTGCTTAACTGCTGATGTTTGGGTTATGATATCTATGCAGTAAGTATCGTTCTCGACCAATTTTTGTAAACCACGAACTTGCCCCTCAATACGCTTGAGTTGCTTAATAATTTTTGCCTTACCTTTTTCGTCCATATATTTCATATAGACAAGTATATACCCCTAGGGGGTATATGTCAATGTGCAGATATCCCCACACCCTGTATCACTATATTTAGGAGTTTTCCGACATTATAGGGACACTGTTCTCTCGCTGTTTATCAGGCAATTTCTTATTGATTTCGGTGGGATTATTATTTTTTATGTAAAGGTGAGGATTTTGTTTCCTGTCTTATTCTAACAGTCAAGAAAAAACATTTATGACTGTTTGTGTTTCTTTATCGGTCCACTTCGCATTTTGCTTTGTATTTTTCGTAGTCATCTCTTTTTATCGGCTTATAAACAATTTTCACTAGAGTTATCAATTTTATTGCACTATCAAACAGTTCTTGCTCTGTCATTTTGCTGTATGCTTCATCACCAACTTTTTCTCTCATCAACTCCTTGAACTCCAAGAAATGTTTATCTGATATTTGCATATTTTTATAGGATTTTTATCATCTAAAAAAGTTCATGCTGTCGTTCTTGTAGATGAGCATCAAAGACAACCTTATATTCAAAGTTCTTGTTTATCTTTTGAAAATCTAGAAAGCCGAGCTCTTTTGCATATACCTCATTAAAGAGCTCGTGCGAGAGAACCTAGTGAAAGCGACACTAGATCAACGCAAAGAGACGGACCGCTTGAAAAAATATATCAACGAGCTCACAGAGAACCAGACAGGCATAATCAAGAAAAACCTAGATGGAATTATCCCAGACAATGTTTTAAATCAACAACTAGCGATGATAGACTAGGAATTACTCAACGCAAACACCTCACTTGCTGTTATGCCGAACACAGAGACGAACTACGAAGAAGCGGTAGAGTTTCTTGAGAAATATCTAAAAAAACCCAAGTGCTGTATGGAAAGATGCGAAAATCGGCGTGAAAACTAAATTGCAGTGGTTCCAATTTCCACTAGGTTTAACCTTTCAAAATAATTTTTTTGGAACCACTGAAATGTGTAGCTTTTTCAAAGTAAAAGACCTCGCCTTAGGGACGAAGTCTTTTAATGTGGACCCTACAGGACTCGAACCTGCCACCTCCTCATTGCAAATGAGGCGCTCTAGCCAGATGAGCTAAGGGCCCTTTTAGTTTAAAACTTTCAAATTTTATGAAGTTTAAAATATTTTTTTAACTTTATAACTTTACACCTTACAACTATTATGATATTTTACATTATTTTTTTAAAAACACAAACTTCAATAAAAAAATTTATCAAAAGATTTATACAGAATTTATTTTTTATAAAAACCTATTTAAAATAAAAAAGCATTTGTTTTACTTTATCAATAATTTCATAAGGAGTAACAAGTGCTTTCATAAGAAATTCTGCATTTAAATTTTTAGCTTTTTCTCTATCTGTAGATTGACTAGTATTTGAAACAATTAAAACTGGTATATTTTTTGTTTTATTATTATTTCTTATTTTTTCCAAAACCTGAAATCCATTCATTCCTGGAAGTAAAATATCTAAAAGTATTATATCTGGAATATTTTTATCTAAAGCTAAAAGTGCATCTTCGCCATTTTTAAATAAAGTTAAATCAGTAGTTTCAGAAGCAATTCTTTTGGAAAGAATATCACCCAAAAAAACATCATCTTCAACAATAAAAATTTTTTTTCCTTTTAAAGAAAAATTTGTAGTATTTACAGAATCTTCATTATTTAAATTTAATAAATTGGGTTCCATAACTTTAATCATATCATTAATTTAAATTTTTTCCAAGAATTCATTTACATTTTCAAATGTTTTAAGAGGAATAGTAAAAGAAAAAATACTTCCTTCATTTTCTTTTGATTCAAAAATTATATGCCCTCTATGAGCTTGTATATATTGCTGACACATATAAAGCCCAATTCCACTTCCAGCTATAAGTTTATTGCTAGCATTACTAGCACGAAAAAACTGAGAAAAAACTTTACTTTGTTCTTTTTGAGGTATACCTATACCAGTATCACTGACCTTTACACTCATATTTATATCATCATTATTAATTAAAATAGTAATAACTTTTTTATCGTTTTGCATATATTGCAAAGCATTATCCATAAGATTCTCAAAAATAACACGCAAACGCATTAAATCTACCTCCATTTCTCTTTGATGATTTAAATTAATATCATTTATAAGAATGACTTCGTTTTTTTGACAAATAATTTTATACTTTTCAATTGATTCTAAAAACATTTCTTCTACTTTTTTAAGTGAGACCCATTTCAAATCAATTAATAATTTTTGTATATCTAAAACACTTATATCAAGTAAATTGACAGAATGTGCTACTATCCCATGAATAGAATTAATAACTCCTTTTAATATATTTAAATCATTTAAAGTAATTTTATTATTATAATTTTCAAGAATAGATTGAATAATCCAACTAGTAGAAGTAAGACCTGTTCGCATTTCATGAGTAATTAATGTAATTGTTTCATTTCTTATTTTATTATTTTTTTTAACCACTTTATATTCTTTATATTCAAAAACTAAAGCAGAAATAAGTACACCAATTATAGCTACTAATATATAAATACTCGTTACATAATTATTTATATCTTCAGAAAAAATTTTAAGATTAAAAACAATTATTAAAAGAGCAACAGCGATTAGACCACCTAAAATATATGAAATTATTTTTTCTATTAACTCTTTCATAAATTTCTTAATATTTTTAAGCTATAATGGATTCTTTCTGTTTTTTTCTAGCAAACATTAAAGTTCCAATAATAAAAATAGGTGCTAAAAAAGAAAAAATAGTACTTACTATTACAGTTCCACTTAACATAGCTATATTTGATATCATACAACAACTCAATACTCCTCCCCCACCTCCAAAAGCTTTCATTTTCAACCAACGTTCAGTAGTGCGAAAAGCTAAAAAAATCATAAACCCACCTGTTATTATTCCATTCACAAAAATATCATACCAAATAGTAAATTTCATAAGCATTTCTTGTTTTTTTGTAGTTTGCATAAACCATATAAATAAAACAAAAACAATCACCAAAGAACTTAAAAATAAAATTTTTCTAACTCCTTCAGAAAAAGAACTAAATGGAAATTTTAACATATATGCTGAACCAATAAATACAGCTAAGGCCGCTACATTAGAATAAATTATATTTTTGGTTTGAATTTCAAGCCCCATAAAAAACATATTAACTGCTTGATAAATTAAAAAAGCAAAAAGAGCCCAAACTAATTCACTTTTTTCTTGTTTAAGAGGATTTAAAATAAACAAAGCAGACAAAATATAAAAAACACCTGAAGCTAATAATAAAAAAGCATCAAAACTTAAACCAAAAACCTCTGGCCCGATAGATTCTATCATAATAGTATTTTATATTAATAATAATTTTTTAAACATCTTTAAAAACAAAACATATTACCACTTACTTATATTATATAATAATCTTAAGATTATTCATATATATATATTAATTTATAAAAACTATTTTATTTACTATTAAAATAAATATTAGAAATTATTCCAAAGCACTTGATTGGTAACTTCATGGTGATGAATAATTTCAGAAGTTTTAATTAATGAACCTAATGTTTTCGGACTACGATCTGCAGTTATTTGTTTATAATCTAAATATTTTTCTTGATTTTCTTTACCAAGAATTTTCCCTATAAATTCACTTCCTTTAAAAAGTTTAATAGCATCATTAATATTATCTGGTAAAAAACGTATTCTATCTCTTTTATCTTTATCTTTTACTAATGGAGTACCTTCAAGTCCAGTTTTTATTATTGTGTAAAGCGCTAAATATGGATTTGAATCTGGGGCTACAGATCTTATTTCAATTCTAGTAGAATGTTCATTACCTATTGGTATGCGAATCATTGAACCACGATCAATAGGAGAAACTTTAATCTGATTAGGTGCTTCAAAATGCGGATCTAAACGACGATAAGCATTTACACTTGAATTTAAAATTAAACAAATTTCAGATGCATGATTTAAAATTTTCCATATAAAATTCCAAGCAATTTTAGATAAACCATCTTTACCATGCATATCATAAAAAATATTCTTTTTATTTTTTGATAAAGAAATATTTGTATGCATACCAGAACCATTAATACCAATAAAAGGTTTTGGTAAAAAAGTAGCAGTCATATTCATATTATTGGCCACCTGTCTACAAACTAATTTATAAAGCTGAATATTATCACAAGCTTGTAATACATCAGAATATGAAAAATTCATTTCAAATTGTGAAGGAGCAACTTCTGGATGATCTTTTTCATTTTTAAAACCCATAGCTCGTTGCGCTTCAGCAGATTTATCAATAAATTGACGTAATCGACCTAAAGGAAGCGAATGATAATAACCACCTATAGAAACAAAATTAAAAGAACCTTTTTCCCCATACTCTTGTTCAGCATTAATTCCATCAACTAAAAAACCTTCTATTTCGGCTGAAACATAAACAGTAATATCATTTTTTTTCTTTAATGTTTCTGTATAAAGTTTTAATTGACTACGAAAATCAGAAGTATATGGTTTATAATCTCTATCTAACACATTCACAAACATTATAACTTTACCAGGACCAAAAATATCAGATGGTAAAAAACGAATACTACTCCAATCAATAGAAAGACGTAAATCAGATTCATGTTGCTGACTAAAACCACGAATAGAAGAACCATCAAAAGTTAAATTATCCATTCCATTTAATAAAAAATTTTTGTCATAATCAAGCATATGGAATCTGCCTTCTAAATCTGTAAAACAAAGTGTAATAGCTTTAATTCTTTTCTCTTTTTTAAAATAAGTTTGATATATTTTTTGAAGTTTTTTATTATTATTTTTAATAGTCTTATCTCTAACCTGAAGATTCATTATCTCTAATTCATCATAAGGGATTTCTAAAAAATTTTTTAACTGTTTATTATTTTCCATAATATTTATGTTAATTTAATAAATATTTAATATAAAAATATACTAAACTAACTTAATTATAAATTATTTTATTAAACTAACCTGTGGATAACTAAAAATAAAGTAAATCATTAAAAAAATAAGAGTTCCATCATAAACTTATTCAAAAGATAATCAAATTATCAAATATTATTATTCCACAAACCATCCCTTAGCAAGTTCATTTGTTTTAAACCAATCAAGCATAAAATTTCCTATTTTTTGTGCACCTTGATCACTGGGATGTGTACCGTCAGTTTCTGTAAAATCAGTTCTTACATAAAATAATCCTTGACTATTAGGAGTTTCCCCATCTGCCCATAAATATGGCCCCCATAATAACAATGGCGCTTTTACTATACCATTTGTTTCATTATAATTTAATTCACTTACTCCATTAATTTGTTCTAAAATCATCCATCTCATAGCAAAACCTGATTCATAAGCATACGGCTCAGGATTTTTCTTAATGGTTGCCCAACCTGCATAAGTTCTACTTGAAATATAAACAATTTTAATATTTGGATATTCTTTTTTTAATCTCTGCATTATTGTTTTTGAATATTCTTCAAGTTTAGAAGCAGAAGAATTAAAATCTCCTTCTGGCCTACCAAGTGCAATATACATCCAAGCGACTTGTATTTGTTTAGCTGTCAACCCATCTTTAGCAATAACTAATTTTGCATTCGTCCAAGGTTCTTCAGTTGTCGCCCATTTTTCAGCTTCAAAAGCAAAATGAGCAGTATTAGTTATAATTAAATTATTATTTAAAGAAGAATAATTTTGTGCTTGTTTTTGAAAAGCTCCAAAATTTATATTAGTATTAGACATCCCAATAGACATAAATCCAATCTTTCCACTACTTGAAAAATTTCCATTAGCATCAAGTGGTTGAATTTTAGCTAATTCACTTAAAGCAGCTTGTTTATGAATCTCTGGTGGGGTATCTAAACCATTACCATAAAGTCCTCCTTCTTCTCCGTGATAACACTGATTTGCAGTCATATCAATTATTGGAATCTTATTTTCTCCAATATTCACACAATTAATATTATTCCCCCCATTCCCTGTAGATGGAAGAACAGGAGGAGAAGGTGGAGTAGTGTGGAATATAGTATTTGTATTAGAATTATTATCCATATTAGTATTAGTAGAATCTACTGGACAATCAATTAAACAAGAAACTGAAGATTCTTTTTTTTCGCAAATACCATTACCACAAACTGGATAAATTCTATTTGGTAATTTTAATGTTTGTTTACTATAAATAGTAAGAACAATAAAGATTAAAATAACAAACAAACTTAAAGACAATATATAAATGTGTATTTTTTTCATATTCAGATTAATATTATAACATATAAGTAAAAAAATACTAACAAAAAACCACCTTGCGGTGGATTTTTGCGGCACTTATGTTGTTTACGATAAATGTGAATTTAACCTCACACTCACAGACAGAGTATATCATATTAAAAATAAAAAATCAAACTAGATTAGAAAAATCCTCTCTTATAAGAGGATTTTTCTAATCTTTAACTTTGTATCTATAAGCCGAATTCTGTCTTTTGACTAAAAGTCAAAATAATAGCTATTTATCTAGGTTTTAGATTACTCTAAAACTCAAGCGATTCTCCTTGTTCTAATTAATAGAAAAAGGCACGATCTTGCACACGCGTAGGTATTTTGCCGTTTCACCCTTTATCGATTATAAAATCGATAAAGATTCGTCACTGTTCGCAACCCTACCCTTACGGGCGACGGGTATTACCCGCTACGTTTAATTCCATTTATCTTCAGAATAAAGTTAAATAAAACTGTGTGTTCGGACTTTCCTCTTCTCAACTTGAAATTGAAAAGTAACTATCAAAATACAAGGTTAGTTTGCATTATAAGATAGAAAAACAAAAAAGTAAACTATATAAAAAAATTACCCTTAATCTTTAATTTAATTATCAAATTGATTTTTTGTTTTTTCTTTTTGAACTTCTTCAGCTAAAACATCGTCTATAGAACAAACTCCCGAAACACAAGCGAATTCTTTTGCTCCAACAGTATTATCTTCTTGTTCATAATAAACAAGTTTAGAAAAATCTATATGTTTTATTTCTTTAATTCTTTTTTCATATTCTTCTTTAGAAATCTCTTCATATGGAGCAAGTTGATATACGTGTTCCGAACGAGGAAGAAATGAAAGTCCACCCACTATATCCCAATTTTCATAAATAAAATTTGCTACTTTTATCCATTCATCATTGCCTACGTAAATTGTTACTGAAGGATTATGTTCAATATAATTAATTTTTAATCTTTTCCATTCATTTAATAAATCAATAGCAGACACTTGGTCACGAGTAATAGCTCCTTCTGGAGTTTTAATTGGAAATTCAACAACAGCCACAGTAGAATTAGCAGTAGAATATCCAACTTCTGTTTTAGAAGGAACACCTTGATCTTTAATTAATTCATAAAGCGGATCATTGGTGGAAATACGAACACGTCTAATGTAATATTTTGCAAACCATGGATGCATCCCAGAACCTACATAAAGAAGTTGCCCAGAATTACCATGGGGTTTGATTGTAGTAATACAAGTAGAATGATTAATGCCAAATTTTTTAGCATATTCTTTATTTACTTTAATAGATTCTTCACGAAGTTGTGACAACACTTCATCATTTCTAATTGTTTTATTATCATAATATCCAGTAATAGAAACTCCAAGCAATGCTTCATTATCACAATTCTCCTTCCATTCTTTTGATAAATAATTAAAATGCGTTAAAGTTGCTTGATAAGTACCTAATATAGTAGAAAGTCTCACTTTTCTTTTTAAATCTTCTACTGTATCCTTAGGACGAACTACAATAGAAGTAAGATTACAAAATTGTTTAGAACGAAGAGTAATTTCTCCACAAGGATTTGAGCCAGGTAGACCAACAATAATATTTTGATCATCTATAATTTTAGCTTCTTTCCAATTATTTATTCTACGTTTTGGAAGTTGAGTTATAAGTCCACCTCTATTAAAAATCCCTCTCTCTCCTGTGCCTGATTTTATCAATTCTATCCATTCATTTAAAAACTCTGAAGCAGAGGGTTTTTGATTATAAACAGCCGAATTATTAGCCATAGAACGTTGACCGTTTTCAATCCAAAATTGACCTTGCTTTGATTTTCTCATTGATTCATCATCAATATCTGAAAGAGATATTAATGCACTTCGACGAACTCCTCCAGCAACAACAATCAAACCAATCTGACAAATTATATCGTGAAGATCTAAATTAGTAAGACGCTTTGCTTGCCTTGCTAATATTTTCTTTTTTGTAAAATTAATTAAATCTATCAAAGGTTGAGGTCCAGAAGCACGCCCACCAGCTACTTTCAAACGAGATCCAGAAGGTCTTATTTTACTATAATCAAAATCTATATCATATCCGTCAGCCCAAGTCTTACAAGCAAGTACAAATGCATCTGCCCAACCTTCCTTATCATCAGCCACTACGTGAGTAGCAAGACGCTTACCGGTCTGTCTTCTAATCTGTGGAAACTTCTGAACTGTTTCTGATTCAACTGAAAATCCTAATCCTGCTCCACACATAAGTATATACATAATCTCTCCTAAATCTTGCCAAGCTGATGGAGCAATATAAGAACAATTATATGCCCAAACATTAGATTTTTCACAAGCTTCTCCCGCAGACCAAAGCAATCTCATCGAAGGACAAACTTCTTGTTTTAAAATACTCTCTTTTATCTCTAAAAAATCTTTAGCAGATATTTTATCTCCAAGATTTTTTTTCATATAAGCCATAAAACGATCAATAGTCTCCATCCATGTCTCACGTCTACCTAAATTATCTTGCCATTTTGAATATGTTCTATAAAAAATAAATTCTTCGTAAGAACTAACAAAATAAGAACTAGATTCATCAAAAATTTTTTTACTTTCTAACGGTATTGTACCCACTTCACGTCTTAATTCTGCTCTTTTTGACCTATATAAAATATAAGATTTAGCAGTAGCAAAATATCCCAAATCCATTAATTCAGCTTCTGCTAGATCTTGAATCATTTCTACTGTTGGAATAAACTTTTTTTCAATACTTTTTTCTTTTAAATGAGTTAATTTGTGAAAAATTTTTGTAGCTACATCCCTTGCTTCCTTTTTTTCTCCCTCATTAGTTATAATAAATGCTTTATATATTGCATCCGCAATTTTATTTATATTAAAAGGAATTATTTCTCCCTCACGATTTCTGACATTCTTAATTTTATTTAATTCTTTCTTATCTAAAATAAAATCTTTTTCCATTGGCTGATTATACTTCTAGAAAATAATTTAAGCGAGTGGAAAACAACAAAAATTAGCAGAAAAAAACAAATTAGAACAACTGTAAATAGCTCTTCCTTAAAAAGCTGAAATAGTAAGCTTTAAGGAGACAAAAATTCTACTTTATCTCCCACTTTTAAATTATTATTTTCTGAAAATATTGAATTAACTTCCAAAACGTATCTCACCTTTTCAGTAGGTTTAAAAATCTCAGGATATGACTTTGGAGACGCATCATTTTTTACATAAACTACTTCAAAATCATCATTAATCCAGATAATATCTATAGAAAAATTCATATTTTTCATCCAAAAAGCATACCTATCTATATGATCAAAAACAAAAAGCATTCCTTCATTTTCTTCTAATTTATTTCTCCCTGAAAGTCCTTGTTCTTGTTCTTCTCCTGTTAAAGCTAGGTCAACTTTAAGAATTTTTCCAGCAATTTTTATATATTGAATATGTTTTATTTCAAAATTATTATCTATACGAGAAATTACTTTAAGTTTTAATTCAGAATTATCATCTTTATTAATTAAAAAAAATATTAAAACAATAAAAAATAATACTACTAAAACCCATCGAAAAAGATTACTAGAATAAAATTTAAATTTCATATTTATTTTTTAAAAATCTAAAACACAATTACTAGAAACTTTAATTTACTTACTATCTCCATTCCAACCAAACAATTTACCAACCTCTTCTGATGTCTGTCTTTTACGAGATAATTTTACTACACCATTCTGACACACTACAAGTGCTGGTTTAGAAAGTAAACAATGATTATTGCCTAAAGTATACTGATAAGAACCTGTATCAAAAACAACTAAATATAAATCTGTCATTTCTTCAGTAATTTTAGGAAGTAAAACATAATTTCCAGAAGCAGTATATCGATCATCAGCATCACAAGTAGAACCAGCTAACCAAACTTTTTGTAATCTACGAGCATTTAAATGATTAGCCGTAGTAAAATGCCATTTATGATGAACTGGAGACCATGTGTCAGTAAGATGTGTAATAAAACTACCATCAATAAAATACCATTTGGTATCTGCTTTTTTAAAAATTATTTTTTCTCCTAATATTTTAAAAATTGTAATTTGAGAAGGAGCAGTAAAATAACTTCCCCATTCACAAACAAGATTGGGATGTTTAACACCTAATTTATCACTTTCTTTTTTTGCTACTTTAATCATTTGACTAACTAAACTTTTAACAGAAAGCAATTTCTTTTTTTTCTCATAAGATACAGCCATACCACCCCCAAAATTTATAGTATCTAAATTTGGATTATTTTCTTTTAATTTTGCATAAAGTTCAATTGCCCGTTTAAGTGGCTTAATAAAACCTTCTATTTTTTCATTTTGAGTAGAAATATGATAATGCAATGTAGAAAGATTTCTTACTTTTCCAATCTTAAATAATTCATCCTCATCAAAACCAAAATGGTTATATTTCTTATCCCAATGCGCATCTACTTTTAAATCCAAATTAACTCGTAACCCTATTTCTCCTTTAAATTTTTTAAGTCTTTCTAATTCTCCATTATTTTCTATTATTGGTATTATTAGTAAACCTTTATTTCGAAGTTCTTCAATTAAACTAATATATTGGTCTGTTTTTGGTCCGTTACAACTAACTCTAATTTTTCGATCAAACTTATCATGTTCATACATTCTTTTTACCAAAAAAAGTTCATTGACCGAAGAAACTTCTAAATGTGCACCCTCTGCAATAGCAGGTAAAACAAATTCCCTATTCTGATTAGATTTCATTACATAATGATAATAAAATTTACCTTTATAATTAAGAATTTTAATATAAGCATTAAAAAGTTCTATTAGATCACGCACTCTATTCTCTAAAATAAATGGGAAAAAAACTTCAGTTACAGTACCATATTTTTTAACTATATCCATTATGTTGTATTGATAATATCCTTCTTTTACTATCAACTCGCCATTTGTATTCACATCAAAATATTGAGTGTTAAATTCATCCTCTCCAAGTTTCCAAAATTTTTTCCAATTTTTCCCTTGTTTTTTTATTTTTTTCTTAGCCATTTAATTTTAAATTAGTCAAGTAATAGTATAACAAGTACTTTAAATTTGTAAAGGGATTATTTTACTTTTAAATAATTTTTAAAAAATTCTTTTTTAAATTCAAAAAAATTATCATCTAAAATTGCTTGGCGAATTTGACCTACTAGATGATTGATAAAATATAAATTATGAATAGAGGCTAGAGTACCAGCTAACATTTCTTTCCCATGAAATAAATGTGCAATATAACTCTTTGTATAATTTTTACAAGAATAACAACCACAATCTTTTTCTATTGGTTTAAAATCATCTCTAAATTTTTTATTAGTAATTATTATTTTTCCATTTTTTGTGTAAATGGTTCCATTTCTTCCAAGTCTAGTAGGTAAAACACAATCAAATAAATCAACGCCATTTTCTATTCCCATAAATAAATCTTCTGGCTCGCCGATGCCAAGCAAATGCCGTGGTTTTTCTTCTGGTAAAATTTCATTCACCCATTTCACGGCTGAAGACATATCTTCTTTTGCAAAAGACCCACCTATACCAAAACCATCAAAATATTCTCCATCAATATTCATTTCTGAAATAATTTTTGCTGATTTTTTTCTTAAACTTTCTTCTCGTCCTCCTTGAACTATGCCAAATAATACAGGAACATATATAGAAGAATTAAAAATTGTGCTTTTTTCGGCATATACTTCATTTGATTCGTTAACCATATTCATGTTCGTGTGCGAAATGTGAGAAAGCATCAGTTTTTGATTCTTTAAATTTATATGTTCTTTAAGACTTCTTTCCGCCCAACGATGAGTACGTTCTAATGCTTCTTCTTGATATTTTAGATCTTCAGTAGGACTAGTACATTCATCAAAAGCAAAAATTATATCAGCACCAAGATTATGTTGTATCTCAATCGATTTTTCAGGAGTTATATAATGAATACTTCCATCTAAGTGAGATTTGAAAGAAACTCCATCTTGTCCTATTTTTGCAAGTCTAGGAGCATCTGAATCATCAAACCGTTCTGGAATCAAAAGAGATGGGTCAGTCATTTTTGTAATTTTAGAAATATCTTTTCCGTAAGCAACTCCAAGAGAAAAAACTTGGAATCCCCCAGAGTCTGTCATCGTAGGACCATTCCAGTTCATAAATTTACCAATACCTCCAACATCTCGCACTATTTTATCTCCTGGTTGTAAATATAAATGATAAGTATTACCAAGCACTACTTGTGCTCCTGTATCTTTTACTTGTTCTGGATTTAAAGATTTAACCGTGGCTTTAGTCCCCACCACCACAAAAGCCGGTGTCAGGATTTTTCCATGCGCTGTTTGAATCTCGCCCACTCTACCCAAAGCATTTTTCAATTTTTTTTCAATCTTGAATTTCATTTATTTTTACTTAACACCCATAAAAGAATATATAAAAATATTAAGATTTATTTTTCCACTTCTACAAATTTTAATTCTTGGATATTGACTGGACTAATAAGTAGGGCTTTTTGAAAAGCATCACGCGAATCGGAAATAATAGTTTTCACTATACCAACCGTGTATGGAGTAATACCTGGCAAAACTACTTCTGTTCCTTCTTCTAAAATAAAATCTCGAGGTAAAATCATTTCAAAATTTCCTCCACCTCGTCCAACTATTTTCATAAAAGTATCATAACCAGAAACGACCACTTCAACCTCTTCTTTAGGACTTGAATACAAAACAACTTTAGAAGTATTAGAATAAACAAGACTTATACTTCCTATAGGTATATTTCCAAAAGCAAACACTTTTTGTCCAAGTATTATTCCATCTTTTTCACCTACATCTATAATAATAGAATCATAAAGAGACTGATTAGGTTTAGATAAAATACTAGCCAAAATCATTACTTTATTTTCAACTTTCCTTTCTAAAATTTCTTTAATTTTTAAATTTTCATCTAAAATAGAATTATAATTTGATATTCTTGATTCTTGTTCAAATAATTTCATTTTTAAATCTTCATTTTCTAAAAAAAGAAAATTTTTAAAATAAAAATAAGAACCTAATCTAGATAATTTTTCACTAATACTATTTCTTAAAATTAAAACTGGACGAAAAACAATATGCGATATATAAGAAAGTCCATAAAAAATACCCGACCTAAAATAAACCAAAATAAACAAAGCTATAATAAAAAATAGATATATAAAATATTTATTTCTTTTAATTTTTTTATTTAGGAGGTAATTCATCTTGATTCCCAATTAAAATTTCATTATAAAATGGAATATCTTCTAAAATAATACCAGTACCACGAGCAACGGCCGTTAATGGATCATCTACTACATAAATAGGAATTTTTAAAATATTTTGTAAAAGCTCACCTAACCCTATCAACAATGCTCCCCCACCAGAAAGAGTAATTCCTTTATGCATTATATCCGATAAAATTTCTGGAGGAGTTGTTTCTAATACATCTTTTATTCCTTCTATTAATTCTTTAATAGATGAAGAAAATGCTTCACGAATATCAGCATCAGTCACTACTACTTCTCGAGGTAAACCAGTTAATAAATCACGTCCTCGTACTTCTGTTTCCATATATTCTCCTGGAAGTACAGACCCAATTGTCTTCTTTACTATTTCAGCTGTAGTTTCACCAATTAAAATTTTAAATTCATCTCGCATATAACTAATTATGTCATTATTAAATCTATCACCTGCAATTTTTAAATTTTTTGATTTAACAATTCCTCCCAATGAAATTACCGCTATATCTGTTGTACCACCACCAATATCTATAACCATAGAACCAACTGGATCTTTAATAGGAAGTCTAATTCCAATAGCTGCAGCTATTGGTTCTTCTACTAAGAAGACTTCTCTTGCACCAGCTGAACGAGCAGCATCATAAACAGCACGCGTTTCAACATTAGTTGTACCAGAAGGTACCCCAACTAAAACTCTTGGTCTAGCAAATTTTTTAGACATTTTATCCGCTTTATTTATTAAATAAGAAAGCATTTCTTCTGTCACTTCAAAATCAGATATCACTCCATCCACTAATGGACGAACTGCTTTAATATGCCCTGGCGTACGTCCTAACATTTCTTTCGCTTTTTCACCTACTGCTAAAATTTGATTAGTTTTAATATTTACAGCCACAACTGAAGGCTCATTAATAATAATGCCATGACCTTTCAAATACACTAAAGTATTTGATGTACCTAAATCTATACCAATATCATTGGAAATTATTTTGTAAAATTTATCAAACATTTTTTAATATCTTCAATAATTCTTCTAAAGAAATAACTCTTCCTTTTTCTTCATTGCGTTTTTTAACTTCTACCCCATTATCTTTTATACTTCGAAGAGATACAACTACCCGATAAGGCATACCCAAAAGATCAGCATCAGCAAATTTTTCTCCAGCTGAAATTTCTTTTCTATCATCAAACAAGACTTCTATATTTTCTTTTAATAAATATTTATAAACCTTATCTGCTTCTTCTAATATTAGATTCTCATTCCCTAATACTAATAAATGCACAATAAATGGAGCAACACTTAAAGGCCAAATTATACCTTTATCATCTGATAATGTTTCCACAATAGTGCCCATAAGTCGTGCTGGCCCAATACCATAAGAACCCATAAATACTAACTTCTTATCTCCCTTTTCTGTTTGATAAGTTAAATCAAACGCTTCTGAAAAACGAGTTCCTAATGTAAATATATTTCCAACTTCAACTGCTCTATTTTCAATTAAATTTTTTTTAGACAAACCAAGAGTTTTAATCACTTCATCAGTATAAACTTCTTTATTAATAGCAATTCCTTTCAATTCATCAATATAAATAATATCTTCACCCACCCCAGAGATAGTTTGAAATTCATGAGAAAATTTTGAAAAAGATCCACCTGATGCAAAAGTCAAATAAGTTAAATGCCCAATTCCTACTCTTTTAAAAATATTTTTATAAACTTCTTTTAATTTTTCATAAAATTTATTATGTTCCGTTTCATCTTTTGAAAATGAATAAAGATCTTTCATTATAAATTCCCGAGTACGCATAATTCCACTTTTTGCACGTGTTTCATTACGAAATTTTGTTTGAAATTGATAAACAAATTTTGGTAAATCTCGATAAGAACTTATATAATTTTTCATTATATTAGTTATGGGTTCTTCATGAGTAAAACCCAATCCAAGTTTTGTATCATTTTTTAATTTTGTTTTAAACCAAATATCTACTTTCTCATCATTAAAGCGATTAGTTTTTTCCCAAAGTTCTGGATTTTGAAGTGCAGTCATAATAATCTCTTGCCCATCTATAATATTCATCTCTTCACGAATAATATTTTCAATTTTATTGAGAACACGAAGCCCAAGTGGTAAATATGAGTAAACCCCCGCCATCTCCTTATAAATAAACCCACCACGAATAAGAAGCTCTGCATTTTTTGACACTTCATCTGTTGAAACTTCTCTTTTGGTTTTAGTAAAAAGTTTAGATTGTCTCATTTACTCATCTTACCCTAAAACTTTTCACTTTGCAAAAATTTGAATAGTTTAATTTTTATTAGATTTAATTTAAAAAAGTTTTTTTAGTAAAGTTGCAAAAAGGTTATTCTTTTGTTAGAATAATCTATATGCAAGATATAAGTTTAAAATCACAAAAAATAGAAAATAAAAAATTAAATGATACTCCAATTAGTATAGAAAAAATGTTTGAAGCTGGAGTACATTATGGCTATGGAAAGTCTAGGAGACATCCATCTTTATCTTCATATATATATACCACTAAAAACAACATGGATATTATTAATCTTGAAAAAACAAGTATTATGTTAGAAAACGCAACAGAATTTATTAAAAATATGAGTGTACAAAATAAAATTTTACTTTTCGTTGGCACAAAACCAGAGGCAAAAGAAATAATAAAAAATATAGCTATTTCTTTAAATATGCCCTATGTTAATACTCGTTGGATTGGTGGAACACTTTCTAATTTTACAGAAATAAAAAAAAGAATTACAGAGCTTGAAAAATATAATAAAGAAAATACAGAAGGCACATTAAAAAAATATACTAAAAAAGAAAGAGTGGTTATGGCAAAAAAAATGGAAAAACTAACAAAATACTATGGCGGTTTAATTAGTTTAAAAAAAGTTCCTGATGCATTATTTATTATTGATGCTAAAACAGAACATATAGCCACCACTGAAGCTCATAAATCAAATATACCCGTCATTGCTTTAGTAAATTCTGATTCAAACATTAAAGGAATAAATTACCCTATAGTAGGAAATGATTCTGGTATACCTTCTATTAAATATTTTACCACTTTTATTGCTAATGCCTATAAAAAAGGTCAAATGTCTCCTAGGGATTAAATTTTCACTTTTAGATTTCAAAAAATTATTAGCAATAATAACTAGCAGTTAATTCATGTCTAAAAAAATAACAACTGAACTTATAAAAGAATTAAGAGATATGACAGGTATTTCTGTAATGCAGTGTAAAAATGCATTAGAAAAAGCAGAAGGAGATAAAAATAAAGCCTTAGCTATTTTAAAAAAAACTAGTTCTGATATTGCACTTAAAAAAGCTGGACGAAATGCCAAAGATGGAAGAATTTCTATAAAAACGGAAAAAAATAAAACTATTTTAATTGCTCTTCACTGTGAAACTGATTTTGTATCTAAAAATGAAGATTTTATAAATTTACTTTCTAATTTAGAAAATATAGTTGTAAAAGAAGGCATAGAAAAAATGAAAGAAAAAGCTAAAAATATGATTGATTTAATAATTCAAAAAACTGGAGAAAAAATAGAGCTCGGAAATATATATGAAGTACAGGGAAATGTTTTAGGAAGTTATGTACATAATAATAAAATTGGAGTCATAGTATCATTAGAAGGTGGAAATCCTGAATTAGCTCGTGATATTGCTATGCATATCACTGCTATGAAACCAGAGTATATTTCTGAAAATGAAATAACTGAAGAAACAAAAAATACAATAAAAGAAATTTTTGAAAAAGAAATGAATACTATAAATAAACCTGAAGATATAAAGAAAAAGATATTAGAAGGTAAAATAACAACTTATTTTAAAGAAAAAACTTTATTAAATCAAATATTTATTAAAGATCCTAATGAAAGTATTAATACTCTTTTAAATAAAAACCAAGCAAAAATAAAAGAAGTCAAATATTATTCAATTTAAATTAATATAAATCTGCTAAAATCTTATGTATCTATTTTTAATTTTATTTTTTATATCACTTATTGGAATTATTATAATGATTTGGCATAAATTAATACTTGTTAGAAATGGCCAAATCATAACAACACAATATATTCATCCTTCTTTTGCAGAAGAATTACAAAAAATAAAATGTTTTACCTATAAAAAAATTGAAAAAATTGGATATGTAATAATTTTTATAATACTTAAATTTTTTATTAAATCTTTTAATTTTATAAAAATTAAAAGTATTATAATAATAAAAAAATTAAAAAATAAATTTAAAAAAGAAAATAAATCTTCAAATAAAATAATAGAAAAAAATAAAACTTCAAAATATTTAAAAACAATAGAAGAATATAGAAAAAAAATAAAAATAATGAAATATAGAATAAAAAAAGAAGAAGGAATAGAATAAATATATAAAAATTAAAATTACAAGAAAATAAATTAAGCCGCCTTAGCTCAGTTGGTAGAGCAACACTTTTGTAAAGTGAAGGTCCTCAGTTCGAATCTGAGAGGCGGCTCCAGTTTTCGAGAAAAAGAAAACTATTATTCAACTGTTACAGATTTTGCTAAATTTCTCGGTTTATCTACATCAAACCCTCGTTTAGTCCCAATGTAATAAGCCATAAGTTGTAAAGGAACAACAGTTAAAAATGGTTCTAATGGCTCTATTGTCTTTGGTATATAAAAAACATCATTTGATAATGACAAAATTTTATCGTCTCCTTCTGTAGCAATTGTAAATATTGGCCCTTTTCTAGCTTTAATTTCTTCAAGATTAGAAAACATTTTTTCAGAAACACTATTTTGTGGCACAATTGCCACAGTTGGAAAAATTTCGCTAATCATTGCAATTGGACCATGTTTCATTTCTCCCGCCCCATAACCTTCTGCATGTATATAGGAAATTTCCTTTAATTTAAGTGCACCTTCTAAAGCAACAGGATAATTATACCGTCGTCCAATAAAAAGAAAATTATCATAATCTTTATATCTTTCTGATAATTCTTCAAGTTTAGTAGATTGACTTAAAATTGTTTTTATTTTCCCAGGAATATTTTCAAGTTCTTGTAATAATTTTTTAGTCAAAAATTTATCTTTTGATAAATAAATTGCTATCATTACGAGAACTGTTAATTGTGAGAGAAAAGCTTTTGTTGAAGCAACTCCAATTTCAGGACCAGCGTGATTATAAACACCTGCATCTGTTACTCTCGAAATTGTGGAACCAACTGTATTTACAATACCAAGCGTCATTAATCCATGTTCTTTTGCTTTTTGAATAGCAGCCAATGTATCAGCAGTTTCTCCTGATTGAGAAATTGCGATTACCGCTGTTTTTTTATCAAACGGTTCATCTCGATAGCGAAATTCTGAAGCAAGATGTACTTCTGTAGGCAACTTCGCAATTTCTTCAAAAAAATACTCACCGATAAGACCAGCATAATAAGAAGTTCCGCAAGCCAATATCAATAATCTTTTTACTTGCTTTAATTCATTAGCAACCTGTTCTAACCCACCCAACTTAACAAGATTATTTTCGCTTTTTATCCTACCTAAGAAAGTAGACCGAATAACTTCTGATCCTTCAAAAATCTCCTTGAGCATAAAATGTGGAAAGTCACCTTTTTGAGCTTGCTCTAAATCCCATTCTAAACGGACAATTTCAAAAGGTGTTTCTTGTTTTTTGAGATTAGTAATATTGATATTATTCTTACTTATTTTTGCAATTTCTCCGTCATTCAAATATATAACATTTTTTGTTTTACCAACCAAAGCAGACGGATCTGAAGCTAAAAAGTTTTCACCACTTCCAACACCAATAACTAAAGGACTAGATAATTTAGTAGCATAAAAAACTTCTGGATTTTTTGCATCAATAATCGCAAGAGCATAGGCCCCTTTTATCATTTTTAGAGTATCAAAAAGTGCAGTATCAAAATCTTTACCATTGTTCAAAAAATTTTCAATGAGATGTGGCACAACCTCAGTATCAGTTTCTGATAAGAAATTATGACCTTTATTTTGTAAATATTCTTTTAATTCTTTATAATTTTCAATAATACCATTATGAACAACAAATACCTGCCCTAAACAATCACTATGAGGATGAGTATTAGCTTCATTTGGAACTCCATGTGTTGCCCAACGCGTATGACCTATACCTAGGCTACCATCAAAATTACTTCCATTTATCAAAGATTTTTCTAATACCTTTACTTGCCCAATACTTTTTCTAACTTCTATTTTGTTATTTGTAAGTACAGCAATACCAGCAGAATCATACCCACGATATTCAAGTGCTTTTAATCCGTTTATTAAAATAGATTTAGCTTTTTTTTTACCAATATATCCAATAATTCCACACATAATTTTAAATTAAATAATTTTTAATTATTAAAATTATAAATTTTTGATAAAACAAGTTCTAGTAAAATTACAAAAGTACTTATAAAACTTTTATTTAATATTTTCTTTATAAATTGTATCTTTTAAATTAAAAGATTCTTTTACCCGAGATTCTAATTTATTTATATCATAAAAACCAGTTAAAACATCTTCATCAATAACTAAAGCTGGAAGTTTAGTATCTTCTATTTTGTATATCTGAAGCAAAGCCTTTACAACAGAAAGATCAATACTATAATCAAAAGAATAAACACGAAGTTCTGGATATTTATCTCGTAATACAGAAAGAACTAACCCTTGCTTTTCACATTCACTACAATTTTCAGCTGTAGTATAAAAATATAAAATAAATGCTGATTTTGTTTTACAACGTTCAGAAATTTTTTTTGTTAAAATATAATCTTTAATCTGAAGAAGGGAATAATATTTTTTTAAATATAAAACTTCATCAGTTACTCCTAAATTATCTTGACCCCATTCTAATTTTTTACCAAGTTCTTCAAGTTCACCAGAAAGTATAGAATCAGAAATATTCCTACAAGAAAGTTCTGAAAGTAAAGAAAATTGAGTCTCAGAAGAAAGAATATCAATAGATATTTTATCTTGGATTAATTTCAATTGATTAATTTTTTTATTACCAAAATAGTTACTAACATAACTAGCACTTAAAAAAAGTCCAACTGTAAATAAAAAAACAATTAAATACTTTTTCCAATCAATAAAATTTTCTGTATTCATAATTTATAATTTAATAATTTATTTTTTATCTCCAAGCTGGTTTTCTAGATAAAACAGTATTATAAATTGCTTTTAAAAGCCAAAAGGGACCAATAACACTAAAAATTAAAAGAAAATAAATCATATTAAAAGAAAAAGTCCATTTTCCTTCAATCATTTTTTTTCCTAAAACTATAGAAAAAATAATAAATAAAAATAATATTATAGCAATAAAAGATAAAGATTCTGTATTCAAAAAAAACGGATCAAAAAAATAAATTTTTGAAGTAAAACGAAAACCAATAGTTTGAAATTCTAAAACCTTAGTAAGTAAAAAATTACCTAAATTATAAATCATTTTTCCAAAAAGAAAACTAACTGCAAGAACTGAAATAATACTAGAAGGAATAGTAAAAATTGAAAAATTACCATATTGCTTTTTAAAAAGTATTTTACGATAATCAATCGTATTATTTATAAAACCATAAATCCAACGTAGTCTTTGTTTAAAAAGTTTAGTAATAGTTTTAGGAGTATTAGTATAAACATAAGCATCATTACATTGTTCTATTTTATAATGATTTTTTTGCATTCTATAAGCAATTTCCATATCTTCTGTATTATGAGCATGTCGATAAGGACCTAAATCATTAAAAACTTTTTTACGAAAAATAGTTAAAGGTCCTGGAGTAACATGAATTGCTCCTAATAAACCAAGCATTTTCTTAATATAAACAGACATATCATATTCAGCTTTTTGAGCACCTTGAATCATATTTTTAGATTTAAAAGCTATAATAGAAGGAGAAACTGCCATAATACTAGAATCTTTTTCAAAATAACTCATAATTCTAACAAGAGATTCAGGGTCTGCTATAGAATCAGCATCAAGACAACCTAAAAAATCAGTCTTGATATGTTGCAAACCTAAATTAAGAGCAGTATATTTACCACCATTTTCTTTATGAAAAACTTTTATATTAGAATATTTAGAAAATTTTAAAATAGCATTCCAAGTATTATCAGTGGATCCATCATCAACTAAAAAAATTGTAAGTTTATTTTTAGGATAATTTAAATTAAGCAAAGAACGTACTGTTTTATATATAGTTTTTTCTTCATTCCAAGAAGGAACAATAATTGTCACTTTTGGATATTTAGTAAGTTTAATAGACCCATTTCTAATAATTATTTTTTTTCTATTTTCTAAAAAGGTAATTAAAAAAAACACCTGCACATAGACAGAAAAAAAAGTTAATACATAAAAAACCACACTTGAAATTGAAGCCATATACCACTACATAATATAACATTAATTGATAAAAAGCAATTCAGCCTCTTCTTTTAAAAAGAAGAGGCTGAATAAAAAATATTTTTTTAAATATTATATATTTTCAGTTGTTTTATTTGTGTCTGTATTTATATTATGAGAACAAACACTATCCATACACTTACCACACTTACAACCAAAAATCATCATAACAGCTGAAATTCCTACTAATACATATACAATACCTTCAAGCATAGGAGAAAAACCTAAAATCATATTTACAACATTCCAATCATTACGACCTACTAAAAGAATTCCTAAACCTAAAAAACCCCAATTTACTCCACCTACAATTACCAAAATTTTAGCAATCATAGACATAGTACAACCACTCTTTTTACAACAATCGTTACACATATATTAATAAGACTTAATTTATAATATATCCACTTAAACGACAATCTAAGTGGTTTTTAACCATAATGTTTAATTATAACATATTTATAAAAAGCAAGCTATTTAGTCAAAATAATTCTTTAATCTAGCTATTTTTTCATGTTGGCGTAATTTTTCATGAACTTTAGCTTCAATTTGACGAATACGCTCACGAGTGACACCAAATTCTTCCCCTACTCTCTCTAGAGTATGCTGGATACCATCTACTAATCCATAACGCATTTCTAATATTTTACATTCTTTAGGATTAAGTTCATTTAAAACCTCACGAATTTGATCAGATAAAATACGTCTAGAAGACTCTTGGTCTGGACGTAAAATTTTATCATCTGGAATAAAATTTTCAAGTGTTGATTTATCATCGTCATCTCCTACCGGCTGTTCAAGAGAAATAATTTCTTGACTAATATTTTCAATCACATGAATTTTTTCAACTGGAATATTCATTTCTGTAGCAATCTCTTCAGCTAATGGTTCTCGACCTAAATCTTGAGATAGTTTTCGATAAGTTTGTTTATATTTTGAAATAGTTTCTACCATATGAACCGGAATACGAATAGTTCTACTTTGGTCAGCCAGTGCACGAGTGATGGATTGACGAATCCACCAAGTAGCATAAGTAGAAAATTTATATCCTTTAGTCCAATCAAATTTTTCAACTGCTTTAAATAATCCTAAATTTCCTTCTTGAATTAAATCTAAAAGACTTAAATTAGCAGATCTCCCTACATATTTTTTTGCGATAGAAACAACAAGACGTAAATTAGCTCGTGCTAATAAATTCTTAGCTTCTTCATCACCTAATTCTATACGTTTCGCTAAATCTTTTTCATCTACTGCATGAATAAGTGCATATTGTCCTATTTCTTTTAAATACATTTGAATAGAATCATGAATAACAGACTTATTTAAATCTTTATCAGAAAGATCATTATCAAGATTGAGTAAATTACCTCCCTCTAATACATCAATACCTGCTACTGCAAATTTTTCATAAAGTTCATCTAAAAATATAATATCATTTTCAATATTCGGAAAAGTTTTTAGTATTTCATCATAAGTAATAAATCCTCTTTTACGTCCTTTTTCTATAAGAATATTAGAAAGATGAACAAACTCTTTTGTCTTTTTTTCTGTCTTAGTTAATTTTTTAATAGTTTTTATTTTAAAAGTTTTTTTTACCTGCTTCGTTAAATTAAAATGAGCTTTTTTTAGTATTTTCTTTTTTATAATTGGTTTTTTTATAACTTTTTTATAAGTATTTTTTAATTTAAACTTTTTTTGTTTCTTCTTTAATTTTTTATTTTTTTTCATAATTTTATTCATCTAAATTTTAGAATATAATATTTTTTGTCGTTTCGCCTTAATTTTGTAAAAAATTTTGGCGGACTAATAACCACGCTTGTTTTTAATTTCTTCTTTTCTTTTTGTTATTTCATTTATCTTTTTTAAAATTTCTATTTCTACTGTCTGCTTAGATAAATCTTCTTTATCTTTTAAATTCTTAAATTGCATCATTTTTTTATTAAGTTCTTCATTTAAATATTCTTCTTCAATATTTAATAACATTTCATTTACATCTTTTGTTAAATTTTTACTATTAGAGTAAAATTCTTCTGCTTCATAAATTAAATCTTCTTTTATATTTTCATAAATTTTTCTTATTTTTTCTAATTTTTTAAAAATCAATACTGGATCTATTGTTTTATTTTTTAAACTTTCTTGCCAAAATGCAATACCTAAAAGTCTACGTTCAATCGGATCTTTTCTAATTTTTTTTTCTAAATTTTCTTTAGCAATTTTTGTTTCTTCTCTTTCAAATTTTAATTCTAATTGAACTTTCTTTAAATCCTCTAAAAGAGCATTTTCAGCTATACCAGATTTATTACTAATAAGTTTAATAAAATGTGATTTTTCTATTGAACTTTCAAGTGAAGCAATGTATGGTAAAACTTTTTCTTTAATTTCCTTTCCTACTTTGCGCATATCATCTTTATAATTACTTAAAACTTTATCTAAAAGAAATTCTATAATATGTTTTGAGTTACGAATAGCCATACGCCATGCATTTATACCATTTTTAGAAATTAAATCTGCTGGATCCATTCCCTCAATCATAGAAACAACTTTTACATCCATACCAAAAGAAAGAGCAATTTTACCAGCACGCATTGAAGCATTAAATCCTGCTTTATCTGCATCAAAAGCTAAAATAATATTTGTAGATAAACGACGCAATAATCCTAAATTTGATATAGCATTTTCCTTAGAAATCATAACATCTGAAAGAGCCGTACCAGAAGTAGCTACTGTATTTTTAAATCCGGCTTGATGAGATAAAACTAAATCCATTTGTCCTTCTACTAAAATAGAAAAATTATTTTTACGAATAGATTCTTTGGCTTTATTTAATCCATACAACACGGCGGATTTACTAAAAATTATAGTTTCTGGACTGTTTAGATACTTGGCACTTTTATTATCATCTTCAAAAATTCTGCCAGAAAAAGCAATAATCCGACCGCTTGAATCAAAAATTGGAAACATAATTCTACCACGAAACCTATCATACATCCCCTTTTCTGTTCTTTTAGCAAGACCAGCAAATTCAATCTCTTTATCCGAAAAACCATTTTTAAAAAGATAAAAATATAATTCACGCCAATCATTTTTTACAAATCCAATGCGAAAATTTTTTATAGTTTTTTCTTCTAATCCTCTTGCTTCTAAATATTCTAAAACTTTATTATTTTCTGCTAAATTTTTTTCAAAGAATTTAGTTGCTTCTTCCATTATTTTATATAATTTTTCTTTTTCTCCTTCTTTTTCTTTATTAAATGTTGTAAGTGAAATACCAGCTTTTTCTGCCAAAACTTTTAAAGCACCTTTAAAATCAAGCCCTTCAAATTCTTCAACAAAAGTAAAAATGTCACCTTTTGCTCCACAACCAAAACAATAATAACTAGCCCTGTTTGGCGACACAAAAAAAGATGGAGTTTTTTCATTATGAAAAGGGCACTTGGTTTTAAAATTGACACCTACTTTTTCTAACTTTATGTAAGAAGAAACTATTTCTTCGATTGGAAGCCTCTCCTTAATTTGTTCTACAGAAGAGTTCATAAAATTTTTATTCCTCGTCTGGTGAAATTATTCTACTTTTAAATCCAGTACCAGCTGGAATTAATCGCCCAATAATTACGTTCTCTTTCAATCCTCTTAAAAAATCAATACCACCTTTCACTGCATTTTCTATAAGCACACGATTTGTGTTTTGAAATGAAGCGGCTGAGAGCCAACTCTTAGTACGGAGAGATACTTCTGTAATACCAAGTACTATAGTTTCTGCTTTAGCTTCTTCTTGTTTTAATTTAACAACTCTATTGTTTTCTTCAATAAAAGCTGTATTTTCAACAATATCTCCAATAGAAAAATTGGTTTCACCTGCATCTTTTATTTTTTTTCTTGAAAACATTTGACGAATAATTATTTCAATATGTTTTCTAGAGATAGAAGCACTTTGAAGTTCGTAAACTTTATTTATTTCTCTAATTATATATTCTTCTACTATTTCTTTAGTTCCAAATTTGAATATTTCAGCAATATCAGCCGACCCATCAGTTAAAAGTTCTCCTTTCTTTACTTTTTGACCAACCTTCACTATTGGAGTTCTGCGGAAAGGCACAAGGTATTCTATTTCTTTAGATTTATTATCTGCAGTTTCAATGTTAGAAAGTACTTTAATTATTTTTTCCCCACTTTGACTCGTCAAGGTAGATTTTTCATCTTTATTTTTTATTTCAAAAACTTCTCCATCAGTTTCTGAAACTATTGCTGGATTTTTAGGAATACGTCTTTCAAAAATTTCTTCAACACGAGGCAAACCTGTGGTGATGTCTGTACCTGCCACACCTCCAGCGTGAAATGTTCTAAGAGTAAGCTGTGTACCAGGCTCACCTATAGCTTGAGCTGCTATGATACCAACTGCTTCTCCTAAATCAACAAGATGATTCCTTCCAAGATCTAACCCATAACACATCTGACAAAGGCCATGGGTAGTACGACAAGTAAGAGGAGAACGAACGAACACTTCTTTAAAACCTGCTCCTTCAATGTTATATGCCTCCTCTTTAGTAATTAAAAATCCTTTTTTATAAACAACTTTCCCATTTTCATCCTTAATATCATCAGCTAAAATACGCCCACGAATATTTTTTGAAAGTGGAATTTCAATTCCAGAAATATTTTCAGATGTAACTATTTTACCTTCTTTTGTACCACAATCTTCTTCAGTAATAAACACATCTTGAGCCACATCAACCAATCTACGAGTTAAATATCCAGCTTTAGCAGTATTAAGAGCAGTATCAGATGCACCCTTACGAGCACCATGGGTAGTAACAAAATACTCTATTGGTGAAAGTCCTTCAAGATAACTCGGAATAATTGGAAATTCTAATGTTCTTCCTTGATTATTTTGAATAAGCCCTTTCATCCCAGTCATCTGAATTAGTTGTCCCATTGAACCTCTAGCTCCAGAAGTAAGCAAATCAAAAGCTGAACCATTTTTATCTAAAGATTGCGGTAATATTTTTTCTAATTCTTTTTTAGCATATGTCCAAATTTCAATAATTTTTTGATATCTTTCCTCTTCTGAAAGAAGACCATCACTCCATTCAGAAATTATTTTTTCTTCTTGTTTTCTTCCTTCTTCAATTATTTTTGTCTTTTCTTTTGGCACATTTATATTTTCTAACCCCCAAGTCGTACCAGAAATAGTTGAGTAATGAAAACCAAAATTCTTGATTTTATCCAAAATATGAGGAGTTTCATCCACTCCATAATGCAAAATCAACTCATCTACTAAAGATGATAATCTTTTTACACTCATTTCATCACCAATATAAGAAAAATCATTTGGTAAAATACTATTAAAAAGAAGTTTACCTACTGATGTTTCAAATATACCTCCATCAAATTTTTTATATTTATAAGTATTAGTAGCTAAAACTTTTATTTTAGCTCTCAAAGAGATAGCGTCATACGCATAAGCAGTTATAGCTGTATTTGGACTTGAAAAATATTTGCCTTCTCCTTTCTCACCATTAACTGATTTTGTCATCCAATAAGATCCAAGCACAATGTCTCGACTTGGATGTACTATAGGCTCTCCATTTTGAGGCTTAAGTAAATTTTTATTTGCCGCCATTAAAACTCTTGCTTCAGATTGTGATTCTTCTAAAAGAGGCACATAAACTGCCATTTGATCTCCATCAAAATCAGCATTAAAGGCAGCACAAACAAGAGGATGCACTTGAATTGCATTTCCTTCTATAAGAATTGGATTGAAAGCCTGAATACCCAATCGATGAAGCGTAGGCGCACGATTCAAAAGAACATATTTCCCTTGAATTACTTCTTCGAGCATTGCCCAAACTTCTGGTATTCTTTCCTCTATGAGTTTATTAGCACCACGAATATTAAAAGCAAGTTCAGTTTGTAAAATCTTTGATATAACAAATGGTCTAAATAATTCTAGTGCCATATGTTTAGGAAGACCGCATTGATTTAATCTTAATTCAGGACCAACAACAATAACACTACGACCTGAATAATCTACACGTTTTCCAAGTAAATTTTGACGAAATAAACCTTGTTTAGATTTCAAATTATCAGAAAGAGATTTAAGTGGACGTTTTTGAGATTGACTCATAGCGACACTATCATTTTGTTTTGCAATTGAATTGTCTATGAGTGCATCTACTGCTTCTTGAATAATTCTTTTTTCGTTTCGCAAAATTACATCTGGTGCATTTATTTCTTTTAATTTTTTTAAACGATTATTCCTGTTTATCACTCGACGATATAAATCATTTAAATCAGAGGTGGCATGACGTCCACCATCAAGCGCAACCATCGGACGAAGAACTGGAGGAATAACTGGAATCACAGTCAAAAACATCCATTCAGGTCTAATTGAAGCATAGGTCATAGCACGAATAAGTGAAAGTCTTTTTTGTAATTTTTCTTTTTCAATAACACTTGCATTTTTAATCATTTTTTCAGTATGAATTTTCAATTTATTCAAATCAAGATTTTTAAAAATAGAATAAATGGCTTCAGCACCAATATTTGCCTCAAAACAAGTACCATATTTTAAAGAATAATGATGAAAAGAAATTTCATTTAAAACTTTTCCTTCATAAATTTCTAAAATTTCTTTTTTAGTATCAGAAAATAAATTTTTTAATTTTAAACGTATATCATCATCAGTTACATTTTTCAATTTAGCCTTATATTCTTTTTCTAAACCAGAAATTATTATTTCTTTTTCATCTTCATAAACCTTAGTAATAATATATCCAGCAAAATATATAACTTTTTCAAGATCTGATACAGGAATATTAAGTAATATACTCATACGAGATGGTACTCCACGCAAAAACCAAATATGAGCTACGGGTGTAGAAAGTTCAATATGTCCCATTCTTTCTCTTCTCACAATAGAACGAGTCACTTCCACTCCACATTTTTCACAAATGATATCTTTATAGCGAATACGGCGATATTTTCCACAATAACATTCATAATCTTTTTCTGGTCCAAAAATTTTTTCATCAAAAAGACCACCTCTTTCACTTCTACCAGTACGGTAATTTATAGTCTCCGGTTTTGTAACTTCACCATAAGACCAATCTTTTATCTGTTCTGGTGACGCTAATTTAATTGAAATATAATCAAAATCAGTTTTATTTAATGTTTTCATATTTTTTCAAATTCACATCAAGCGCAAGCCCTCTTAAATAATTTAACAAAACATTAAAAGAAGCTGGGGAATTGGGCGCTTTAATAATTTCATTTTTAATAATAGAATCAAATGTTTGAGACCGACCTAAAATATCATCTGATTTAATGGTAAGCATTTCTCGTAACGTATAAGCAGCTCCATATCCTTCAAGCGCCCAAACTTCCATTTCTCCAAATCTCTGTCCTCCACCTTGCGCCTTACCACCGAGAGGTTGTTGAGTAATAAGTGAATAAGGCCCGATAGAACGCATATGAATTTTATCTTCTACCATATGATGTAATTTCAACATATACATATAACCAACTGCAATATCTTGAGCAAAAGCTTCTCCTGTTCTTCCATCAAAAAGTTTTAATTTACCATTTTCTGGAAATCCAGCTTTTTTTAATTCTTCTTTTATTTCTTCATGACGTGCTCCTAAAAATGGAGGAACTACAGCTTGATATCCGAGAGTATTAGCTGCCATTCCAAGATGCATTTCTAAAATTTGACCTAAATTCATACGAGACGGAACGCCAAGAGGTGAAAGTATAATATCAATTGGAGTACCATCTTTTGTGTAAGGCATATCTTCTTCTGGAAGAATTCTAGAAATAACTCCTTTATTCCCATGCCTTCCAGACAATTTATCTCCAACTGAAATATTTCTGATTTGAGCTACTTCAATTACAATTTTTTTAATAATTCCTGCTTCAAGAGTATGACCTAAATCACGAGAAAATATTTTAACACCAATAACACGTCCACGCTTACCATGTTCCATACGAAGTGAAGTATCTTTCACATCACGTGCTTTTTCAGCAAAAATACTACGAAGTAGTCGTTCTTCTGGAGTAAGTTCAGTTTCACCTTTTGGTGTAATTTTACCAATTAAAATATCATTCTCTCTAACCTCAGCTCCTATACGAACAATTCCATCTTCATCTAAATCTTTTAATTTTAATTCCCCAACATTAGGAATATCACGAGTAGTAATTTCAGGTCCCAATTTTGTATCACGAACAACACAAACAAATTCTTCTAAATAGATAGAAGTAAATTTACTCTTTTTTATAAGACGTTCAGAGATAATTATGGCATCTTCATAATTTAGTCCAGACCAAGACAAAAAAGCTATAAAAATATTTTGCCCAATTGAAATTTGTCCATCAACTGTACTAGTTGTATCAGCCAAAACATCACCTTTTTTTATTTTTTGACCAATATTTACTATTGGACGTTGATGAAATACAGAAAAATTATTATTTCTTAAGAAAGAAACAAGATTATAAATCTTTTCATCTTTTCCTTTTATTATTATTTTTTTCGCATCTAAGTAAGAAACAACACCATCTTCTTTTGCTAGAATTATTCTACCTGAATAACGAGAAGCTAATGCTTCAATACCTGTAGAAACCAATGGTGCTTCAGGCAATACACAAGGAACAGCTTGTTTTTGCATATTAGAACCCATTAATGCACGATTAGCATCATTATGTTCTAAAAAAGGAATCATAGAAGTAGCAATAGAAAAACCTTGGTTAGTTGCTACATCAATAAAATCAATTTCTTCACGACGAATTAGACCTGGATTAGTTTTTATTCTAGCTGCTACTTTTTCTTCTATTATTTTCCCATCTTCATTATAAAGAATACCAGCATGAGCAATATTATATTTTTCTTCTTCAAGAGCATTAAGGTATTGTATTTCGTTTGTTATCTTTCCATTTTTTACCTTTATATAAGGAGTTTCAATTATTCCGAAATCATTTATCTTTGCATAAGTGGATAAGTGTAAAATAAGACCAATATTTGGACCTTCAGGAGTATGAATAGGACAAACTCTACCATAGTGAGAAGGGTGTACATCACGCACTTCAAGACCTGCGCGTTCGCGTGTAAGCCCCCCTGGACCAAGCGCGGATAATAATCTAATATGTTCAATTTCAGCTAACACATTTTCTTGACTCATAAATTGTGAAAGTTGATTGGTAGTAAAAAACTCTTTAATACGAGCTTGAAGCGGACGTTGATTTATAATATGAATAGGCATTGCAGTATCAATATCAATAATAGACATTCTATCTTGAATATTCCTTTTTATTTGCATCATACCTGTTCTAACTTTCTGTTGTAACATTTCACCAACAAAACGAACTCTTCTTTGTCCCAAGTGATCTATATCATCTGATTTAGCTCCTACTGTATTGTTTAAAACAATAATATTAGTAATAACTGTCATTAAATCTTCTTTAGAAAGAGTACGGCGAGTAAGTTCTTCTTCATTTAATTTTTTATCAAAACGCTTGTTAAATCTATATCGTCCAACTGGAGAAAGATCATATCTTTCAGAAGTAAATAGAGAATTAATAAATTCTTTAGCATTTTCAGAAGTAGCCATATCTCCATCTCTTAAACGTTTATATATTTCTATATAAGAATCTTCTAAGTTTTTAGCTAAATCTTTTGCCAAAGATATTTCAATCGTTTCTTTACAAATAGTTTCTAAATTAGAATTTAATTCATTTTTAACAGAAAAAGCTTTCAATATTGTCTCATTAGTATCATAACCCATCACTCGTAATAATGCAGTAACTGGAAATTTCCTTTTTTTATCTATTCTTACATAAATAGCTCCATCTGATTCTGATTCTATTTCAATCCAAACACCACGAGCTGGAATAATCTTTGCTCCAAAATATTTCTTCCCTTTGTTTTCGGACTCAGTAAAAAAAACACCAAAAGAACGAGCTAGTTGTGGCACGATTACTCGTTCTACTCCATTTATAATAAATGTCCCGTGTTGAGTCATTAAGGGAATTTCCGACATA
>Ga0172367_10001563_pt1 | contig 32874 bp, 43 predicted proteins | sample Lak10m_FD_114542 | JGI IMG/M metagenome (GOLD analysis project Ga0172367, IMG submission 114542) | Freshwater microbial communities from Kabuno Bay, South-Kivu, Congo - kab_022012_10m | ecosystem: Environmental > Aquatic > Freshwater > Lake | place: Democratic Republic of the Congo: South-Kivu...
GGTGGGACCCTATATCAAGTTCAAATTAATTCTCAAGGACAAATTGTATCATATATTAGCTGTGTACCTGAAACGCCAACCCCAACTCAAACTCAAACACAAACACCCACTAACACCATAACCCCAACAACCACAACAACACAAACCCCTACAACAACACAAACTCCTACTTATACACAAACCCCAACTAAGACCTCAACACCTGAACCAACACCAACATCAACCCCGAATTACATATTTTATTTTGCTACTCAATATTTGAATTGTGCACAGAACAGTGCGGTTGGAGCTTTTATATTAAGAGTTTCTCCTGAATTGGATTCAGGTCAGTGGTTCTGCGGTGACGATGGTTATCAATATCAATTTGCATCAAACACAATTGGTCCATCATATGATGTAACGGCAGTTGCTAATGCTTTACCGTCTTCATGTTACAATCTACCTTGTTAAGATTTATAAAATAATCTGATTTCTTATAATTATAGGATATAAAGAGCTCTATAAATGGCATCAATTATAAACCCATGTGTTTGTTATTCTTTAAGTAATGATGGAGACCCATCAAGTTTAAACAGTACGTCTTATACGGACTGTGATGGGAACCCTCAAACAATATTGAATAAACCCTTCGGTTCTTCAGCAACATATTTTTGTGCTGAAGAAGGTAGTGTAATTTATTCCGCTGGATTGACTATTATGGAGGTTGCTGACGGGATTTTGACTTGTGGTGGAGTATGTTCTACACCAGAGGTTACACCACCATCAACCCCATCGGTAACATCAAGTTCGACACCAACGCCAACCCAAACGCCAACTTTAACAAGAACACCAACTCAAACGCCAACAAATACATTAACTCCAACAAATACCATAACCCCAACTCAAACACCAACAAGAAATAAAATAGAATGTGGTTCAGGTACAACAACAGGGAACTTTTATTACACTGATTGTTGTGGTAATTTTCAACAAGGGAATTCTATTGGGGTCATTGTGTCTTTGAATTATGGGTTATCTTATAATGGAATAACACTGTTAAATCAACCAGCTTCCACAACGTGTCCAACACCCACTCCTACTCAAACACCTACTTTTACACCTACAGTAAGTCCAACGCCAACAAATAGCCCAACACCTACAAGAACCCCTTTTGTTACACCATCGCCAACCAACACACCATCGAATAGTCCTGTTTATAAACCAAAAAACGAATGTGAAGTTTTCACACTCTTTGATATGGGAGTATCATGTAGTGTTTTGAAACAACCAACAACGTCAGATTCTTTTGATGGAATTCTTACTTTGAGAGTAACAGGTGGAACAAGTCCTTATTCATTTTATTGGGCTAACGGACAAAGAGTTCAAACTTTGGTGAATATCAAACAAGGGTCATACCCTGTTACCGTTGTAGACTACTACGGAGACTATACTGCAAATACGGTCTGTTCGTTGTTTGGACCAACACCAAGCATAACTCCATCACCAACGGTTACTCCATCAAGAACACCAGCGCCTTTGTATCCAAACCTTTGTTTCTTAGCCTTCAACAACACAAACACTGTTGGACCATCCACATTCATCCAAAACGGAAGTCACAACTCAAGACCAAAATGGACAAACTCATCAAATCAAAATATTGTTTGGAAAGGAACAAGATGGGAATTGGTTACAAGTGACTTATCTACCCCTGTGAATCCAGTTGGTGGAGGAATATTTGGTTCTGTAACCACTACATTACCACCAATATCAAACTGGCAATTGTTCGGAGGTACTCAAACTTATACAATAAATGTAACATCAGGTTCATGTCCTGCAGTAACACCACTTCAAGTGAATGTAATAACACAAAACTCAACATGTAATAGTCAGACAAACTGTGACGGTTCGATAAACGTTTCTACAAAGTTCGGAACAGCCCCATACGAGTATTCAATTAATAATGGAACTACTTGGCAGACATCACCAATATTCAACAACTTGTGTCCAGGAACTTATCCTGTAAGAGTTAGAGATTCTGCGAATGGAACCTTCAACCAAACAGTTCAAATTGGTTTTGTAAGTGCTCCTCAAACTTATCAGATAAATGTTAACACCCAACCTCAACTTACAACTGAAGTAAGTGCAAATGGTGTAAGTACTAAGACCACTTATTTTACTGTAACAAGTACACCACCTGTACCTGCAGGACTTACCTTACAATTTACTTTAACCACATCATCAATAAAAACATACAATGGACCAGGAACAGGTACCATAATAGATAATTTCACAATCCTACAAAATGGCGTACCTAAAGCGGTTGGAACATCAAATTCAGGAACTGTAAACTCTACAAGACCTAACTGTAATCCTGAGACTCAACAAATAGTAACTGAGACAGACCAATACTATTTGGAGTTGTCCGACACTTCAACTGTGTCTGGTTCAACTACATCCGTTCTCACCATAACAAACGGTCAGGTGGGTACTCAAAGTAACTGTACTACTAATCTAACACAAACAATTAGTCTCCAAGTTTCAAATCCTGTAATCAAAGGGTGCGTTTGTTGTACTGCGGTTGCTGATAATATACAAACTCAAGTTAACAGTAATTCTGTTACTTATCAAGGTGTTGAGCCTGTACCAGAGTGTGTAACATGCCAAGGAGTCATTTCATCAGGTAACATATACCTAAATATGGATGCAATTGTTGGAGGACTAATCTGTACAGGACCTAATGCAACAGGTTGTTTCCAAAATTTTAGATATAATCCTCTTGGGGGGACTTTATCTTCAGGTTCGGGACTATCTACTTATGTATGTGGAATCTCTACCAATTCAGGAGTCCAGTACATACAAGCTAATTTCCAAACACCAACAAGTGATAACTATTATGTAATCGCAACGGCTTATTTGAATAATGTCGAAGTTGGTTCGGGAGTTTTCGATGGATATTGTTCAATAGCTCAACTTTATAGTGTGAGTGTTAACATGTATTCACCAATAAACTTAGTGAATGGAGACACCTTTAGAATCGTTTATACAGGTGGTTCTTCGGGAGGAGCGGTGGCATAAAAAGATAACACAAATATTTATTCGTAATGGCTTATATAATAAAAAATACTTCGGGTCTAATTAACACAAGACTTACTGATGTCGGAAGAAGAAAGTTATCCCAAGGTAATTTCAACATCTCATATTTTCAAATTGGTGATAGTGAGGTGAGTTATAAAGCTGTTCCAAATTATAATGAAACTAACAACAACATTTTGATGCCTGACTTCAATGCTCAAAATGATACAGGTTCTCCTCAGTCTAACAAACAAAACATCAAATATCCATACTACGTAGATGGAAATAGAGGTAATACCTATGGTCTTCCCTTTATGGACTCCACTTATCAAGAAATTTATAATTCTGCAGGGGAAAAAGGATTTTTTGTGACTGGTGGGACACCAGGTAATTGGTCTGCAGAAACATCTACTGCCTATACAATCACATCAAATTATACAGTTCAACTAGATTCGTTATCAGGACAAACATTTTTGGATGTGGAATTTGATGGTTCTGCTCCAGTAACAACTACAGGTACACCATCAGTTGGGGATTTCGTAACCTTAATTATCGGAGAGGGTTCATTGGGAGGAGTTCAAACCTTCCCTGTCCTAACCTACAAAATCCAAGCAATTAACCCAACAACAGGTACTTCAGCAACAACATATTGGACTTTCACATTGGACAGAGCTGTTCCTGATTTAACATCATTTAATGTTTCAGGAGAGATATCAAGAGTTTTGGTATATCCATCAGGCATGACTGTTCTCTATGATTTTATCACACCAGCCCCTTATTGGCAAACAGATACACTTAACTTCGAATCACCTTGTGATGTTGTGAATAGAGAAAATACTTTAATATGGAATATGAATATCCCTTGGTCTGAAAGTCCAGCAGGCGTATTCAGTGCAACTTACGAGGACTACACGAAGTACGGCTCAGTTACATATATTGGAACAAAAGAGTATTTGGGTTATCAAGAACCCTCAGGACAAACAGACACAAGTCAGGTTTATTACTACAATTCTTTTGATGAAAAAATAGTTGTTAAACCTGGAGAGCAGAAAGCGATTGCAATTATCCATTATACAAACCAAGATATTGATAACGTATATGGTGAGAAGTTTTCTACAATACCTTTCGACCCGCAAAACCCTACTGACCAAATAGGTTTAGCTAGACATTTGAAAGTAACAATACCAACCCTCATGTGGCATAAATCAACAGGAAATACTATTGGTCAATCATTTTTTATTGACCCATCAGGTTATGACTTGTGTAAACCTTATTATATTAAGTCAACTAAGAACTTAGACATGAACGACCCAGGTATTAGGTATTTCCATTTATGGGATACCAACCCTGATGATAATGGAAACTTAAATAGAATTGGTAAAGTTTTTCCAGATTCGGAAACAATCATTATCGATGACGAGGAGGTAATTGCCGCGATGTCCTACAAATCAAATAGAAACTGGACATTACCCGCACCAAAATTATCTTACTTGGCACCAAACACCCTATATACAAACAACGCCACTGCAACAGGATTACTAACTGCAGACACCCAAACACTTTGGGTGACTTATAGATTGAACACCACGGCATTCACTGAGTCTCTACATTGTAATTATTATTCCAAGATAGTAGGTCCATCATCAGGGTGTTCAGATACTAGTCAAAATGTTGCTGTGAGATTTGGACCTGAATTTCAATTTTTGAACCAACCATCAGCCTCAACAACAGTTTCAGGATTGACTGGTTATTGTGCAAGTTCTTTGATGTTGTTATGCCAAATCACATTAGGAGATACAAAACCGAGCCCAACCGATTGGAAACATATTGATGTTACACCATACATTTCAGCATCAACCGTAAATGGTTTTTTAACTATGTCTGGACTTACAGGGACAACATTCCAAATTGATTTAGCAAGTTATCAGGACGCTGTAAATGACGGGGACATATACAATTTAGCCGATTATATAAACATCCCAACAAATAACCAAACAACTTATTTGAACTTTGGTGATGAATATTATTTTTATGGTAATTTCACAACAGACATTTCAGCAACAATATATGAAATGAAATACCTTATAAATTTGGGAAGAAATCAGTTCACAAACACTTCAAACCCTACTTGGACTAGCGGAACAACAGCATATGTGACTGAAATTGGGCTTTACGATTCTAACGAAGACCTTATTGTTATATCTAAGCTACAATCACCTGAATTGAGACAGGGTATACAACAGTACGTAGTGAAATTAGATTTCTAATATGGCAAAAAATATCAAAAAGGATTCTCCCAAAGTTTTGGGATTAGACGTTTCAACTAAAACAATCGGATGGGCTTTGTTTGATATCGAGTCCAAAAACTTACTTGAACTAACTCATATTTCACCAATCCCAAAACCAAAGTCAGAAAACAAAATTGAAGAACTGATTTTGAAATCTGGTATTTTCAGAAAAAAACTTGAGGAATACGTTGGGATGGGTATCAATAGTGTTATTATAGAGGAGCCATTATTAAATTCCAATAACATATATACTGTCGGAACTTTAATGAGATTCAACACTCTTATTTGTAGAGAGGTCTATGACGTATTGGGAGTTATACCTGAATTTTTATCAACCTACAATTCTCGTAAATTTGCATTCCCTCATTTGGTTCAGAAAAACGACAAAGGTAAGTTTGTCCTTTTTGGTTCGTTTCCTAAAGACATAGATAAAAAGGTGATAATTTGGGAACTCGTTGCTAAAAGAGAACCACAAATCACTTGGCAGTATACTAAGAACAATACCCTCAAGAAGGAAAACTATGACCAGACTGACGCTTATTGTGCGGCTCTTGGTTATATGAAAATGAAAGAGATTTGGTGATTTAACCAACATTTCATATCTTTGTGGTATGCACATGTTGAGAACCCCCCAAGCAAAATCAATTACAAAAGTTGTAAAAAAATTCGGAAATAAAATTTCCATATCCAACAATCATCTAAGGGGTACATTCACAATCAAAAACTACCGTAAGTATTCTCACTGGGAAGAGGTAGATATCATATTCGAAGGTGAAATTTACGTAAATTATCATAGAAAAAAAGATTGGTATAATTCATCAATTATGACCAACGCTATTCCTAATGCGGGAAGAGTTTCGAAAATCAAGGTTTATAGATTCATCAGAAAAAACATGTTTTTTGATGTTAAAACTTACTTAAAGTATTTCGATATTGAATTACCCTATTATGATTTAATTAAGAAAATAATTTGGAAATGATTATATTAGTGTACATTTGGGTATTCCTTTTGAGTCTTACGGTAGTATTTTTCATCGTCGCTGGTTTCATAGAAAAGAACTTTGATGAAGAACATCCAGTAAAAAAATGGTGGAGAAAACACGTAGTTGCAGAAGCACCTAAAGATATAGACATATGACTGATGAAGTAGAAGTTCTCGTTGAGCTTTTGACCGATATTTTGGGTGAACCAAAACAACACTACGAGTCAAAGGGACAGATTTCCTTTGACTGTCCCGTATGCGCTGAAGAAAAGGGTTTAGATGATGGTGACGGTAAAGGAAACTTGGAGATAAATTATGTCCGTCACGTATACAAATGTTGGGCTTGTGGAGAAACACACGGAACTCATGGACCCTTAGGAAAACTCCTTGACGGTTATGCGACAAAACAACAAAAGAAAATCTACAACTTAATTAAACCCGAAGAACTACAACAACGAGATAAAAAAAGGGTCAGATTAAGGTTACCCGAAGGTTTTACAACATTCAAAAATTCAAATCCGAGGTTCATACCTCACATAGAAGCTTACAAATATCTTCAATCAAGAGGTATCACAGACGAAATGATTGAAAAGTACAAGATAGGGTATACCGTTCAAGGTGAATTTTCATATAGAGTTATAATCCCATCATACGACAAAGAAGGAATCTTGAATTACTTTGTTGGAAGAGCATGGGTGAATAGAAAGATGAAATACAAAAACCCAGCATCAGTTCCCAAAGATGAAATTATTTTCAATGAAAATTTACTCAATTGGGATGAGGACGTTTACTTGGTAGAAGGTGCATTTGATTCTTTTTTTCTACCAAATCCACTTGTGATGTTAGGTAAGAAAATGAGTAAGTTAATTTTTGAAACTTTATACAATAAAGCAAATGCTAACATCATTGTTTGTGTTGATGGCGATGCGTGGGATGATGGATTGAAAATATACAACGAATTGAACGGAGGTAGGTTGTATAACAAAATAAAAATGGTTAAACTTCCCAAAGACAAAGACGTTTGTGACTTGAGAGGTAACATAGAAGAATATTATTATGAAATTAAATGATGTAGTAAAAGAAATAAGACAAATTATTTCTGATAGACAAAAAGAGTTAGGATTAGTTTTTGAAGAGCAAAGACACATTTACACTATGAATGGTAAAAGTGATTGGCCTTCAGTTTCCAAAGTCCTGAAAAAATTTTATAAAGCTTTCCCAACTGAAGAGGCGGCGTATAACAAAGCTGGTGGAGACCCTGAAAAACAACAACAACTAATCGAAGAATGGGCAGCTACAGGTCAATATTCCACAAACCTCGGAAGTAGGGTACACTTCGTATTAGAAGAAGAACTAATCAAAAGATACGGTTCATATAAAGAAGTTCGTAAACCAATTTTTGAGTGTGACCTTACACAGTTGATGAAAAGTGATAAGATGATTGTTGCGGGAAAAAGATATCTTGATTTACTTGAGCAGAGAAACGTTGTTCTTTTGGATACAGAAATGGTTTTGGGTGACCCAGAGTTAGGATATACGGGACAACCAGACAAAGTCTGGCTAACTATGAATAGAACAGGAAACGAATTTGGTTTTCTTATTACGGATTGGAAAACCAATAAACCTAAGAATTTTTTGGAGAATGATTATACCGAAAGGATGTATTCTCCATTTGATGAGTTGCCAAATAACGCTCTCGGACATTATAAAGTTCAATTACCACTTTACGGAAAGTTATTATTGAAAATGTTAGAGGGTACAAAATATCAAGATGTTAAACTTTATGGTTGTATCATAACACATCTTAAAGAAGACACTCAATTCGAAGAATTTAGGGTTCCTAAGACAGTAATCGACACGGTAATGGGTATGGATGTGAGAAAATATTTGAAAAAAAAATAAAATTTACTATAATTTAATAAAAGTCTATATGCAAGATTTAAGACCAAAAGTTAATTTAAGAGAATGTCCCACGGTCAAATGTGATTCTTGTGGGTCTTTGTATTTCAGAGAAGTTATCTACATCAAGAAAGTACCAGCACTTATGACTGGTTCATCTGAAGATACAACAGTCCCCTTTCCAATTTACAAATGTGACTCGTGTGGGCACATAAATAAGGGTCATAACCCATTTGAAGAAGAAGAAAAATCTCTAATTAATGATTAATAGATTAGTTCATTTTTCTGACTTACACATCAGACTTTTTAAAGACCATGAACTTTATCGTGGGGTATTGAAACAAATGTTTCATGAGTGGACCTCACTTGCACCTGATAGAATTGTTTTTACAGGTGATTTGGTGCATTCGAAAAATCAGATGACTCCTGAACTTGTTGAGTTTGTTGCTTGGGTATTGAATGAATGTTCCAAAATCACAATGACTATTGTGATTATTGGAAATCATGATTTTTTGGAAAACAACACAAGCCGACTTGATGCACTTACACCAATTATCGATTCTTTGAAAAACGATAACATTACTTACTACAAGAACAGAGGTGTTTATCAAGACGAGAACATAAACTGGTGTGTTTATTCTCTGATGGACCACAATATTCCACCAGAAATTTTGAAGTCTGATAAAATTAACATAGGACTATTCCACGGACCTGTTCAAGGACTATATACAGATATTGGATACAAATTCGAGGACGGATTTGAAGTAAACAAATTCAAAGGATGTGACTTAGTTTTGTGTGGAGACATCCATAAAAGACAAATATTTGATATACCAAATGGAAAAAAAGCCTATATGGTTGGGTCAACAATTCAACAGAACTTTGGCGAGACCATACGTAAACACGGTTATGGGATTTATGAAATTGATAAAGATGAATATACCTTTGTTGATTTACCTAATCCTAAACCTTTCCTTTCTTTTTACATTAATTCGTTTGATTGTTTGGAATCAGGAAGTGAAAAATTAGTGAACTATTAAAATGGAGGTTAAACTGAATCTTACAAAGGATGAGCATAAAGAATTGGTTGCGTATTGTAACCTTAATGACCTTCTTATAAGTTCAGTAGTCAAGGATTCCTTTACAACTGGTTTCAATATTGAAAGGTATGGTTTACTAAATGCAAACTTAGCCAAAGAAAAGGTTGTTGAGAAGGAAGTGATTAAAGAAAAAAGAGTTGAGATTCCCGTTGAGGTTATCAAAGAGGTTGTGAAGATTGAATATGTTGAAGTTGAAAAACCAGTTGAAAAGATAGTTGAGAGGGTTATAGAAAAACCAGTACAAGTTATTAAAGAGATACCTGTTGAACGTGTTGTAGAGAAAATAGTTGAAGTAACCAAAGAGATACCTGTTGAAAAGGTCGTGGTTCAAGAAATCATCAAAGAGGTGCCTGTAGAAAAGGTTGTAGAGAAAATTGTTAAAGTTTCTGACGACACACAAATAAATGAGTTGTTGTTGAAAATACAACAATTGGAAAACCAACCATCCAAGATTGTTGAAGTAATCAAAGAAATACCTGTAGAAAAAGTAGTCGTACAGGAAAAAATAATAGAAATTGAAAAACCAATTGAGATTATCAAAGAGATAATTATTGAAAAGGATGGTGACTCTAAATCAAAGTTGGACGCGCTCCAAAACACAGTTCAAAAATTGAAGTTAGATAACATTGAAAAAGATAAAAAAATAAAAGAATACGAGAAGACAATTCAAGACATACAAAAGTTCCAAGACGATAAAAAGGCTTTGTTTTTGAAAGGGTCAAATTTGGACGATAAACTTTATAAATAAATTATTATGACGCAATTATTATTATGGATGGTAATGGCTTACGGAATAAGTAATATTCTTGTTTACGGAAGCATATTTAACGGACCAAGAAATAGCATCAACAAATGGGCTGCAGACGTAGATTCGTACTTCCAAGAATTTTGGATATTTTTAGCCGATATGCTCAAATGCATGATGTGTACACCAACCTGGATTGGATTTTTCTTCGGTATTTTCTTATATTCACCAGTTCATCAGATTCTTGGGGTTAGTCCATGGGTATCATGGTTTTTCGATGGTATGTTGGCATCAGGGTCTGTATGGGCAATTAATTCTATAATCGAGTGGTTTGAAACAAATAGACCACAACAAAACAATTAAAATGGGAACATCAAAAAAAAGAGGTGGTGCTAAAGCCCACAGAAAAAGAGTCGCAGCAAGAAACCAAGAAATTTCTGCTCAAAGGTCAGCTATGCAAAAACTTATGGATGAGTCAATGAAGATGCAAATCGAAGAACTAAAAAAGAAATACGAGGCTGAATCAGGTAAAACTGGAAACCCAATTATGTAATGAGTAAAATTTTGGTAACGGGGGGTGCGGGATTCATTGGTTACAAGTTGACTGAAAAACTTGTAAGTAATGGATTCGATGTTGACGTGATAGATAACCTATCTATTGGACGTGAGGCAAAAGATGTTACCAAAATTGGAGCTAAATTCTTAGGTGGTGACGTTAGAGCAATGTCGAATATTCCTGAGTCGAATTATGAAATTATCTTTCATCTTGCGGCCCTAAGTAGGATACAACCATCTTTTAAAAATCCCTATACAACATTTTCAGTAAATGTAGATGGGACAAAAAAAGTTGTAGAATACGCTAGAAAAGTTGAGTCAAAGTTAATTTATGCTGGTTCCTCATCCCGCCATCACAATCCTGAACTATCACCATATGCCATGAGTAAGCACATGGGTGAAGAGTGGATAAAACTCGAAAAAAACATATTTGGATTGAATGCTGAAATTGTTAGATTTTATAATGTTTACGGAGATGGTGAACTTGTTAATTCTCATATGTCTGCAGTGATAGGTTTGTGGAGGTCAAAAATAAAAAAAGGAGAACCTTTATCTATAGTTGGGGATGGAGAACAAAAAAGAGATTTCACACATGTTGACGACATTATTGAGGGACTATTGAAGATTTCATTCTCCGATGAGAAACATAATGATGCATGGGAACTTGGAACTGGAAAAAATTACTCAATTAACGAGGTGTTTGAGATGTTCAAAGAAAGATTTGGATGTGATAAAATTCATATTCCAAATCAACAAGGAAATTATAAAGAGACAATTAGATTAAACGACGATACAATAAACAGATTAGGATGGCAACCAAAAAAGGATTTGAGAGAGTACATTCTAAATCTGAATTAAAATGGGATTTATTTAATCCTCAACCAGAATTCAATTACACAAAAATGGCAAAGAACTTGGACATTTCAACATTGGACAACCCATACGTACAGATAATTTGGGAAGACACTTCAGAAAATTTTACACAAGAAAGAATAAAGTCTGTGAAACAATACTTTATGAAAAAGTATGCTTCAACAAACATTAATGTTATCACCAAAGTGAAAACCTCTGACGATGTTCAACAAACGATTGATGTTACAGTTAACATAATGGATAAGAATTATCTTAAAGAACTTATCAAGAATTTTTTGGAGACCAAAAATTTGGAGAAACACTATGAACAAGTTTTGAATATCGACCTCGCAGTTGAGAACAGAATGTTAATTAATGAGGTTGAAATTACTCCATTTAAAAGGTGGTACATCAAAAAAATTGAATTCAGTAATTTCCTATCGTATGGCGAAAATCAAGTTATTGATTTCACAAAGTGTGACGGTATCACTGTAGTTGAATCTGACCCACCAAACTTTGGTGGTAAAACAGTTTTGACTGTAGACTTATTACTATTTCTATTTTTCAACACCACATCTAAGACTCAGAAAGCCGAAGAAATCTTCAATAGATTTACAGACAAAAATAAGGTTGTTGTTAGAGGTGAAATTGTTATTGATGGTGAAGAATATCTCATTGCTCGTCAAATTGAAAGAAAGAAAGCAAAATCGGGTGAGTGGAATATCAAGACAGAATTAGAGTTTTTTAAAAAACTATCTGACGGTCAGTTGTTAAATTTCACAGGTGAACAAAGAAGGGAAACGGAAGAGTTCATTAAAACATCTATTGGGAACATTGATGACTTTTTGATGACCATTCTTACAACCGCCTCCAATTTGGAGGATTTGTTGGAAGCAAAACCAACAGCTAGAGGACAGGTCCTTAGTAGATTCTTGGGATTAGAATTCTTGAAAAAGAAGGAAGAAACAGGAAAAGAAATTTATTCAGAATTTTCTAAGGGGATGTTGTCCAATGTTTACAATACTGAATCACTTAAACAAAGCATTGAAGATTCAAAAGAGGGGATAGTTGTTTTGAACAACCAAATTGACGATGCAAATACAAAAGTATCAGATGTTGATAGTCGACTTCAAAAGGGTCAGGATTATAAGGACAACCTTCTTAAATCCAAATTTTCAGACATAGACCAAGATTTGGTAAGATTAAATCCAATTAATTTGCAGTCCGAAATATCTAATCTTGAAAACAGTAAAACTACTGTTCAACAACAGATTGATGATGTTAAGATTGTTGAACCCAAATCCTTTTATCATGAAGATGTTCACGATGAAATCAAAGATTCAATCAAAATGGTAAATGGAGAGTTGATTCTTGCACAGAACAAAGTAGAAGAAATTGAAGAACTAATTAAAAAGTATGGGGACGGAATCCAATGTGAACATTGTGGTATTAAACTGATGGAGGCCAAATTAACGAAGAAAAAAATTGATGAACTCGGTGATTGGGAAAAGAAAGTTGATAAATTTTCTAAACAATGGAAAGACTTGGATAGTAAAGAAAAGTCATATACCCAATTAAAAAAGGATTTTGATGAGTATGAAAGAAATAAGTTGATAAAAGAAAAGTATGAAATCACTCTCGAATCAACCATATTAAAGTTGACTCAAGCACAAGAAAAATTGGTTAGATATCAAGAGGTACAAGATAAGATTAAGAAGAATAATGAAATCGATGCTCAGTTAGTTAAAGCCAATTTGAGAATTGATGAGTTGATATCTGAAAAAAGGGGGTATGAAAAAACTTTAACCACCAATCAACTTCAAATTAAAAATCTTGAATCTCAAATTGAGAACAACAATGATTTGATTTTCAGAATTGCTGAAGAGTTTGAAAGAGAAAAGATATACAAAATATATTTGGAAGTTTTTGGCAAAAATGGAATTTCAAAACTCATTATGAAAACAATGATGCCTTTAATCAATCAAGAGTTACAAAGACTTCTTATGGATTCATGTTATTTCAATTTGGAAATAAGAATCAACGACAAAAACGAAGTTGAATTCATTATGATTGATAACTCGACTGGTATCGAAAAACTCATGACCTCAGGTTCAGGTTATGAAAGAACTATAGCCGCAATGGCTTTAAGAGCTGTTTTATCTAAGGTTTGCTCTTTACCCAAACCTAATATCATAGTGTGGGATGAGGTATTTGGAAAAATTTCTAATGAAAACTTGGAAATGGTCGGAGAATTCTTTTCCAAAATGAGAGAATACTTTGAAAAAATATTTGTTATTACACACAATCCTTTGGTTAACAATTGGGCAAATAACGTGGTTAGAATTACTAAAACAGATAACATTTCAAGAGTTAGTCAGTAAAATTTGTTTTATGGATGTTTGTGTGTTATATTTGCTCTATGCAAATCTTTCTACCTTATTCCGACATGAGGAAGTCACTTCAAACACTCGATAATAAAAGATTGGGTAAACAAAGAGTTGAGACTTATCAAATCATATCTGCTATTCTTAAAAGACCAAAACTTGATGGTACACCCTATAAAGGGTGGTTGAACCATCCTTGCACTGTAATGTGGAGAGATTATGTTCCAGCACTTAAAGTTTATTTAAATTATTCGATTGCCGAATGGATTGTAAGGGGGTTTAAAAATACTATGAACTTTGAACAATATATTGAAGAACAGGTTGTTATTCCACCTTTCATTGGTAACGAAAGATTTCATTCATCACATAGAGCTAATTTATTGAAAAAAGAACCTGAGTTTTATAACAAATATTTTTGGACAGAAAATCCATCTGACCCATATGTATGGATGGATGCTGAAGGAAAATGGTATGAACAACACTCAGGTAAAAACGGGAGGGTATACATTTAAAATATTAAATTGTTTCTCACACGTTTAACCTATTTTTGTCTTAAATCAAATTATGAAAAAATATATTTTAACAGTCATCGGAAGTTTCAAATCTGAAGAATCTTGTAAAGAACTTGCAATTTCATTAACACCAATTGTTGATTCACCAAACCTCAAATTTCAACACGCTAAGGGAATATTAGTTTTTCACTTCGCAACAGAAGTTTCCAAGGAAGAGATATTTGATTATATAGGAGGTATATTGTATGGTGTAACCGAAGCCTATATTCTTACAGAACTCAATGATGAGGTCACCATATCGATGCCCAAAGACATAAAACAACATCTGATGGACTTAGATAACAGTTCAGATAATATTGAAATGTTCATTGATATGAAATTAGAAAAGAACAATTTAAGATATAATGACGAGGAACAACACGATGATGATTTTGTTGCTTTGTTATTAGATGAAGTCAAAAGAAAAGTTAAAAAACCATCTTTAGACCAACTATTGGAAAAAATTTCTAAGGATGGTATCGATTCTCTTACGAATTTCGAAAAAGAAACTTTAGAATATTACTCAGAAAATTATTAATTAAAAACTCTATATGAAACAAAAAAGTGTAATTCCAATAAATCAAGAGGAGATTAGTGTTTACCTTAAAGATGTAAGGAAACTCAAAGTTATGACTCCTGAAAGAGAAAGGGTATTAGCTGATAAAATGTTATCAGGTAAAATTTCACTAAAAGAAAAAGAAGAGATTAAAAAAGAAATCCTTGAAGGTAATCTAAGATTTGTGATTACTGTTTCTAAACAATATCAGAACCAAGGTTTAGATTTACCCGACTTGATTGCCGAGGGTAACTATGGTTTAATGAAGGCAATTGAAAACTTTGATTGGTCGAAAAAGTTAAGATTTATTTCTTATGCTGTTTGGTGGATTAGACAATCAATTTTACAGTCTTTGAACGAAAATGCGAGGACAATAAGACTTCCAGTGAACGTGGTGCAGGAACTTCATAAAGCTAAAAAAGAATTAGACTCTAAGGGTGTCGAGTTACCACAAAAGTTTGCCACTCTACCTAGCATGGTTAATTTAGATAATCCGTTTAATGACGAGGGTGATACTTTATTGGACGTTGTTCCAAACCCAAATGCGGAACAAGCGGACGCAGGTTTATCGTCTGATGAAACTTTGAAGGAAAAACTACTCGCGATATTAGATGTTCTCGATGAAAGAGAAAAAACAATTATACAAGATTATTTTGGACTTTCAGGTTCTACAAGAACCTTAGAAGATATTGGTAACGATTTTGATTTGACTAAAGAAAGGGTTCGACAAATAAAAGAAAAAGCCCTACGAAAATTACGTAACGAAACTGGGTCGTTGTTTGACTACCTGTAATTAAAGAGTAAAGGGTGTATTTATTAGGTACACCTTTTATATTTTTTATAATTCGGTGTTGTATTAAAATTATAAAACTATGAAAAAATTTTTAGAGAATAATTTCACAATTATTGTTCTTGTAATCGCAATTTTAAGTTTTTTTAAAAGTTGTGGAGAATCAAGAGACATTGCAAAAATTAAAACAGAGATTAAAGCAATCAAAGACTCAACTTATACAAAAAGTGAGTTAGACAGAGAACTTAAGATTTCAGGTCTTGAAGCTGAAAAAAGAATGATTCAAGCTACCGATAGAAAATTGTTAGATGTTAGAAGACAAACTGAAATCGAAGAAGAGATAAAAAGATTAAACAAAAAATAAAATGTCTTGGTTCCAAAGAAACTTTAAGACTTTGATATATTTGGCATTTTTGGTGCCTATAATCACAGTTGCTATCGTTTCTATATCACACGTAACCGAATGGTATGGTATATCTAATCCACTAAGTTGGTCAGTATACCTTTCTGTAGGAATAGAAATTGCTGCGTTGTCTGCTTTGGCCGCTATTGCGGCTCAAATGGGTAAAAAAGTTTATTTTCCCTTTATAATTGTTACATTAATTCAATTTATCGGAAACATATTTTTTGCTTATCAATACATTGATACAGGAAGTCAATCTTTCAGAGATTGGGTTGATATGGTGGACCCAATCGTTCAATTTTTGGGAGTTGAAAGTGGTGATTTGATTGGTCATAAAAGGTTCTTAGCACTTTTCGCGGGAGGTATGTTACCCATCATTTCTTTATCTTTCCTTCATATGTTAGTTAAGTTTGAAGAAGAAGAAAAAAGGAAGATATCCGTACAGGAGTTAGATATTGATATTGAAAAATTGAGCACTCAAGCAGGTAAGTTAGAGGCTGAAGTAGAAAAATCAAAGTATAATCCAACACCCGAAGAGTTGCAAAAATTAGAGGAGGAGCTCAGAAAATTAAATGAAAAAAAATTTGGAACCCTACAAGAAGAACCAATACCTGAACCAATTTTAGTTGAGGAAGTAAAACCCTCACCAATAAAAAAAGTTTTAAGTTATTTGAGAAGGGATGCTTAACATTCAAAAATACGGGATTTTCAAACCGAAAGGTAAACAAAAGAAAAAAACACAAATAATTTTATCTCATACATCCAGGGAGGTCGAGCAGTACTTGGCCTCCCTTAAATTTAGGTATAATGGTTGTTTTGACCGAATACCTAATTTTATCATAACAAGGAAGGGGGAAATTTTACAGTTGCTCCCTGAAAACTCCCATAGTAATTTTTTTGTTAATGAAACCATTAATCAAAACTCAGTTTTAATATCATTAGAGAATTTGGGATGGTTAGAGAAGAAACCTCTATCAAACTATTATATTAACTGGATTGGGAGTATTTATAAGGGAGAAGTTTACGAAAAGAAATGGAGAGATTTCTTTTTTTGGCAACCATACACTCAAGAACAAGTTCAATCGCTTGTTGAGTTATGTTTCCAATTGACTAGCTCTCTCCAAATTGAAAAGAGGTCAATAGGTCATAATACTAAAATAGACGGTATTACGAAATGGAATGGAATAATTTCAAGAAGTAATATTGATAGTAAGTATACCGATTTAAATCCATCATTTAACTTTGAAAACTTCGCAAAATTTTTTGAAAATGAACAACAATATGCTGAATGAAAGATATGATGAGATAAAAAATCTCTTAAGAAAATCAAGAATGCTTGTAGAGCAAGATACACAAGTTAACGTAGCCAAAGACCTTGAAAAAAGAGTTGCTCAAGATAATGAATATGAGACCGCTGTGTCTGATATTGAAAACGATGAACAACCAAGCCAAGAAGATAAGGTACAGAAATACAGAATTTCAGGTGGAATTCTAGCACTACATGGTAAAGATAAATCTGACTTGGATATCACAACAGACGATAAAGTTGCTTTCCAAGAAACTATGGATGAATTTGTTGAAGAAGTGTCGGATTTAGTGGATTTCAACGTTTTGAATGTTTATCCAAACAATGTTGAGTGGTCAGGTAAAGTTATAGATGAAGATTTAGAATTTATATTCACAATCGGTGAAGATAGTGGAATATATATCAATGGACAAATGGTTAAAGTTGACCAAGAATTTTTGGATATGATAAATAAACTACAACAATTCTACCAGAAATTTAAATCCAAATGGGGAAAGGTTCTGGCAAGTAGAAAGAAAACTCCAGAATCCCCAATTTAATATGGTAAAGAAAATTTTAGACATACTCAAAGCAAATTATAAGACAATCCTGAAAGTTATTTTTGGACTGTTTATTTTATATTATATCATCTTTTTCCTAACTCCAAGAGTGCAGATGGCTGCAGACCAAAAACAACAATTAGATTCACTAAATGTTGTTATAAAACAACTACACGAAGACAATCTTAAATTAGAAGATAAAATTTCAGATTTCAATAATGAGATTGATAAAGTTGATGAGTCAATTGGGAAAATAAAAAATCAAAAGACAATTGTAAAAGAAATTTACCATGAAAAAATTAGTAATGTTGATAAGCTTACTGCTCGTGAAATCGATAGCTTTTTCACAGACAGATACAAGTAAAGTCGAAAAATGCTTCCCTATACCTGTTGTGAAACAAATCATGAAGGACTTAGTCAGTGGAGATGAAGCCAAGGCTCAATTAAAACTAACTGAACAACAACTTTTAGAAACCGAGAAAAAAGTTTCTTTAAAAGATAGTGTTATTAGCACGCTTAGACTTAAAGAAGTTAACTATCAAACAATCATAGACTCTGAAAAGGAAAAGTTCGATATAATGGAGAAATACTCAAAGAAATTGGAATTTGACCTTAAAAAAGAGAAAGTAAAAAATAAATTCAAATCTATATTAGGTACAGGGGTTATCGTTGCCCTGTCCTTCTTTTTAATAACAAAGTAATGGCACTCACAAACTCTGAAATAAAAGAAATTGAGGTAATGATTCGTAAAGAAATAAGAAACTTTATGGAAAACAATACTGTGAGACAGTTTGAAGATAAACTTATGGATAAAATCCAAAAGGAAATCAAAAGAGGTAAATTAGAGGGAGACATAAAAGATATAACTTTAAGAATGTTCCGTGAATTTTATCAATTTATGTGGATGAACAGAAGTTATTGGGAACCTAGATTGAAAAACGCTTAAAGATGAAAAAAGACGCTTCCAAAGATTTCAAAGCGGCTGTTGATAAGGCATTTACTACACAACCAAATGTAAAGTTAAACTCTACAACTATGAAAGACGCTATGAGTTTGAAACAACAGTTCAAAGAACAAGAGGAACTTGAAGGTGGTGTTGGTGATGAAATGACCCTCAAACAACTATCTAAAAAACACGGGGTGAGTTTATTGGAGATTGTAAGTCAGTTTGATATGGGTGTTGAAGTAGAAAGAGAACATACTAACGATTTGAAGAAAGCTGTTGAAATTGCGTTGGACCATCTTACAGAAGACCCTAAGTATTATCAAAAACTAAGTCAAATTGAAAAAAAGGTTGAACCAAAGATTTCTGCTAAAAAACAATTTTCTCAAGACTTACAACAAGATAAAGACTTTATTGATTTCAAAAAAAGAGCAAAATATAAAGAAGGTTACAAGGACTTTAATTTTGGGACACCGAATGTAACTACTGACGACCCTTTTATTAATAAAAGAAAATGGAGTAGACCTGGTAAAGAAGAGGCTTTCGAAGCTACAGGTTCAGGTTCATCAGGAGCATTTGCTGGACCAATTGCTTTCAAAGATAGTGAGTTTTTGAGAAATAGTTTCAAGGAGACACCAAAGTTGAAAGAGGGTCTTGCCACTAATGCAATAGGTCAACATGATATAGAAAAAGCCGAAACTAAAGAAGCGACTGGTTCAGGTTCTGTAGGAGGATACGAATCTCCATCTATGTGGGCCAAATCAACAAAAAAGAAAGATTGGGGGCCTAGTAGAAAAACACAAGTTCCTGGCGGCTCTTTTGTTAAAGTAAAAAAGAAGTGTACTAAATTTCCTTATTGTAACCAAGGAGATATCAACGCACTTGTTTTAAGTAAAAATGAGTCAGTAAAAGAAGCTGTACGTTCTATTTCTAAGAAATATAATATCAGTGAAAACGTTATATTATCTATTTTGGAACATGAGTATTCCAAGCTTAATAAAAGAGGAAAATAATGATATTTATATAAAAAACACACAAATGAGTAAGTTTGAAAATCATATCGATAGTTTAATTACTAAAATTCTCAATGAGGAAATTGAGACAAAAGTTAAAACAATTTCAGAAGAAATGGGTGAATGGCAAGAGATTCATGTTGATGAAGATTTGAAAGGAGGACAAAAGAAATTGGATGTTGCACCACCTAAAGGTAAATTAACTGCAGCCGATTTTAAGAAACTACGTTCTAAGAAAAAAGAAACAAAAGAATTGTTTTTCTATGATGATGAATCAGTTGAAGATGCGGAAGAGAAATCTCAAGACGAACCAACATATGTTGGTAAAGGTTTGGCTGATAATAAAATGAAAGCAGAACTTAGAAATAAAATTTTTGGTTCCTTTTCCGATGAACATGGATGGTTTGACGAAAGAGATACACAATTCAAAGGAGATTTTGATTTTGACTACGAAGAAGAAGTTTTCCCATCGTTCGATTCATTAATGTCCAAATACGGAAAAAAACAAAGGTGGTTTGCACCTAATGATGGTGAAAGATTTTTTAGAGTCTATCAAGATAAATTCGGAGGTGCACCATTCAGAGTTAGAAAAATGAGAGATTTGGGTGAGGAAGCCGAAACAGAAGAAGGTAATGAATTTACTAAGGCTTTAGATGATGCTAGAAAGGCTGGTGATAAAACTATGAATGTGGGTGGTAAAACATTACCAGTTAAAGGGTCAAAAGACGCTAAGAATGAAGCTAAAGAAGAAAAGAAGTGGATTCAAAAAACAGATATGAAAAAGGGTGCTTTACATAAGAAATTAGATGTACCACAGGACGAAAAAATTCCACAAGCTAAATTGAAATCACTTAAAAAAGAGTTGATGAAAAAGGCTGAGGGTGATAAAAAATTATCAGCATCTGATTCCAAATTACTTAAACAAGTTAATTTGGCACTCACGCTTAAAGGTATCAAAGAAAGTTCAAATAAAATTTCATTCACTGAGGATGAACTTATTGACTTCATTGAGAATATTGTTGTAGAACAAAAAGTGAAAGACAAGGATGAAAAAGAAAACATCTCCAAGAAAAAACCAGAAGGTTTGAAAAAAACTGAGAAGGCATTAGCGGGTTCTAAGAAAGAAAATGAAGACTATGCTAAAGAAGTTGTGAAAAAGATGAAGGACTACGTTAAGAAAGGTTCTAACGGTGAGTTCAAAGAAAATCCAGAAGAATTTCCTGAGAGCAATTATGACCTTTCAGGTATGAAAGAAAAAACAAAAAAATACCATCCTTCTGATTCAGTTGACGAATATATTGACGCATTTGCTTACCCTGGTCAAACAAATTTAGTTTTCGATGAAATTAAACCTGATGATGAGAAAATTGAAATGTATATTAAAGGGGATTCAAAAACAGGAAATGCTCAAAAGGATAAAGATGGTAAAGCATTGGGTAATGTAGTTCCAAGTGAGGTGGGTGAAAAGTTTATGAAAAATTATAAGGAAAACCTCTATGGTGCAGAACAAATGAATGCTTCATATAAGAGACAACCACAACCGATTGAAACCGCAGGAGAAGAAAAAACTCAAGGAGGATTATCAAAATTCAAAGGTTCTTCATTAAAGAAGGCCTCAAGTATTTTTAATAAGTTGGAATCAATTGAAGACAAAAAACTTCAGGTTGTATCTGAAGAGATGAAAAAAATGAAAAATCTTATCACTTACAACAGAAAGACTCAATAAAAATTCACAAATTTTATAATTCAATTATTATTCTCCATAGATGACTTCTATGGAGAATTTTTTTAATTGGATGTCCAAGACCATACCCGATGATGAGGTATTAGTTTGGTTCAACGTGCATAATATGAACTATGAAAAGATTGAATTGTTTGGGGATATATTCAAATCCCTGAATCAAACTATCGTAGACACATACATGGGTGAATCTGAGGGGGAAACAAAAATTTCCTTAACTCAAGAGGATAAAGAAAACCATTTCGAATGGTGTTGGAACACCCTTATTAAAAATTTCAAGGAGGAAGACATTCATATCAAACCCAATGGAGAACATAAAGATTATTTCAAGCAATTTTTCTTGGATAGTTTTTATAACCAATACCAAGAAAAAGTTAGGATTTCAATACCTGAATTTTTGAATGATGTTTTTGATATTCAAAAACCTTTTTCCAAATCGGACTTAGATATTCTAACAGAACTCTACAAACTAATAGAAAAAAACATGGAATAAAAAAAACCTTGTTTTTATTTACACCAGAACAAAAAAAGTTAAGTTTGTAGGATAAATAAACTTTTTTCAATAACTCGAAAAATGGAAACATTAGAACAAATCAAAGAAATGACTGAATTACTATCGGTTGATAGTACAAAGTTTTTCAAAGGAAACAAAAGTGCTGGAACAAGAGCAAGAAAAACTGCACAAGAATTGAAAGCTCTTCTTCAAAAATTAAGAGGAGAAATCCTTGAGCACAAAAAGACTGAAACTAATGCATAATATTGAAACGATATATTTGTTTATATTTGTTTTTACAATATTAGTAACATTAAGAAATGTCGCGAGGTTTATAAGTGCCCTGTTACAAAAAGAACCAAAACCATTGGTTTACAGTAACAGGGAACTTATCTTTTTTGGTTTATCATTGAGTTATATTATCACTTACATTTTAACACTATGAGTTTTTACAAAGAAATAGCCAGCTTCGGAGAATACATTCACTCTATCAGAAGATTGAAAGATTACATATCTTTCGATTTGAAATTTCCAGCTAAATGGAGCCTACCAAAATCCTTAGTCGATGAGAGTCAAGTAGTTCCTTTTGATTCTGAAGACCAGAACCTCAAAGGGATTTCTTTTGTTACAGAATTTAACGAAACATCTATTAATACCATTTTAACTAAAGTTCTGAAGATTATTAAATTGAACAAAGAAAGGGAGATTAAAGAAAAATTATTCAAACAAACTATTGACCAATTAAAAGAAACGTTTGAAAAGAACGATTTAGATAAATTAAAGACACTTTATTTTGATTTTGAAGTTGAGGAAACAGATTTAACTATCAATGATGAGCCAGAGAACGGAGAAAATATTGAATTGGCTTAACAGCGAAAAAAATAAAGACAAACGTCAGTTAGAGAAAGAGAAAGAACTTCTCATTAAACAAATAAAAAAACTGAATAAGGAAGATTTTTTTCCAAAACCTAAAAAACTTACATTATGGCAGAAAATAAAAATACTAATATCGCGGACTTAGAAAAATTAGCATTGATTGCCGAGTCAGTTCAATCGATTTATAAGGGTAAGGCAACCGTGGTATTTGAACTTGAAAGTGAAGAATACAAGTCAGTCATAAGTCATTTCAGAGAAATTGATAGACATCACAAGAGGTTTTCAATAGATGTTTCAGGAACAGAATTTCATTTCCTCCTCACTGAAGAAGAGAAGTAAATTTTCTATAAAGGATTTTTTTATCAAATCCGTTGGATTCCAACAAAGAGTAAAGATATTTTTTTTGAGGGGTTGAGTTGTCTTTGATAAAAAGGCAATCACCCCTCTTTATTTTATGGAAATGTGAAGATAAACACTCTATAAATCTTATTGACTCGTCTTCAGATTTGAGTGTGAATAAACTGAACTTGGAATCCTCTTGAATAACAATCTTATTATTTAGGGAATAGACCATTTTTATTCCATCACCCTTTATGTACCTTTTTACAAATTCATCAATTAGAATTTTCTTTTTTTGTTGTAAATCGTAAATTGATTCTTGTTTTTTATAAGGGGCAATCAAAATTAAAGTCATTCCTTTTTCATCTAATTTAACCTTTAAAAATCTTCCAAGTTCATCAGTAAGGTAAACAGGCTCTTTTTGTTCTGAACTCATGTGAATTATTCCTAATTCGTATGTGGTTATGTGACCAGATTCAATTTGCACATCGAATATGACCTCTTCAGATTCCTTCATCATATTTTTATAAAAGGAATGTGCTTTTTCTGCAGTTATAAACTTGTTTATTATTCTCTTCTTTTTTTTATTTTTGAAGAGTACTACTGAATAGTTCGCCATATATGAAAAATTACTATAAAATTTTAGAAGTTGAAGAGAATGCGTCCGAAGATGAAATCAAAAAAAGCTATAGAAATCTGTCCAAAAAATTTCATCCCGACGTAAATCCAAATGGTGCTGAACAATTCAAAGAAATTAATGAGGCATATGAGATTTTAGGGGATAAAGAGAAAAAACAAACTTACGATTTCAAAAGAAAAAATCCTTATCAGGGTAGTCAGTTCGAAAATTTATTTGATTCACTCTTTAAAAATCAACAACAAGGTCCAAGAAGAAAACAAGCTCCCGATAAAATAATTAGACTTCAAGTATCACCTATAGAATCATTTTTAGGTTCAGAAAAGGATATTCAATACACAAGAGATTTACCTTGTAATTCTTGTAAGGGTTCGGGTGGAGACAGAGTCGTTTGTACGAACTGCGGAGGTCAAGGATTCCATATTAAAACATTTGGTACTGGATTTATGGTCCAACAAATTAGAACCGTGTGCCCTACTTGTAATGGCCAAGGTATGTCCATAACTGAAAGATGTTACCTTTGTGGTGGAAGAGGTACGACTCAGACTGTTAATGATATCAGAATCAAAATCCCTGTTGGTGCCGACAATGGACAATTTCTCAAATTACAAAACTTAGGGGATTTCAAAAATGGTGATATGGGGGACTTGGTAATTCAAATTGAACTCATATCTAAGGATGGTTTTGAAAAGATGAATAATGATTTAATTTATAACTTATTTTTGGATTTAAGTGGACTCACACAAGAAAAATATACTATACCACATCCTGATGGAAATTTGAGTATGGATGCACCAAAAACATTTGATACCTCAAGACCCCTAAGACTAAGAGGAAAGGGTTACGGAGGGGGAGATATGTATATCAAACTTAATGTTAAGTTCCAAAGACCACTTTGAGATAATCGATAAATTTATCGATTAAAATCCAAGAACCGTAGATGGATGTTCCCAAAACCCAAAATCCAAAAACACCCGCAGCCCACTGCTTGTAATCGGTATTTTTTTGTTTACATTTTTTACAACCTTGTTCTTCAGACATATTTATAATTATGATTAACGAGCAAATTATTAAAAGGGTTCTTTATCAGTATTTAGATGAGAAGGAACAAAAGAAATTTAAGAAACCTCGAAAGTATAGTCAATCCTACTGCAAATCTACACCCTGTTCGAAAATGGGTTTCACTCAGAAAGCTTCTTGCCGTCCATACAAAAATTGTTACAAGTAAATTTGCTTTTTTTGTTTTTTTTACTATTATTAACTTATGTTAAGTTATATCGGTGGAAAATCCAAAATTGGTAAATGGATAGTTGAATACTATCTCAGGGACATGGAAACATATGTTGAGACATTCGGAGGAATGTTTTGGTGTTTTTTCAACATGGCCCTTGAACAATATCCCAATCTCAAAAGAGTTGTTTATAACGACTTTAACCCATTGAACTATAATTTGTTTCAATGTGTTCAAAATCCTTCTGAGTTGAAGAGGGTGATGGACCAAATTCCTACTCAAGAAAAAGGAGTATTTCCTACACCTGAGGAATATGGGATAAGTTTTAGACAATTTCAGTCAGAAATTTTCAACACTGGATTTACAATAAACTACCCTGACTATGAAGTTGCTGCTAAATATGCATACGTTGTAACACAAGTATTTTCAGGAAGCAAACCTGATAAGTCCAATTTTATGGATTACAAAGGTGAATACAAGTCCAAGTTTCTGACTTTCAAGGACAAATTGACTAAACCTGATTGGGTAGACCACTTTTTGAAAATTACTAATGTAGAAAACATGGATTTTCAACAAGTAATCGAAAAATATGATTCACCATCTACGTATATCTATTTAGACCCTCCTTATTGGAAAACTGAAAACTATTACTCAAACCACGATTTCGACAGGGCAGACCACGAAAGATTGGCCAACGTTTTAAATTCAGTACAGAGTAAATTTAGTTTATCATACTACGACTTTGACTTATTACACCAATGGTTCCCAACAGACAGGTTTAGATGGGAGAAAAAACAATTTGCAAAAGCCGCTGCGGCTAAAAAAGGTGTAAAACAAAATATGGGAGAAGAGCTTTTGATATTGAATTATTAGTTATTTTTGTTACGACAATATATTTATAATAAAATTCACGGTAGATGAAATTTACATCAATTTTGAAACAAGTTGTTATGGAGCAATCAAGATTTGAAATCTTGAGAGATGCTCTTACAAAACCTACTACAGACAAGAAGCGTGAAAAACAAAAACCAAAAATGTCTATCGGTGAGTTTCTCCAAATAGTTCAGGCGGACCCGACTACAAGACTCAATAATGTAGACCCTGAAAATGCGGATTCTAAAGAGTTGGCAAAAATCAAAGCGGGTGGTTATGTTCAATGGTTAATTAAGAATTATTTGGCGCCAAAGACCGAAAGGTCTCCTGGCGACAGTGGGTATGATAGAGAGGTGAAAAAAGTTAAGGAAACCTTCATGGAAGACCTTTACAAAGTCACTGATGACCTTAAAAAGTTTGAAAGGTTTAAAGGTAGATTACCAAAGGAAATGAGAGATATCAATAAACTAACACCTGACCAACTATACGACGCTGTTAAGGATTTTGATTTAACATTAGCCACTACTACAAAGTCGGAAAGAAAAAGTGCACCCGTTCATCCTGGTGCCAAAATATTATATGATGGTGAAAATTGGAGAGTCATTGAAATCGAGAATCAAGGAGCTACAGGTAAAGAAGCAGCTTGTTTTTACGGTGGAAACAACAAAGAGACAAGATGGTGTACTTCAGCTCCAGGTGCAAGTTGGTTCGATAGATATATCAAAGACGGACCGTTATATGTAATATTCAATCCAAACGACACTAAGATTGCCCCTGAGACAGGTCTTCCTGTTGAGAGATATCAGTTCCACTTCCCATCAAATCAGTTTATGGACAAAGATGATAGAAGTGTTGATTTGATTAAGATGCTCAATGGTCCAATGTCTGAACTAAAATCTGTTTTCAAACCAGAGTTTGCTAAAGGTCTCACAGTTGGTGGTGAAAAATTAGTAATTGATAGTTTCAGCCACGGAGCCATCGGTAAATTCATTGGATTATACGGATTAGAAGATTTGATTGATAACCTACCTGATACCCTTAAGGAGTTCCAAATTCAAAATAGAGATAACAATAACAATATTATTATTAATATACCTGAATCAATTTCTAGATTCCAAAATCTACAAATGGTCTTACTTGATAATTGTGTTGAAAGTGTACCTGAATCAATTTGTGAACTTCCAAAACTTAAGTTTTTGGCACTTATCAATAACTCAAAATTGAAATCTATACCAGAGTGTATAGGTAGTTTACCAAACCTGTTCTTCTTGAATCTAAAAGGAAGTGATAACGTCATAGTTCCTGAAAGTATCAAATCAAGAGGTACGGACATGGGTAACGGAATGTGGGACCTACAAGATTAGTAATCTTTAAATTTATTATATGAGCGTTGATGTTGATATCTACATGAATAACATCATAAAGTTCTTCAAACAAAACGAAAAGGATTTGCTTAACCTCGTTCCAAAAGAAAAGGAAGAAGAATTTTATGTTAAGATTCGAGAGGTTGCTTCAGACAACTTTGAAAACGGGAAAGAAGTAGGTTTGACGAGAGTTCAAATGATAGATATTTGTAAAGAACTCAATCAAAACAAGTCTGAGCCAATAGAAATTCCTGCAAGTTTTATGAAGACAAAATTTGGTCTTATTTGTTTGAATTAATTTTGGCAGTTTGATTCGACATGATTATCTTTGTAATCTAAATCAATCAAATATGTTATCACTCGAAACTCTACGTAATCAAGCTCCCGCAGTTTTCTCTACATCTGCTTCCCCAAAAATGTCTGAGAAATATACCTTTGTACCCACGATTGAAATTCTTGAAAATTTCGACCGTGAAGGTTGGAAAGTATATTCAGCAAAACAATTGGGTGGTGGACAGTTCTCAAGTCATGAAATTCGTCTTCGTAATGGTGGATTACCTCAAGTTGGTGATTCCCTTGTTGAAGCGGTAATTAGAAACTCTCACAATGGTATGAGCACTTTTTCAGTAAGTGCTGGTCTTTACCGACTTGTTTGTTCAAATGGATTGACTGTACCAACATCAGTTGCAGATGCCATCACCGTTAAACACATGAGAGTAGACATGGGAGCAGTTAGAATGATTACCGATGAGTTCGCAGAGCGTCTCCCATTGATTCAAAGGTCCGTAGGACGTATGGAAACCACAAGCCTCAATGAGGAAAGAACTATGGATATGATATCCAAGGCTTCCCTTATCCGTTGGGAAAAAGGGTCAGTACCTTCATCTTTGAAACTTACTGATTTGATTTCCCCTGAAAGAAACGAAGATGTTGGTAATTCAGTGTGGAAGGTCTTCAATGTTATTCAGGAAAAGTTTGTTCGTGGTGGTACAAAGTACCAATCCAAAAGAGGTCGGTTGGTTACAATGAAAGAAATCAAAAACTTTCAAAACATAAACAAGATTAACACGAACCTTTGGGAGTTAGCCGAGTCATATTGTGATTGATTGAAGGGGGTTTACCCCCTTCTTTTTTTTCTTTATATTTGTTTTTATGAGTAATGAGCTTTTCAAAATAAGTTTTGCCAAGTACCATTCTGAGAAACACAAGGACTGTATTTCTTTAGAGGACCCTCAACTTGGTATGTTTGAGTTAAGAGATTTCGACCCAAAACATCCTCACTTCGTTCGTGAAAAAAGTTTCACTGACGAAAAAACATTCGTAGAAAATTTCGGTAACCCACTTTATTCTGTTTCAAGGGAATATACTATGGTGGTTATTGAGGAGAAAGGAGATAATATTTCTCTAAAAATATTTTGGGGTGGAAAATCTCGTAGGGTTGGTAAAGTATGGTTTACCCGAAGTAAAAATGTTGAGTTCCTTACTGTTAATAGAAAGACTGGTGATTTTTATATAGGATACTTACACAACTATCAAAAGAAAAAAAAGTTTGCTCAGTCAATCAGACGTAACAATTTCCTTGGAAGACCTGTTTCGTCAATGTTTTCTAAGTTAAAAAACATTCTAAATCTTTATGTAACGAATTCCTCTGAAATCATATTTGAAATCTCTTCAAAGTTTTTTGATAATTTCTGTACTGATTTACCAACGTTGGATAGTGACCAAAAACTAATGAAGTTTTACATGGATAAAAGAAAATTCAAATACCCTAATAATTTTTGGGTATATTCTGAATTCATGTGGGGGAAGAATTATAGGAAAGCCATTAAGAAAAATGAATATAGAATTGTTGATACTTTCATGCAAATGTGGGGGGTTAGAGGTAAAAAACTAAAAAAGTACTTACACGAGACTGATAAAATTAATATTCAAACATATCTGTTTGCCAAGGACTTGTTTGGGGAAGATTGGTTAAACCAAGATGGTGATATTATAAAAAAAATCTTAACATCACAAAACAATTTCAATTTACCTGAAAATTTTAAAGAAAGTTTATCTGTTGAAGAATTAAGAAGAATTTTTTCAACCTTTAAACAAACTCTATATGGGGACAATTTAAATGCGTGGACTCTCCAAGACCATATCTCAACCTATTCCAAGTTAAAAGATTATGGGGAGACAGATTTGAAGTGGTATTCTGATGGGTTAGATATCAAAAAATTTCAAGAGGAACATTACCGATGGTCAGAAAAATTGGACCATTATAGAAAAGGTTCTTATAGTAGAACTTATCCTCAGTATTTCCACGATAGAATGGAAAAACCAATTGGAGAATTTCATCCCGTAATTTTAACTTCGAGTGAACAATATAATCAGGAAAGTTTCATCCAACAAAACTGTGTTAAGGGATATATCGGTAGGGCAGGTTCCATGATTATATCATTAAGAAAAGGGGATATTGAATCCTCTTCGAGAGCGACTGTGGAATATAGAATTATTAAGTTAACTAATTTTGAAACAATAAAACCCGAGAGAGTTCAAACACTTGGTAAATATAATCAATGTTTGGACCCAACTTGGAATGACGTTCTATTTAAATTAGATGAAGTTGTTTTATCTTGTTATCAAGATGAAAACTTTGAACCTGTAAAAATTTCAAAGACATGTGCCAATGGTACAGTTTTAGAATCTGGGTCACATTTTGATGAAAATGGCAATTTGGTTTGGACAAATAAAAAACATAAAGTAGAATCATATTACGACGAATGGTAAATAAACCTGAATATATTTTGGATGTGGAAACAAAGGATGGAGTCTTATCGATTATGAGATTTCATATGTTTGATGCATATGCTCTTAAATATTTGGACGAAAAAAAATATGAAAGGGTATATGAGGAAGGTTCAGTAAAATCAAGTGGTAAAGCAAAGTGGAATGAAGTGATTTATAAAACCGCGCAACCTTTTTATCTACATTTCACAAACGATACTGAAGATGACGAACAGTATTGGCTTAATATTTATTATAAACCAGATAGAAGAGCGGAATTAATATTTTTTACAACACAAGTTTTAAAACCAATTAAAGATGGAACAAATAACAACACAACAACTGAAGGACAAAATCAATAACGGAGAAAACTTTGTTTTAGACCTATTTGCAACATGGTGTGGACCGTGCAAAATCATGTTAGGTAACCTAACGAAGGTAAATGAGTCCTTAATTAAGGAATCTACCCAACCTAAGTATAATATTTATAAGTACGATATTGACTCTGATAGAGACTTTGTTGTTAATGAACTTAACGTTAGAAGTGTTCCAACTATAAAAATTTTCAAATTGGGACAGGAGGTTTTTTCAAGACCTGGTGTAATGTCTCCTAATGAAGTTCTTAATTTGTTAAATTAATATGAAAGACCTTAATGTGATTGTATATACGATGGAGGGATGTCCTCATTGTACAGAATTTAAGAAAATGTTGAAAGAAGCTAAGATTAAGTTTTTTAACAGAGACATCGATAAGTTTAAAAAGGAATACGACTTGTTTTCTGAAATCACAAAAAATGATATGGTACCAGCAATGTTGATTATTGAAGGGAATGCTGATGATTATAAATCTTTCACTTACGTGCCAGACACAAATTACAATGAACTAACCGAAGCTGTTGATATCATCAAGGGTCACCAAAAAAAGTTAGGAATAATTAAATAATTATAAAATCCTTGACGGGTTCTTTTAACACGTCATGTTCTTCAAGTGGATTTGTGAGTTCAATACTCCAATCCACTTTTTTCATTTTATCAGATAGTTTGTTGAAATCAAAGTCAAACATATCTAAAATTGCGGATTTTAGTCTTTCGTCGTCATGTTTGAAAAATTCATCATGAACAACAATTTTTTGGTCACCATCATCATCTTTATCTTTTGATATTGTGAAGGTAAAAGAAGTGTGGAGGTAATTTGAGGGTATGCTATAGAATATATGTTTACAATAATAATACAAATCTCTTCCTTGAGTTAAGGAATATCCATTCGGAAACTCAGAAACAAAAATCAAATCATCTTTCTCAACTAAATTTTCGAAATCTTCTACTTCTTTATAATGATATGAGCAGTTCGGGGTGTGGTTATGAAATGTGTGAGTGAGCTCAGTCACTCCCTCAAATTCTGCACCATATTCAATTAAATCAATGGTGTGGGTTAAATTTCTGCCGTCAACATATTCTTTGTATTTTTCATTAAACTCAGAAATTATGTTCGGAATAAATAAAACTTCTTTTGATGTGGTCTTCCCTTTTATAACATAAAAGTTTTCACAATCTACGATTTTTATTACTGAGTTCTCTTCACTTGGTATTTTACCCATGATAAAGTCTGAAAGCAGATTTACAAGAAATTTTTTACCACCTATTTTTTTAAGGTTCATCTGATGTAATTATTAATTGAACAATCATAGAAATTATAAAAATAAAAATGAATACAAATCACAGGTTAATTGTATTTATAGATACAGAAAAATTCATTCATGGGCGATATTTTAATAGTTCCAAGTAATACCTTAGCTCCACAACCTGACCGTATACCCTTTATCAATTGGGTAAATAACAGTACAAGTAGTTGGAAGGTAGTTTCTGGTTCAACAATCAATATAAGTGCACCTTCGCAAGTTAACACTGTTTCAGTACAAATTTCAAATGCCATAATTTCTGTAGTATCACTCAACGTAAGAAATAATTTCACAATTGGCGGTACTCAAGTTATTGATGGTACTGCCAATTGGATTGGACCTGATACGGGTATTGCTGGGGCTCAAGGGGCACAAGGTAACACAGGAGCACAAGGTGCCACAGGTAATACAGGTGCAACAGGTGCTCAAGGGGCTCAAGGGGCAGTCACAGGAGCACAAGGAGCAACGGGTAATACAGGCGCTCAAGGGGCAACAGGCGCTAAAGGGGCAACAGGAGACACAGGACCAACTGGTGCACAAGGCGCTACAGGTAACACAGGAGCTCAAGGTGCGGTTGGTAACACTGGAGCACAAGGTCCAACAGGTGCACAAGGTAATGTCGGACCAACAGGTGCAGTAGGACCTACTGGAGCACAGGGCTCAACAGGAGCTCAAGGGCACACAGGAGCTCAAGGTGCGGTTGGTAACACTGGAGCACAAGGACCGACAGGTGCACAAGGTAATGTCGGACCAACAGGTGCGGTGGGACCAACAGGTGCACAAGGTTCAACAGGAGCCCAAGGGCACACAGGAGCTCAAGGTGCGGTTGGTAACACTGGAGCACAAGGTCCAACAGGTGCACAAGGTAATGTCGGGCCAACAGGTGCAGTGGGACCAACAGGTGCACAAGGCTCA
>Ga0172367_10001564_pt1 | contig 32874 bp, 27 predicted proteins | sample Lak10m_FD_114542 | JGI IMG/M metagenome (GOLD analysis project Ga0172367, IMG submission 114542) | Freshwater microbial communities from Kabuno Bay, South-Kivu, Congo - kab_022012_10m | ecosystem: Environmental > Aquatic > Freshwater > Lake | place: Democratic Republic of the Congo: South-Kivu...
TATGAGCTTTCTCCTTTTCTTTGGAAAAAAGTAGCCAAGGGCTTATCAGCCGGGCGCGTTCAAAGCGTCGCCATCCGCTTAATCGTTGAAAGAGAAAGAGAAATTCAAGCTTTTAAAGCTCAAGAATATTGGACTATTACTGCTCAATTGCAAGGAGGTAAAAACGGCATCGCCTATGATGCTAATCTTTTCCGTCTTAATGGAAAAACTTTTGATAAATTAGATATTGATGCAGACCTGGCCACAAAAGTAAAAGAAGAAAGTAGTGATGCCGACTGGACGGTAATTAAAGTGGAGCAAAAGACGGTCAGTAAAAATCCAGGCGCACCTTTCACCACCTCCACTTTACAGCAAGGCGCTAATCGCCATCTCGGTTTCAGCGCCAAACAAACAATGACGGTCGCCCAAAAGTTATATGAACAAGGTTTCATTACTTACATGCGTACCGACTCTCTTAATCTCTCCGCCCAATTTTTAATCGACGCCAAAGAATATCTCAATAAGACTCTAGGTAAAGATTATATATTAGAATCACCGCGAGTCTTTAAAACTAAGGGGAAAAACGCTCAGGAAGCCCATGAAGCCATTCGTCCGACAGTCGCTGATCGTCACCCTGATGATCTCAAAGAAAAATTAGACCGCAACGCCTATCGACTCTACAAACTAATCTGGCAAAGAAGCTTAGCCACGCAGATGCCAGCCGCTAAATTCAGTGCCACCACCATTGATACTGAGGCCCTCTGCCGTAATGGTCAAAAACATATCTTCCGCGCCTCCGGACAAATATTACTTTTCGACGCCTATCTAAAAATATACCCCGAAAAAACCGCGGAACAAGAATTGCCCGCCCTAAAAGAAGCAGATAAGGTTGAACTTAAAAAAATCGAAACCGAACAGCATGCCACCAAACCCGCCGCCCGCTATAGCGATGCTAGTCTCGTTAAAGACTTGGAAAAGTATGGCATTGGCCGTCCTTCTACCTACGCCCCCACCATTAACACCATTATTGTCCGCAACTATGTAGAGCGTAATGAAGACAAGCGTCTCCAGCCCACCCCCATCGCCTTCGTCGTTAATGATTTACTAGTTGAACATTTCCCCAAGATTGTAGACTATAATTTTACCGCCGATATGGAAAACGATTTGGATGCAGTCGCCGAGGGCAATAAACCTTGGCAGCCAGTCATTGCCGATTTCTACGAAGACTTTCATACCAATTTAGAAAAAAAATACGAAGACATTAAAAAAAGCGACATTATGCCCGAAGAACAATCTCAAGAAGTTTGCGACAAATGTGGAGCACCCATGATTATCAAAACTGGACGCTATGGTAAATTCTTAGCTTGCAGCGGTTTTCCTGATTGCCGCAACATCAAGAAACTTGGTGGTGGCGCCACTAGCGAAAAAAAGGATGATCCTGCCCTCGCTGCCCTGCAAGAAAAATATCAAGGGGTCGCTTGTGATAAATGCGGAGCCGAAATGAAGGTTCGCTCGGGAAAATATGGCCCCTTCTTGGCTTGCGGTGCCTATCCTAAATGTAAAAATATTAAAAACATTAGCGATGGCAAAAGTGAGGGCAAAGAAATTATCTGCCCCGCCTGCAAAATCGGCAAGATTGTTAAAAAATTCAGCAAACGCGGAGCCTTTTATGCTTGCAACAATTACCCCGATTGTAAAAATGCTTATTGGGGTCAACCGACCGGAGAAAAATGCCCAGACTGCGACTCGCTCTTGGTAAATAATAAAGACGGAGAGATTGTCTGTAGCGACAAAGGCTGTGGCTATAAAGCTTAAAAACTATCAATAAAATATTATTTTATCATCAAAAATATGACGATTGATAAAGAAGTTTTTCCACCCCAGGAGAAACAAAAAAATATTAAAACAACCGCTCCCGAAGAAAATATTGAAGAGAGCTATCAGGAAGTATCTTTACCGCCCAGTAATCAAGAAGAAAATATTGAAGAGCTGCGGGCAGAATTGCAAGCCGAAGTAAAAAAATCAGAACAGGCACCAAGCCTCAATCAACAGATAAATATTTCCCCGGCCAAAGTAGCCAAAGAATTATCTCTCCAAAATTTCCTACCCCGATTATTCCGACGGAGATTAAATAAAAACAGAATCGTCAATGATCCTGCCACCGCCCACGACTCTTATTACGACGAAGATTAGACTCCAAAAAAACCGCTATGACAGCGGTTTTTTGATAAACAAAATATTAGAACTTTATTTCTTTTTCTTTTTAGTCTTAACCGGCTCGTCTTCATCTTCAAAATTATCATCATTACGACGTTTAGACTTAGCAAATTCGACGCCCCGCTTCAAAATTTCTCCCAAAATCATTAAATAAGAAGCACTACCAGAAATTTTATCCTTAATTAAGTCTAACAGAGCCTCAGCCTTAGCTACCCCCTGCTCAACGTGCTTGATCAGACGGAAAATGCGTTGAGCGCTGGCAATAAAATAATATAAAGACCAGCAGAGAAAGAAGGCGAGCGCACCAGCGGAAGCCGCCAATACCCAATTAAGAATGTCACGTGAAGTTTCAAACATAAATTTATGCCATAAAGAAGGCAAAAATTCCTCCTATATGTTTGTTAAATTAAAAATCTCTAATTTGTGAATCAAATTGACTGTGGCAACGCTGAATTAAGTCGGTTTGGATTAAATCAACTTCTTCGGCCGTCAAAGTCCGATCGCTCGCCTGATAAGTAATATGGAAAGCCCAACTCTTCTTACCTTCACCCAAAGCACCGCCCTGATAAATATCAAATAATTCTGCCCGGCTGATTAAAGGATGAAAGTCAGCTAAGACTCTCCAGAAATCATTATATAATACTTTCTCATTAACAACAAAAGCTAAATCGCGCACGATGGCGGGATATTTGGAGGTCTCTTGGTATTGGCGGGACGGTAGTAAGGTATAAAGAGATAAAAGTTCCTGAAAATTCAGTTCTATAAAAACTGTTCTCAGCTTCAATCCTAAGGAGCTTGCTAATTTACTAGATACGATGCCAATAAAGCCCAGGTCTTTGCCGCCGCAATAAACGGTAGCCGCTTGATCGGCCTGAGACCAGGCCGGTGCATTTTCTAAGGCGGTAAATTCTAACACTGCCTGCGGCCATAAAGAAGCAAATAATAAATCCAAAATTCCTTTAGCATGGCTAAAAACAGTGGTACCATCAGGGCCGGCGAACATCAATCCTAGGCGCTTTCCCTGATAAGGTAAAAAATCACCCTTAGCATCTTTAGGATATTCTCCCGGCAAAGATAGAAAAATTCTTCCCATTTCAAAAAGGCCAAAATGTTGATAGTTAAATTGATTTAAACGGACATTTTGCAATAAGCCGGGAAGCAAGCTTTGGCGGAGATAAACATGTTGTTCCGAAATCGGATTAGCCAGACGCAAATGACGACTGGCGTCAAAATTTAGTTTAGATAATAAAGTCTCGCTGGCAAAAGAATAGTTGTAAACTTCATGGAGACCACCGGCTCCGCTTAAAATATCTTGAATTTTTCTTTCTAACTGTAATTCGTGATTTTCTGGCAATAAAGACATGGTGGCGGTCGGTGCGAGAGCGGGAATATTATTGTAACCAATAATGCGGGCCACCTCTTCTAAAATATCTTCCTTAATAGTGACATCTTTAACAGCGCGCCAACTCGGCGGCGTCACCGCCAAAATATTTTTATTAACCGTCACTCCAAAGCCCAGGCGCACTAAAAGATTAATAGCGTCTCGGCGACTGATTTCTTTACCTAATTTCTTTTTTAACCAAGAAAAGTCAACACTAATCGGCTCTGGCTCCACTTTAAAATTAACAATATCAGTAGGTATGCCCGTTAATTCCGCCTCCGGCATTAATTCTTTAATTAACTGCCAGGCTCTTTGCCAAACTAAAGATGGCAGTAGTGGATCTAAAGTTTTTTCAAAGCGCATAGAAGCATCCGTGCGCAAATTCAAACGTTGAGAAGCTTTACGGACTAAAACGGCGTCAAAATTAGCGACCTCTAAAATAATGCTGGTGGTATTTTCATTAATTGCACTCTTGGCCCCACCCATAATACCAGCGATAGCTAAAGGCTCGCTGCCGTCGGTAATAATAATTGTTTCTGGCGGCAATAAACGCTCCTTACCATCTAAGGTCTCTAGGCTCTCCTCGGACTTAGACAAACGGACACTAATCTTTTTAATATCCTTAGCGTCAAAAGCATGCAGAGGCTGCCCTGATTCAAGCATGACGTAGTTAGTAATATCAACAAGGGCGTTAATGGGACGAGCACCAACTGCCACTAAACGTTCTTTCAGCCAGCGGGGCGAATCCATCATCTTTACATTATTAATTTTCACCGCCAAATAACGCGGACAGGCTTTCTTATCTTCAACCTTAACCGGAAAATGCTCTTTGCCTTTGACGGTAGGAGACTTATGAACTTCTGCCAGATAAGGACGTAAAGATGTTTTTAATAAAGTGCTAATTTCTCGAGCGAGACCGTAATGCCCCCATAAATCGCCCCGATTAGATAAAGATTTATTATCAATTTCAAAAATGATGTCATTTAAACCGAGATAGTCAGCAAAACTCTGACCGACCTTGGCATGGTTGGCTAATACCATAATCCCTTCATGATTCTGGCCTAAACCCAGCTCATCTTCAGCACAAATCATACCAAAAGATTTTTCTCCTCGGATTTCCGACTCTTTAATCACTAAACCATTGGGCAGACTAGCACCAATAAGAGCTACTGGCACCCGCTGTCCAGCCGCCACATTCGGGGCACCGCAGACAATATCAAGCGTTTCTTTTTTAATATCCACTTTAGTTAAACGCAAACGATCAGCGTTGGGATGAGGGGAAACCGTCAGGACTTTGCCCACCACCACTTTATCAAAAAGCTTGCTCTGCGCCTGCCAGCCCTCAACCTCAACGGTGTGCATCGTTAATAATTCCGCCAGCTCTTCGGGGCTGAAGTTCTTAGGTATTTTGACAAAATCTTTAAGCCAATTGAAAGATAAATACATAAAGTGGTTTTAAAATTGTTTCAAAAAGCGCAAATCGCCGCCGTTAAAAAGACGAATATCGTTGATTCCATATTTTAACATCGCCAAACGATTTAAACCAAAGCCGAAAGCAAAACCAGAATATTGTTCCGGATCAATTCCTCCCGCTGTTAATACGGAAGGATGAATTAAACCGCAACCCAAAATTTCCAACCAGCCCGAATGCTTACAAACGCGACAACCCTGCCCTTGGCATAAAAAACAAGTATATTCACCATTGGAACCAGGCTCAACAAAAGGATAAAACTTAGGACGCATACGCAATTTTGTGTCTGGGCCATATAACTTTTGACCAACGGCCTCTAAAATACTTTTCATGTGTGCAAAATTGATATTTTTATCAATCATCACGCCCTCAAGTTGATAAAAAGTATGTTCGTGACGGGCGTCCGTCGCCTCGCTCCGGAACACTCTGCCCGGCATAATCACTTTTAAGGGCGCTCCATACTTCTGCATTGCCCGAACTTGAGTGTTGGAAGTCTGGGTGCGCATGGTTAAATCATATTCCCCCTGCTTATTCTTCACGTCTACATAAAAAGTATCCTGCATATCGCGCGCCGGGTGATGCGGAGGGACATTCAAAGCTTCAAAATTATAAAATTCGCTTTCAATTTCCGGTCCGTCCATAACGGTAAAGCCAAGGGTGGCAAAAAAATCTTCCAATTCCCGCCGCACTAAAGACAAAGGATGCAAATGTCCGCTTTCAATTTTTTTCCCAGGAATAGTAGCGTCAATATAAGTAGTCAAATCGGTCTTTTTTTCCAAACTATCTTTAATTTCATTAAAACGCGTCTGCAATTCCTGCTTCACAACATTAGCAAATTCACCGGCCTCCCGCCGAATATCAATACTTAAATCTTTCAAGCCGCCAATAAGAGCGCTCAACTCCCCTTTGCGAGAAAGATATTGTAATTCCAAGTCGCGCAAAGACGGAAGGTCTTGGATGGCCTCGAGGCTAGCGAGAAAATCAGCTCTTAATTTTTCTAATTTGTCTTTCATAAATAATTTTTAGTCGTATTTATATTCAATTCCTTCATCGCTACTTTAAATATTAATTTAAACGGCTCTTTTTATAACTAGCCACAAAAAGTTCTAAAATCATAAAAATAATTAACAAGAGACTGACATTCAACCAGGTAAAAAGATTGGCTGATAATAAAAAGAGGGAGATAACCATGAATAAAGCAAAAAGGAATGATTGGCGAAAGGCGGTGGCAACAGCATAGAAAGCCAGCTCGCGACGCAGGGCCACAAAACGGATGATAAATCCGACTAGAGCCGCCGTCCCGGAAAGAGCTAGGAACAAAGCGACGTAAAAAAGCATAAAACCGAGCCAATTAGTCTCCGTGGGGTCGATGAGATTGAGCATCAAGATAAAAATTCCCCAGCAGAGAGCGGTCATGGTACCCATCACGATTAAATAATTTCTTAAGGTCATAGTCTTTTTGCCCCAAGCCTAAGCTTTAAGGACAATATTAATATTTTCCAGCTCCACCCGATAACGGGCCAGCTTTTCTTGTTCAACTTTAACAATTGCCTCCGGAGCACGAGCAATAAATTCTTGATTTTCCAAACGAGCCGACAGGTTAGTAATCAATTTTTCTAAATTTTCTTTCTCTTTATTAAGCCGAGCCCGCTCTTTTTCTGGATCAACGGCGCCCAATAGATAAAGATCGGTGCCGCCAATAACAATTTTAATGGCCGCTTCCGTTGGTGCTTGGTCGGTTTTAGACAAAGACTCTAAGCCAGTTCGCAAAGAAATTAATAGGGGCGCTTGGGCGACTAAAAGCTCTGCCCGCTCACCCATGGCTAAAGCTCTAACTTTCCGCGCTGGCTCAATCTTATTCTCGCTACGAGCATTGCGAATAGCCACGATACTCTCTTGCACAAAGAGAAAATCATTGTTATCGGCTAGCGCTTTTATACCCCCAAGCTCTTTTTCTGACCAAAGTGGCCATTGTTCAATGATCAACGAGGAAGTATTAAAACTCTGCCAAATCGCTTCAGTTACAAAAGGAATAAAGGGATGCCACATGATTAGAACATTTTTTAAAAGGTAAACTAAGATGGCCTCCTTATTTTTTTCTACTTTAGCAATTTCTAAATACCAGTCGGCCAGTTTATTCCAAGTAAAATCGTAGAGGGTTTCCGCCGCCACAGAAAATTCAGAGTTAAGTAAAGCAGCGTCAACAGCTTGTCTAGTATCAAGTAATTCTCCTAAGATCCAACGATCAGCCAAAGTCTGGACTGTTGGTAAAACCGCTGCTGGGACAGCTAAAACGGCGTCATCCAAGTCGTTAAGGATAAAACGGGAGATATTCCACAATTTATTGATAAAATTACGTTTTGCTTCAATCTTCTCCTCGCTATAACGAGAATCATTGCCGGGGGTTGCTCCCATCAGTAAAGATAAACGGACTGCATCAGCGCCATAGAGATCAATTACTTCTAAAGGATCAACACCATTCCCTTTAGACTTAGACATTTTCTTTCCTGCCTTATCTAAAATCGTGCCATGCAAATAAACTTGAGAAAAAGGTTTTTCGCCTAAAGCGAAAAAAGACATCATCACCATGCGCGAAACCCAGAGAGTAAGAATTTCATAACCGGTTTCAAGCACTTGCGTAGGATGAAAACGAGCTAAATCACCGCTCTTGACCCCATCCTTAAAATTATCCGGCCAGCCTAAAGTTGAAAAAGACCACATTCCTGACGAAAACCAAGTATCTAAAGTATCAACATCGGCCTGCCAGCCCTCACCGGACGGAGCATCCGCTCCCACAAAAATCTCTTCTCCCCGATACCAAGCAGGAATACTATGACCAAACCAAATCTGGCGGGAAATACACCAATCGTGCAAATTTTCCATCCAATCAAGGTAGCGCTTATTAAAGCGCTCGGGTAAAAATTTAATCTCCCCCTCAGCCGCAGCTGCAATCGCCACTTGTTTTAGAGATTTACCTTGCAGGCGCTCCAAAGGTTTATCAACGGCAATAAACCACTGCTGGGAAGGCAGGGGTTCAATTGGGCTATCGCAACGATAACAACAAGAAAGATTATTATTAATTTCCTCTTCGCTAATCATTAACTTCCTGGCACGCAAATCAGCTGCTATTTTTTCTCGCGCGGCGACAGCACTAAGACCGGAATAATCATGAAACCCTTCTCTAATTTGGCCATCTTCATCAATAACTTTAATTTTGGATAAATTTTGAGTTTCAGACATTTGCCAATCAACCGCTGAATGCGCCGGTGTCACCCCTAAAGCGCCAGTACCAAAATCAATTTCTACGTTACGATCAGCAATAATTTTAATTTTCAATTCTTGACCGCAAAAATCGACAACATACTCTTGACCGACATACTGACGGTAACGTTCATCTTTGGGATTAACGGCTACGGCGGTGTCTCCTAATTTTGTCTCCGGTCTAGTTGTAGAAATGGCAATTGGGAAGTCAGGACTATACTTAAATGTATAAAGAGTAGTTTTTTGCTCTTTATATTCCACTTCATCATCGGCTAAAGTTGAGTGGCAACGCGGACACCAATTAACGATACGCTCGCCACGATAAATTGCCCCTTCGCGGTACATATCCAAAAACATTTTCTGCACTGCCTGCTGACGGGGGGCATCAAGGGTAAAAGCCAAACGAGACCAGTCTAAAGAAGCTCCCATTTTCCGAGTTTGTTTCAAAATCGTGGCTTGAGTTTCGGCTACAAATTTATTCACTTCCACTAAAAAGGCTTCCCGGCCTAAATCGTGCCTAGTTTTACCTGTTTCCGCAAACAATTTCTTTTCGACCATGTTCTGAGTAGCGATGGCGGCATGATCAGTTCCGGGCAACCACAAAGCGCGGTAGCCATTCTGACGACGATACCGCACCATCATATCTTCAATCGCTAACATGGCACTATGGCCTAAGTGTAATTTAGCGGTAATATTAGGAGGAGGAAGAATAATGGTATAGGCGGGAGCATCAGCAGACAGGGCTAAATTATCAGGATTAAAAAATCCAGAATCTTCCCATTTCTGATAGATATCGTCCTCAAAAAGGGCGGGGTTATAGGTTTTAGCCAATTCGTTTTTCATACCTTTTAAATTACCAAAAATATGGCTTTGCGTCAACCGCAAATTGCCTTGACTCTAGCAAAAAATAATTATATATTGAATGGTCGGGCTTGTAAAAAAACTTAGAAATATAGCCTTTGTCAATGCTTACTTTAGAACAACAAATTGCCAAACAGTTGGAGAAGTCAGAAAACATTCTGATTGCTTTTAACGCTGACTGGAACGGCGATGCGGTCGCGTCCGCTCTCGCCTTATTTTTGTTCTTAAAAAAAATTGGTAAAAATGTAGAAGTGGCTTCCTATTTAGAAGACGAAAACAGTTCTAGACAAAAAACAGCATCCGCTTGGAGCTTTCTGCCCGCCTACGCCGAAATTAAAACCTCCCTTAAAAATTTACGCAAATTCATTGTCTCGCTTGATATCAGCCAAACTACCATTAATCAGATTAAATACACCGTTGATGAAAAAAAATTGAATTTTATCATCTCCCCGGAGAAAGGCTGGTTCAGCCCGGAAGATATTAGCTCTTCTTCCAGCGGTTTTAAATATGATTTAATTTTTACCATCGATACCCCTGACTTAGAATCTTTAGCAGCAATTTACGACAATAACGTCGAATTCTTCTACAAAACTACAATTATCAATATTGACCACCAAGCCGGCAACGAAGAATATGGCCAAATCAACTACCTGGATCTTAATGTAGTTTCTACTGCAGAAATAATCTTTAATCTTCTTAAACAACAAGACGAGAAGATTATTGATGAAGATGTTGCTACCTGCTTACTAGCGGGGATTATTAGCAAAACTAAAAATTACAAAAGTGCTAACCTCACTCCCCGCACCCTCCTCACGAGTTCAAAATTGATTAGCTTGGGGGCGCGCCGAGAAGAAATTATTAATCAGCTCTATCGCTCCCGCCCGCTCTCTGTTCTCAAATCCTGGGGCAAAATTTTGAATGGTCTCCAAGCGGAAACAGACAAACGCTTAATCTGGTCGCTGCTGAGCGACGAAGAAGCTAAAACCTTGAAACAAGAAAATGTTGATCTCGGTGAAATTGTTGAAGAAATAATCGCTAGCATCCCCGAAGCTAAATTAATTTTAATTGCCTTGGCTGATAACGTTAAACAAACAATTGAAATCAATGCCTATGCCGCCAAGGGAATTTCCGCTTTAGAAATTCTCAAGGCCTACCAAGCTAATGGCACAGCCAAAAATGCGAATGCCATCATTAATATCAACCCTGCCGACTGGACCAGCACGCTTCTTCCCAAAATTAAGGAAAAACTTGATAAAAACTTCGCCTAATGATATAACAAGTAAAGATTAAAGAGGAGAAAGAGACGAGAATACTCCCGCTATTTCTCTCCGCCGCCGGCGCCTATAGCTCAGGTGGTTAGAGCACCGCTCTTATAAAGCGGGGGTCGATGGTTCAAGTCCATCTAGGCGCACTGAAAAAATACGAGCAAGTCAGCCGTTAATATTGCCAAGTTCGCACCTATACAATATAATAAGGAAATAAGGGCTCGTAGCTCAGTTGGTTAGAGCGTTACGTTGACATCGTAAAGGTCACCCGTTCGAGTCGGGTCGGGCCCACATTATTTTTCTCATCTTATGTTAAATTTTTTTTCCGGACGCCAGCGCCATCTTGTCACCACCGAAGATAATTCGGCTATTAGTGACTGGATGGAGAAGGAGGCTGTCTCCGAAGGTCAATTGTCGGTTGATGTTTATCATACCGATAAAAAAATCGTCATTCAATCGACGATTGCCGGTGCTAAACCGGAAGACCTCAAAGTCTCTTTGCATCATGATTTATTAACCATTCACGGCACCAGAAAGCAACCGCAAGCGGTAGCCGAAGAACAGTATCTTTATCGTGAATGCTACTGGGGACCCTTCTCTCGCTCCATTATTTTACCCGCGGAAGTTGATAACCGCAAAGTCGAAGCCAATTTAGAAAATGGCGTTTTAACTGTAACCTTAATTAAGGTTAACCCAGAAAATATTGAGATTAATTTTAAAGGCTGATATGAACTATGAATTAACAGTCGCTGGTTTTAGCGATGACCAAGTAATTCTCCAGGATCAAGAAAAAAATATTATCTATTGGCCTAAAGAAAAGCTGCCGCAAATTCCAGAAATCGGACAAAAATTAAATTTTTCCATCGGCACAGACAAAGCCGGCCTGCTCAATGAGCTCTTACGTATGGATAATTAAGTATACCGCTATGAAGAAACCGAAAATAATCATAATCACCACGATCGCCGTATTGGTGGTTTTTTTGTTTTTAGTCGTCTTTTTTGAATACCGACAAAGTCCTAATCAAAGCCTGCGCGACGGTCTTTACGTAGGAACAGTCAATGTCAGCGGACTAAGCACGGAAGAAGCGATGACAAAAATACAAGCGCGCTATCAAAAAATAGAGACGGAAGGCCTTAGTTTTAACTACGGCGGCGACAACTTTAATCTCAGCGCCACTGAAGTTTCTTTCGATGCTGATATGGCCAGCCCCAACTTCCACTATAATCCCGACCAAATCGCCAGCGCCCTCCAAAACCAAAGCCGACCAGGGCCAATCAGGCGCTGGTGGTGGCGGCTGCAAGGAAGTCCCAGTGTGATAATCCCTGCCGTTTTCTCTTTGGAAAAAAATAATATCAAAGACCGGCTCACAGAAGCTTTCCCCGCTAGCCTTAACCCCGCCGTCGACGCCGCTTTTACTTTTACCGGTAAAAAGATTGAAATAAGCACGGAGCGCCCAGGGAAAACCGTAGATTGGGAAGAATTATTTCAAAACATCGAAGAAAAATTGGCTGCTTTAGATAATAGCCCGATTACCATAAAAACCAAGACTGAATATCCAACCATCTATAGTCGTGACTTAAAGGGTTTAGAGGAGGAAGCCAGTACTCTCAGTTCTGCCTCCTTAAAATTAAACTTCAAAGATAAAAGCTGGCCTGTCAGCCGTGAAGAAATATCTTCTTGGCTATCAGTGGAAAAAGAGGGAGAAAAATTAAAACTTGATTTTAACTCTGAGCGAGTAGCTAAATACCTAAACGAAAAAATAGCGCCAATAATTAATATGGCGCCGCAAGATCCTCGCTTTGAAATTAAAAATAATAAAGTTTCAAGCTGGCAGCTGGGCGCCGATGGCTACGAACTAGATGCCACCAGCAGCGCTCAAATTATTATTGAGACCTATAAAAATAAAGAAGTTAAAGATAAAAACATTGAGCTAATCAGCAAGATAACGCCACCAGCCGCCGCTGAAGACTTTGATATTAAAGAAATTGTCGGCACCGGCCACTCTAACTTTGCTGGCTCGCCTAAAAACCGCCGCCATAATATCGCTGTCGGAGCGGCTGCCGTCCAAGGTTTAGTTATTCGGCCAGGGGAGGAATTTTCTTTAGTTGCCGCTTTAGGGGAAATTGATGCCACGGCTGGCTATTTACCTGAATTAGTAATTAAGGGCGACAAAACTATACCCGAATACGGTGGCGGTCTTTGCCAAATTGGCACGACTGTCTTCCGAGCCGCCATTGATTCAGGCTTGCCTATTACTGCTAGGCGCAACCACTCTTATCGTGTTTCTTATTATGAACCAGCGGGAACAGACGCGGCAATTTACGATCCCTCCCCCGACGTCCGCTTTGTTAACGATACGAACAAAAGCATTCTCATCCAAAGCCGGATAGAAAAAGATGATGTCTATTTTGACTTCTGGGGAACAAAAGATGGACGCCTCGTCACTACTACCACCCCCGTGGTCTATAACATCGTCAAACCAGCGCCGACAAAAATAATCGAAACCGAAGACTTAAAACCAGGCGAAAAAAAATGCACCGAAAAAGCCCATAACGGAGCTGATGCCTATTTCGATTATACGGTTATCTACCCCGAAGGAGCGACTTCCTCGCACCTAGAGCAAACCCGACGCTTTAGCTCCCACTACGTTCCCTGGCAAGAAGTCTGTTTGGTCGGAAAAACTGCGAGCTCAAGCGCTGCCACTAGTACCGCTAGCACCACCGCTCCCAGTACCGCGACCAGTACCGCTGAATAGATTACTTTAATTACAAAAAAGGCTTCGTAATTGCGAAGCCTTTTTATTTTAAAATAAAAAAGACCGTCTCAAACGGGTAGGCAAGAAAATTTCTTCTAGGAATTGCCGAGCCCACCACTAACGCCCTAAAGCGGCAATGGTAGGCCCAAAAAACCCTAGCAAGAAAGTCCCCATGCTTGTCGTGCCTGACCCGTTTCAAACGGCCTTTATCTTTTTAAGCAACCAATTAATATATCACGTAAAAAACACTTTGTCAAGAGTTTTGTCCACAGGATAAAGCCCGATTAATAATCTAATCATTTTTTAAATATAATTTGCTATTATTAGAGTAAAATATTAATTCACCGTCTTGATCTGTGCGTCTAATTTCGACACCCTCCGCCTTCACTCTGTTAATAACCTCCTGGCTAGGATGGCCATAAGGATTATTTTCACCTACCGAAAAAACCATCACCTCAGGACTTAGCGCCTGTAAAAACTCTAAACTATTAGCCGAAGCTGAGCCGTGATGGGCGGCTTTAAAAATTTGTATTCCTTGGCTAAATCCTGAAGCCAATAAACTCTGCTCTCTTTTTGTGCCCGCATCGCCCGTAGCCGCCAGCGATAATCCCCCACAAGTAAAATTAACAGCTAAGGAAAAATCATTTTCATCGCTGCTTGATAAAAACTCTGAAGAGGGCGGAAAAATACACAAACGACAATCAACTTCCAAATCTAGACAAGCTGGCTCTTGAGGATAGGTAACCGTACTCTTCTGATTGTCGAGAGCTAATAATAATTCCTCAACAGCGGCCCCTTGTAAAGAAGCGGGTAAAAAAACCTGTTCAATTTTATAGCGCCTAGCAATTTCCGGTAAAGCAGAAAGATGGTCGTCATGGCCATGACTAAGAATAACAAAATCAATTGTCCGTTCCCGCCAAGGTAAATATTGGCCGAGACCAAAAAGAGTCGACCAGTCAGGGCCGCCGTCAACTAAAATTAATTTACCCGCCGGAGTTTTTAAAATAAAAGAATCTCCTTGGCCGACATCAAAGAAGACCACTTCCGCTCGTTCTGTAAAACGCTCAAGGGAGGTCCAAATCATAATAAGAAAAAGACTAATTAATAAAATAAAAAATAATTTCATACCAGTAATAATAGCACGCAGACCTTAAGACCGGACTAAAAAGAAAATGAAGGTTTTCCCTATACAAAAACCGCCCTTACGGGCGGCTTTTGTATAATTTTCAAAATCAATAAAACAAGAGTTTTATTTCTTTTTGGAGACCTTCTTCACAGCTTTCTTCACAACCTTCTTCACAGCTTTTTTGACGGTCTTCTTGGCGGTCGCCTTCTTCACAACTTTCTTAGCAGCCTTCTTCACAACCTTCTTCACGGCCGGCTTCTTGGCAACCTTCTTAACAGTCTTTTTAACAGCTTTTTTTGCAGTAGCCATATTACTCACCTCCTTTCTGGGAAATTTCCCATTTATATTTTTTAAAAAAATTAAAATAATCTTTTTAAAAATAATTTTTAACTTAATACTATTATTATACTCTCTCTCTTATTTTATAGCAATAGTTTTTCGAAAAAAATTTAACAAGTACCAAAAAAGAGCCGAAGGCTCTCTTTGGGAAAATATTATTGAGAAATAATTTTCTATTAAAATTTATCTTGGAAAAAACTTTTAATCTCTTCAACTTTTATTTTTACTTGTTGCATACTGTCACGATCGCGCACCGTCACTTCTCCTTTTTCTAAAGTATCAAAGTCAACCGTCAGACAAAAAGGTGTGCCGATTTCATCTTGACGGCGATAGCGCTTGCCGATATTGCCATTATCATCAAACTCACAAGCAAACAAAGGGCGTAAACCATTATATATCTCTCGCGCCTTCGCTACTAATTCCGGTTTATTCTTCAACAGCGGGAATACGGCCACTTTAATCGGAGCTAAAGCAAAGGGCAAAGCTAAAACTGCCCGCTCGTCATCCCCTTCTAATTTTTCTTCCTTATAGGCGGCGTGCAAGGCTGCTAAAAGGGCGCGGTCGACCCCGAAAGTCGGCTCTAAAACATGAGGAACGAAGCGACGAGCAGCCTGTTGATCAAAATATTCCAATTTCTGTCCAGAAAATTCTGCGTGCTTCTTTAAGTCAAAATCACCGCGGTGAGCCAAACCGAAAAGTTCTTTGGTGCCGAAAGGAAAATTATATTCAATATCAACGGTCTTCTGAGAATAATGTGATAGCTTCTCCCGAGGATGCTCGTAGCGATGACGAGCAGAAGCAGGCAGACCTAAATCTAAACAGAAGGCTTCTTGTTCGGATAATAAATATTCAAATAATTCCTGCCAATCTTTTTCTGGATCAAAGAAATATTCAATTTCCATCTGCTCAAACTCGCGCACGCGGAAAATAAAATTCCCAGTCACAATTTCGTTGCGAAAAGCCTTGCCGATTTGGGCAATACCGAAGGGCAGCTTCGGCCTCATCGTATCTAAAATATTATTAAACTCCACAAAGATGGCACCTGCCGTTTCCGGGCGAAGATAAACTGCTTCGGAAACACCGTTCATCTCCGTCTTAAACATCAAGCTCAAAAAACGGGCTTCCGTCCAGGTTTTAGCGCCGCAAGCCGGGCAAGCAATGTTAGCCAAAGCTGTATTCAACTTATCTAAATCGCCCTCAAGGTCTTCACCCGTAGCCTCTTCCACAACATGATCAGCCCGGAATCTTTTTTTACACTTTTTGCAGTCGACCATCGCATCATTAAAACCGCCCGTGTGTCCGCTCGCCTCCCATAAACGCGGGTGGAGAATAATCGGGCCATCAATACCGTAAACTTCATCGCGATTGCTAACAAAACGGCGCCACCAAAGAGACTTGATGTTATTCTTTAAGGCTAAACCGTAAGGACCGTAGCTATAGCTGCTGCCAAAGCCGCCATAAATCTCGCAAGCCGGGAAAATGAACCCCCGCCGCTTTGCTAAAGAAACAATCTTTTCCATCAATTGTTCATTGGCTGCATTTAATTCCATATCTTTTTAATAATAATTAATGAGTAAAATCAAACTATCGGCAAACTACATTTCTTCTAAATAAGCCAAACCGAGCAGAGTAAAACCATTTTCCAAGACTTGGCGCACCGAAGCTAGTAAAGCTAAGCGGGCGGCCGCCAAAGATACCTCTGCCTTCAAGACTGGGACCTCGTGATAATAGTCATTAAAAGCTTGGGCTAATTCAAACAAGTAACGGGCAATAACCGATGCATCACGCTGTTCGCCTGCCTTTAAAATAATTTCCGGAAAACGTTGCAAGCATAAGGCCAAGGCCAATTCTTTAGGATGAGCTAAAAGTTGATAATCAAGGGAGTCGGATTTAATTTCGGACTTGCGCACTAAACTAGCAAGACGCGCCCCCGTATATTGAAGATAGGCTGATGTAAAACCATCAAAACGCAAAGCCTCATTCATATCAAAAGTAATAACCTTATCCGCGCTAACCTTCAACATTTCAAATTTTAAGGCGGCAATGGCTAATTTCTCGCTTACCGCTTGGGTTCTTTCTTCGCTCCAATCTTGATGACGGCTAGAAACCTCTTTTTGCGCCCGCACTAAAGCTTCGGCAAACAATTGGTCATAGGTAATAACATTACCACTGCGTGAAGACATCATCCCGTTCTTTAAGGTCACAAAATCATAGCCAAGATGACTGATTTTAAATTTTTCACCCGCCAATTCAAAGATTTTAGCCAATTGTTTGAAATAAAGGCCTTGCCGAATATCGACAACATAAACGGATTCCTGAAGTTTATAGTCCACAAACTTCAATTTAGCTAAAGCCAAATCAGCCACCGGATAAAGAGCGGTTCCGTCGGAACGAATAATCGGGAGCACACCCAAACCATAAGCTTCTAAGTCGGCAATAATGGCGCCTTGACTTTTAATAAGAACACCCCGTGCCAATAGTTTTTCGGTGATTTTTAAACCATCAGCAATTACTTCGCTTTCATAAAATATATGTTCAAATTTAATACCGAGACGCTGATAAATTTCATCGAAATAGGCAATACTCCACTTTCTAGTCTCCTGCCAAAGTTCATAAATTTCCCCTTGCCGGCTTTCAATCGCCTTCATGGTCGCACTCACTTCGGCTTTAGCTTCTTGACTATCGCCGATATTCTGGTTAGCCGTGCTATAGCAGTCGCCTAAAAGCTTCCCCTTTGGTCCAGCAGTCTGAGCATATTCCGGATGGCGCTGCCAATTCCAAAGTGTCTTAGCGACGTGGATGCCAAAATCATTAATATAAGACACGGGAATAGCGTGATAGCCGTTGAATTGCAAAATCCTCTGGACAGCGTCACCGTAAAATAGATTCCGAAGGTGACCGACATGATATTCTTTATGAGTATTAGCATTGGAATATTCCAGCATCACCCGCTGGCCCTTACCAACCTCAGAGTGGCCAAAATTGGAACCAGTTTGCTTAATATCAATAATCGCCCTCTCCAAAAAAGAAGCTGGGGTTAAGAAAAAATTCAAATAAGGACCAACGGCCTTAACACTCAGAAACAAGTCTGAGCTCTCCGGCAGATTGGCCATAATTTCCGCCTGTTCCTGCGCTAAAAGGGCCGGGTTTTTCCCCTGGCTCTTGGCTAGATTAAATAAAGGCAAGCTTAAATCACCCAACTCAGGCAAGGGCGGATAAACAAAATCCAGAGGGTCTACCCCCAAGAAGGAAGCGATTTTTTCTTTTAACTCGGATAGATACATAATTAAACAGTAGTGATTTTTATAAACTGTCTCTTGCCGCGCTGGACAATCAATCCTGAAATAACCTCAATTTCCCCCTGGCTGTCACTAATAGTAGCTAAATCCTGATTCAAACCAATTTTAATCCCTCCCTGTTCAATCAAACGGCGGGCCTCGCTCCGACTAGCACTCAAACCCAAGGCAACAACTAAATCAATAACCTTATACTGACCGGCCGCTAAATTTTTTAACTCAATATCAGCGGGCATTTCTTTATTTTGGACTGTCCGAATAAAGTAATCCTGGGCTTCTGTGGCCGCCTTCTCCCCGTGATTAATCTTGGTAATTTCAAACGCTAGGCGCATCTTCAAATCCCGCGGATTAGCTTTATCTTCTTTAAGACTGGCACCCAAAGCTTTAGCCTCATCCCAGGGAATAAAAGTACAAAGTTCAAAAGCCGAAGCTAAAACGCCGTCTGGCCAAGACATCACTTGACCATACATATCTGTCGCCTTTTCTTCAAGAAAAACAATATTACCCTCGCTTTTGCCCATCTTCTTCCCCTCACTATCGGTCAGAAGCTTCATCGTCAAAACGCTTTTTTCCTTATTCTTTACCGCCTTCAACAAATCTCGGCCGCACATCATATTAAACATTTGGTCATTGCCGCCCACTTCCACGTCAACATCTAAGGCTACACTGTCATAGGCTTGAGCGAGGGGGTATAAAAATTCATGCAGGAAAATTGGCTTTTCTTCTTCTAAACGTTTCTGAAACATATCACGCTGAATCATCTGCTGAACGGTGAAGTGAGAAGAAAGCTCAATCACATCCTTAAAACTCAACTGATCCAGCCAATCATTATTATACTTTACTTCCGCCGGATTATTGCCCGTAAAATTAAGGTAGGCAGCGGCTTGTTTTTGAAAATTTAAAGAATTTGCCGTCACCTCTTCTCTACTTAATTTTTTCCGCGCGGACCCTTTACCCGTAGGGTCGCCAATCATCCCTGTAAAACCACCGATTAAAAAGATAACCTTATGCCCTAGACGTTGAAATTGCGCCAGCTTAGCTAAAGCAATCGCATTGCCGACATGTAGAGAACTGGCGCTAGGATCAAAACCGCAATACAGACGTAAAACCTGCCCCTCTTTGAGTTTTTTTTCTAATTCCGCCCGTCCGGGATAAATTTTTTCAACGCCTCTTTCTAAAATTTCCGCGATAGCGTGCTGGTCAATCTGTGCTTTAGGCATAAATGCTTGGTAATAATTTATTAAATATGTTATAATAGTAGCAAACCTAGCCGAATTTTTCAATTGAAAATGGTTCAGGTTTTAGCTTTATTATATTAGCTAAATTAACACAATTTTATGTTCTCCTACCGCTTTTTTCTCAAACAAGCTTGGAACATCACCAAGCGCTATCGCCACCTCTGGTTCTTCGGAATCTTTGCCTCTTTAACGGCAATTGGTGGAGAATATCAGATTATTGCTCAGGGGTTAAATAATAATCCAGGGGGAAGCTTTGTCAGCACCGGCTTCTTCATCTTTTACAGTCTCTTTGATCCTAATTTCTACCACGGAATCAGTCAACTGGCCGCTACAAACCCCTCCCTCCTGTGGTCAATCCTAAGCGTCGCCTTATTGGTCTTAGCCTTGGTGGTAGTAATGACTTATTTAGCCATTACCTCCCAAGCGGCTTTAGTTGAACAAAGCGCGCGCATCATTCTCAGCAAAAAAAAGAAAGAAGATTTAAGTATTAGCGAAGGCCTACTGGCTGGTCGCAAACATTTCTGGAGAGTTTTAGCTTTAAATATCACTAATAATATTGTCATTACCCTTAGTTTCTTTATTATTAGCTTACCCCTAGTTTTCTTGCTGATTACCGACACCTCCGCCTTAGCCCTGGCCTATACCTTACTCTTCATAATTTTCGTGCCCATCTCTTTATCAATTGCTTTAATTATTAAATACGCAATTGCCGCCCGCGTCTTGGAGGGTAGAAGCTTTGTATCTTCAATTTCTAAAGGCTTAAATCTTTTTCAAAAAAACTGGCTGGTGAGTTTGGAAATGGCTCTTCTTCTCTTCTTAATTAATTTTGCTGTTGGCGTTTTAACCATCGCCGCCATCTTCCTTTTCTTCTTACCGCTCTTGATTTTATCTCTGCAAATATACGCCCCGATTCTCACCGCTATCAGCTTCATCCTTACCATCAGCACCATGATTGTCGCCGCCTCCATCTTAAACAGCTTCCAAATTTCCGCTTGGACCGGTCTCTATCTGCATTTGCAAGAGAAGAAAGGACGCAGCAAACTGGAGCGAATCTTCCAGCGCAAACGCTAAATTTCAAATCTCTTCTTAGCCGCGGCCAAGGCTGCCGATTTTTCGGCGGACTAACCGCGGCTATTAATTAAGCCGCTATGAGCGACGTTGCCTCTATTGAAAATTTGATTGACCAGGCTTCTGCTAATGATGAAGACAGCATCCAGGGCAAATTTGCCAAAAAGCAGACTGAAATCAAATTAAAAGAAATTGAAAAACAGACAGAAAAAAGAGCCGCCGCTATCGGCTTGCCTTATGTTAATCTCTTTGGCTTTCCCATTAGCCCCGAAGCCTTGGTTCTTATTCCAGAAGAGCAGTCGCGTCTCTTAAACGCTGTCTGCTTTTTTTATGACGGCAAGAATGTCCGCGTCGCCTGCACCGAACCAAGCGCCGAGATTGCCGACGAAATTCAAAGACTAAATGAGCAATACTTTACTGACGCTAAACTCTATCTCGTTTCTCAAAATAGTCTCGACCAAGCTTTTGAAGCTTATAAAGCCGTGCCGAAAATAAAAAAATATGATTCTGGCGTAGAAATCACTGAAGAAAATTTAGAGAAATTCAAACAAGCTATCGCGAGTTATAAGAATCTTAATGATAAAATTAACGAAGTTAATGTCAGTGATATCGTTACCCTAATCTTGGCAGCTGCCATTAAAACTGGCTCCAGCGATATCCATATAGAAGCCGAGGAAAATGGAGTGGCCATTCGCTTCCGTATTGACGGCGTCCTGCAAGAAGCCGCCACAGTTGATCGGGATAAATGGAAAAAGATTGTCACCCGCATGAAAATACTAGCTAAGGTGAAAATCAATATTACCAGCAAACCCCAAGATGGCCGCTATACTATTTATCTCAAAGAAGGAAAAATTGATGTTCGTTCCTCTTTTTTGCCAACCGCTTACGGCGAAAGTGTCGTTATGCGTTTGTTAAATTCCAAGTCGGTCTCACTAGAATTCGAAGGCTTAGGTATTCGCCCAGAAATACTAGAAACATTACGCCGGGAAATCCAAAAACCGAACGGCCTGATTCTCACCACCGGTCCGACCGGCTCCGGTAAAACTACAACTTTGTACGCTGTTTTGAATAAATTAAACCAACCCGGAACCAAAATTGTCACCTTGGAAGACCCAATTGAATATCAACTCGCCGGCATCAACCAAAGTCAAGTAGAAACAAAAAAGGGTTATACTTTTTCGGACGGGCTCCGCTCCATTTTACGCCAAGACCCCAACGTTATCATGGTCGGTGAAATTCGCGATTTAGAAACAGCCGAGATTTCCGTCCAAGCTTCACTCACTGGGCACCTAGTCCTTTCCACTCTACACACTAACGATGCCGCTGGCGTTATTCCTCGTTTAATTGATATCGGCGTCAAACCCTATTTCTTAGTACCCTCCATTAACGCTGTAATTGGCCAACGCTTAGTACGTAAACTCTGTCCCCATTGTCGACAAGAGCAAACTCTTACGGCTGAAGAGGAAGAGAGGGTGCAAAGAATATTAGCCGTTATTTCCCCCAAAGCTAATATTGATATCCCCTCGAAACTGCCGACTATTCACAAAGCAGGAGCTGGCTGCGAACACTGTAATTACATCGGCTACAAAGGAAGAATTGGTATCTACGAAATCTTCACCATGGACGACAATCTTAAACAGTTAACGATTGACAAGGCTCCATCCTTTAAAATTCTCCAACAAGCGATTGAAAACGGTATGATTACTATGTTGCAAGACGGAGTCTTAAAATGTCTTGATGGCACCACCTCTTTAGATGAAGTCTATCGTGTTATCGGTAACTTTGACTATGTCGACGAATTATATGATATTGTAATTTCGCAAACTATCGGTCGGGGCGTCAAAATTACCGAAGAAGAATATAATCGCGCTCAAGATCTAACCAAAAATATCGGCCAGACCATCAATCTCAGCGATGTTCCTTCGAAAGAACTGATTAAATTGATTATGAGTATGGCTAGCGCCAGTGATGCCGGTGATGTCCATATTGAACCAACCGAAACTGGCGTGAAAGTGCGCTTCCGCATCGACGGCGTCATGCATGACATCCTTGATCTCCCCAAAACCAGTTACTTACCCATTCTCTCAGAAATAAAAATTCTAGCCGGATTTGCCACCAACATCAAACGAGCGACTTTAGACGGCCGTTTCAGCGTTTATCTGCATGGTAAAAAAATAGACTGCCGTCTTTCCATTATTGCCGGCGGCTACGGTGAAACTATCGTTGTTCGTTTGCTTTCTACCTCAGCGGCTTCTTTGGATCTAGAAACTTTAGGCATTACTTCCGTTGCTAAAAAAAGACTGGACCAAGCCATAACCAAAACCAAGGGAATCATTATTACCACTGGTCCGACCGGCTCTGGTAAGACCACCACTCTCTACGGCATTTTAAATAAACTAAATAAATCCGACGTCAAAATTATTACCGTTGAAGATCCGATTGAATATCAACTACCGGGAGCGATGCAAACGCAAATCGACACTGAACATGGCTATACTTTTGCCGCCGCTATGCGCTCCCTTCTTCGCCAAAATCCTAACATCATGATGATTGGCGAAATCCGCGACGAAGAAACGGCCAAAATTGCGATTGAGGCAGCCATGACCGGACATTTAGTCTTGTCCACCATCCACGCTAATAGTGCCGCTGGCGCCATCTCCCGCTTTGCCGGCCTAGGAGTAGAAAAATCGTCTTTAGCTAATGCCATTGAATTTTCCATCGGCCAACGCTTAGCCCGCCGCATCTGTCCCCACTGCAAAGTGGAGGACACGCCTAGCGAAGAAACTATGCGTCGCGTCCAAGAAATTATTGCTAGTATTAATAATAAGGAAATAAGCCTACCGAAGGCTCTTAAATTTTATCGCGGGGCTGGCTGTGAAGAATGCAAGCACCTAGGCTACAAGGGTCGCGTCGGTCTCTACGAAACAATTTCAAATAATCCAACTATCCAAAAAATTATTCAAGACGCTAGTGCCACCGACTACGACATCGAACAAGCCGCCATCAAAGACGGCACCGTTACTATTGCTCAAGACGGAATCTTGAAAGCTTTGGCCGGTGAAACTAGCCTTGAGGAAGTCTTCAGAGTTATCTAAATAAATAATAAATAATAATCCTATGATTAACGCCGTTTTCATTAAGAAGTTAAAAACTGATTATCAAAAAAGAGAGATAGAAAGACGCCAAATTATCAGCCGTTCTAACGATGTTCTCTTCCAGGCTAAAAAAACTATCTTTTCTCTGCAAAGAGAGGAACTGAGTGCCGCCGCTGAAAAACTGGCAAGCATGGAGGCAACCTTAAAGAAAATGGAAAAAGATTTCGGCGTCAGCCGCCTGCGCGAAGAAGGCGCCTATCACGCCGCTGCTGAAGAATATGTAGAAGCTAAAACTCTCTCCATGATTGTCTCGGGCAATAAAATTACCCCAATTAAAGGACTGCAATTAGGCTATGACAGCTATCTCGGCGGTTTCTGCGATTTAATCGGAGAAATGGTCCGCTTCGCCACTAATCGCGCCGCCAAAGGTAAATATGAAAGCGTAGCCGAAATGAAAGAAAAAGCAGAAGAGATAATGAATAGCTTGCTGGACTTTGATCTCACCGGTTATCTCCGCACTAAGTATGACCAAGCGCGCGGCCACTTACGTAAACTGGAACAAATGGCTTATGAAATCCGCTTACGCAAAGATAAATAATCTATGTTAATTGCTATCGCCGCCGATCTCCATGATAATCTAGCAAATTGGCGGACATTCTCTGATTATCTTCAAAAGCAGGGTATTACTACCCTGCTTTTCTGCGGCGACCTTACTAACTCCGACACCCTCCATGCTATTGCTGATACTTTCCCTGGAAAAATTTTTATAATTGCCGGCAATCAAGAACTCTACGACGAAAGCGAAATGAAGGGCTGGGGAAATATTAATTTTTTAGGGCGCTACGGAACCATTGAAATTGACGGCCTAAAAATCGGACTGGTTCATGAGCCCTATTACCAAAACCGCCTACGCCGGGAAAATCAGGAGCTAGACTATATTTTTTACGGCCATACCCATAAACCCTGGCTGGAACAAGATAAAAATTTAATTATCGCTAACCCCGGCACTCTAGGTGGTGTTTTTTATAAAGCCAGCTTCGCCATTTTAGATACTGGCACTAAAAAAATAGAATTAAAAATCTTAGAAAATATCTAATTATTCAGAGTTTATGAAAAAAGAGGACTACTATAAAATCTTAGCCCCTATTATCACCGCCGCTGGCATTAAAGCTAAAAAAAGCTGGCAAAATTTTCAGCGCCAAGAAGTTAACATGAAGAGCCATACCGAGATTGTCACAGCCGTAGATAAGTTAACGGAAAAGATAATCATCCGTTCTCTGAAAGCCGCCTGGCCCGACCACGCTTTCTTAGGAGAAGAATCCGGACGTAGCCAAAATAATTCTGATTACCTTTGGATAATCGACCCCATTGACGGTACCACTAACTTTTCCATCCATAACCCTCTCTGGTGTATTTCCGTAGGGCTAGCCTATAAAAACGAACTGATTTTTGGCATAATTTATGCCCCGGTCCTAGAAGAAACTTTCTGGGCGACTAAAAGCCAAGGAGCCTATCTCAATGGGAAACGCCTGCGTGCTCCTAAAAAAATGGGCAAGGGAAAAAATATCCATACTTTCTGCCATGGCGTCACTCCTCGCGACCTGCGTCTCGCCCTCGCCTATTATCGTAAACAAAAAATGCAGTCTTTAGACTGCCGCCAACTTGGTAGCGCTGCTATAGAACTAGCTTATGTGGCCGCTGGGCGCCTTGATTCCCTGGTAATTCCCGGAGCCCGTTCCTGGGACGTCGCGGCCGGCGTTCTCATTGCTCAAGAAGCGGGGATAGCCATCAGTGATTTTCAAAGCCGCCCCTGGAATCTGAAAAGTCGTGATTTAATCGCCTGCCGTTCCGATTTGCAAGCCGACATCGCTTCTCAATTAAAAGGATTAAAATAAAAAATCCCCCGCAATGCGGGGGATTTTTTATTGAGACCGAGATTGCTTATAAATATATTTAATTAGGGAAAAGAGCACCAGCCACCAACCTAATAAAATCGCATCTTTAAAAATTTGTAAATTATCCAAACGACCGGACCGAAAATCTAAATAATCAGACTTGAAAACAATAAAAACAAAAATACCCAACACCAAAAAGATAAAAGATAAAACGGAGATTAATACTAAACTGATTGTTCGCTCCTTACTCATATAAAAAATTCTTTTAAGTAGGCACCGGTAATACTCTCCTTAGCCTTGATAATTTCTAAAGGAGTGCCCGCGGCCACAATTCGGCCGCCGCCTTCCCCGCCTTCTGGGCCAAGATCAATTACCCAATCCACTGCCTTAATCACGTCTAAATTATGTTCAATAATTAAAACGGTATTACCCTGATCAACTAGCATATTTAAAACTTTCAACAAGCGGTCAATATCGGCAAAATGCAAGCCAGTGGTCGGCTCATCCAGAATATATAAAGTACGGCCAGTCGCCCGCCGGGACAACTCGGTGGCCAACTTGATGCGCTGGGCTTCACCTCCGGAAAAAGTAGTCGCAGACTGGCCAAGATGAATGTAGCCAAGACCGACTTCGTCCAAAGTCGCCAATTTCTGACGTAAAGCGGATTGATCTCGGAAAAATTCTAAAGCTTCGCTAACGGTTAGATTCAAAACATCGTAGATATTCTTATCATTATACTTAATATCCAGAATTTTCTGCTGAAAACGATGGCCATGACAGGCTTCACAAGTTAAATAAACATCATTTAAAAACTGCATCTCCACTTTGATTACGCCATCACCGGCACAGCGCTCACAGCGCCCACCGGAAACATTAAAAGAAAAATGACCGGGAGTCAGCCGCTTTAGACGCGCTTCCGGCAACTCGGCAAAGAGATCGCGGATATAGGTATAGAGACCGGTGTAGGTTGCCGGGTTAGAACGAGGAGTGCGGCCGATAGGCGACTGGTCAATATCAATCACCTTATCAATATTATCCAAACCCCTAATCTCTTGATGGGCACCGACCTCTACTTTTACCCGATAAAACTTCTTATTTAAAGAATTAGCTAAGATGTCTGACATTAAGGTAGATTTACCAGAACCAGAAACACCCGTAATCGCCACCAACTTGCCTAAAGGAATATGGACATCAATATTTTTCAAGTTATGCTGGCTGGCACCGATAACGGAAAGATGCTGACCGTTGCCTACACGGAAAGATGTGCGCAAAGGCAAAGATTTTGCTCCAGATAAATAAGCGCCAGTAACCGATTGGCGACAAACTTTTATTTCTTCCGGTTTACCGGCAAAAAGAATTTGACCGCCATGTTCACCCGCGCCCGGGCCGACATCAACTAAGTAGTCAGCCGCTTGCATCATGGCCGCGTCATGCTCAACCACGATTACGGTATTGCCGTTATCACGAAGATTTTTCAACATCGCAATTAATTTATCATTATCACGTTGATGTAAACCCACCGAAGGCTCATCTAAAACATAAAGGACTCCGCTTAAAGTAGAACCGACTTGCGCCGCTAAACGAATACGCTGCGCCTCACCGCCGGAAAGGCTAGCGGCTGGACGATTTAAAGTGAGGTAAGCTAAACCAACCTTATCTAAAAATTCTAAATTTTTCACCATCTCTTTTAAAATCGGCTGAACAATGGACTGAGAGCCATTCCAGGCGGTATTTTCCAACCAATCCGCCAATAAGGGGCGTAAAACATCAACGGTTTTTGAACTTAAATCTTCAATACTAAGATTCTTTATTTTTACCGCTAAATATTCCGCCTTTAAGCGGGCCCCGCCGCAAGCCGGGCAAACGGCCAAACGCATACACTTTTCAATTTCCTGTTTTACAAAATTAGATTTTGTTTCCTCATAACGAGCAAGCAATTCCGTATTGAGGCCTGGCCACTGCTTATCACCGTTTAAAATAGCCGCCCTCTGGCCGGCACTTAAATTCTGTAGCTGATCTTCCAAAGAGAAACCGTAACGCTCGCCCAGATTTTTCAACTGGGTAAATAAAGTGCTGTTCTGGCCGAGATTGGCGTGTGCCAAGGGTTTAATTGCGCCTTGCAATAAATTTAATTTCAGATTAAAAACTAATTCCGGATCTATTTCTGTTCGCGTACCTAAGCCGGAACAATGGGCGCAGGCGCCATAGTTAGAATTAAAGGAAAAATGCCTAGGTTCTAAATCTGCCAAGACAAAACTGCAAGTGGTGCAAGCATAGGGATAAGGATTGTCCGATTTTTTCTTGCTCTTGCTGCTACTATTTTTTTCAGTTTTTTTAAGACGAGTATGACAATGGGGGCAATAGGGCCAACCCACCCGAGCATAGAGGAGGCGCAGATAATCATAAATCTCGGTGATTGTGCCAACAGTGGAACGAGGATTGTTGCCAACGGTCCGTTGATCAATCGCAATCGCCGGCGACAAGCCTTCAATTAAGTCAAAATCGGGTTTGTCCATCAAACCCACAAACTGACGGGCATAGGCCGACAATGATTCGACATAACGGCGCTGACCCTCAGCATAAACGGTATCAAAAGCCAAAGAAGACTTGCCCGAACCGGAAAGACCCGTAATGACAATCAGTTGATTGCGCGGTAAATCCAAATTAATATTTTTGAGGTTATGCGTACGCGCCCCCCTTATTTTAATATTGTTCTCAAGCATGGAAAAAGGAATAAATTATTTTTTGAATAGTGTTTAGTATACACTAGAAATAGCAAAAAAACAAGGGAGCACTCTGGCTCCCTTCAAGCTACCACGAATAATTTAAAAAAATGGAAAAAACAGACGGAAAAAGGCCATGACCAGACGACGGAATAGACCGACGCGCTTAAAATGAAGCTCAGACTGCCGAGACTCCGCCTGCCAACGATTAACAATTTTTTCTAATTCGGCCACCGCCTGCTTCTGTTCAAAGAAGACGCCTAACTCTAAATTAAAATTAAAAGAAAGAATATCTAAATTCTGCGAACCAACTAAAGCCTCGCGCCCATCAATTAACATCACCTTGGCATGATTCATCACCGGAGTAAAATAAAATCTTACCCCCACCGAGGCCAAGCGCGCGGCATTAATATGATTAATCTGATTCAAAGGCTTGATATCCGTGTCTTCAGGGATAATAATTTCCACCTTCACACCCCGACGAACAGCGTCATCCAAAGAGGCCATCAACCAGCGGGGTGGCAAGAGGTAGGGGGTAACAATTTTAATTGATTCCTTAGCTTCAGCTAATTTCTGGCGGTAATAATTATTTAAGTCATACTGGCCTTCGCCAAATTCCCAGGTATCAATTACCCATGATTTTATTTTCTTCACTAAAGGCAGGCGACTATGAATAAGAATATGCTCATTCTTGCCGCCACACTGCTGATAGGTGTAGGCAAAAGAGCGGAGCAAGGGTTTCAACACACGACCTCTTAAACGAATTTGCAAATCTTGCCAATGACGAATCTTATCTTCAATATTCACGCCCCCAAAAAAGGCAATTTGATTATCAATAATAACCAACTTGCGATGGGTCCGTTTCAACCAGCGCGAAAAAAAGATAAATTCCACCCCCGCCGCCCTTAATTCAGAAACAGCGCTAGCTTTTAAACTACTACTGCCGTAAGCGTCGGCGATAATTACAACCTCCAATCCAGCCGCCGCCTTATCCTTCAACTTTCCTAAAAAATCATGAGTCTGCTTAGTGTCGTCTAAAAAAATATACATCTCAATATAAATGGATTTTTGAGCACTATCAAGAGCGGACAGGATGCCGTCCCAAGCTTTCTGCGAGGTTGTATAAAATTTATAACGCATAACTATATTATAACACGGGGCTAAAAAAATAGGCAGATAAGAAAAAACCGGAACGTTAACCCCGGTTTTTTCTTCTTAGGATTTATTTAAAATTTTGAGGATATCCGGCAAGCATTTTTTTGCCTCTCGCCGCCCAATATCAATTAAGGCCCGGGCCACCGGCGGATCAAAATATTTTTTATAGCGATTAGTCTGCATAAAGGCCGAGGTATCCGGATTTAAAATGACATCGGCGCCATGTAGGGAGTGTTTAGAGAGATTGTGGACGGCAATCCTAGTAGAACGCAAAGCGACCGTAGCTAGGTTAAACCTCTTATCAATAAATTCATTACGATTATAAAGATTAACGGCGATAATTTTATCCGCGCCCATACTTGGTAATAAATTCACCGGCACCGGGTTACTAAGCCCGCCATCAACTAAAAGCCGGCCGCGGCTTCTCACTGGCTCAAAAACCAGGGGCACGGAAGAACTAGCCCGAACGGCCGTCGCCAAGCTGCCTTGTTCCAAAATCTGCGCCTGGCCGCTAACTAAATCCGTCGCCACAATTTTAAGAGGGGTACGGCAGTCGTTAAAACTACTTCTTCCCAAAACTTTCTCTAAAAAAACTTCAAATTTACGGCCGGAAACCAAACCCGCTCGAAAACCTAAATCCAATAAAGTCGGCAGTTGGTTTTTGTTGTTAGAAACTATGGCCTCTTCTAAAGGACCAAGATCAGAATATACCGAAAAATAAGCGCCGACTAAAGCCCCGATGGAGGCGCCACTGATATAATCAATATGGATATTGTTTTCCTGCAATACTTGAATAACGCCAATGTGAGCGAAACCGCGGAAGCCGCCGCTACCAAGAGCGAGACCGATTTGAGGACGTTTGGTCATATATTAATTCTAAAGTTTGTAAAAATAGATTTTTTGACCACTGACAACAATGGTCTGATAAGGTGTATAAGAGGGCAAAGAAAAACGACGGCTAACTATTACTGTTCCCGACCGACACTCCAATTTTAATTTATCTGCCAATTTTGCCATGGTCGCGTTATTTAGATAGCAGTAAATTAAGTCGACATCCTTTAGATTAACCTGAAAAAAATCTTTTTTCAATAATTTAATTCTGCTTCCCCGGATTTTTAAACCAAGACCCACTAGTAGAAATAAACTGAGTGAATTTTCTACGCCGTAAATTTGCGCCTGAATCCAATGACGCTCCGCCCGCTGGGCGAATAAAGCGCGACCACAACCCAATTCATAAACTGTTTGGGGCTGAAAATCACCAAGAGCAGTCATTATTGCCTTTATCGTTCTCATATCTGTCGAGACAAAAGGGGCATAGCCTTTAAAGATGAGGTAATAGAACTGAGTGACAAAAAAAATAAAATAAACAGCGAAGAGGATTAGGAAAATAATGAGATAAAACATAGGAGAAAAGCTTCAATAAATATAAGTCTTGCTAGGATGCGTATCTAAAATCTTCTTCACTGACCAGCCGGGGATAAGAAAGCCGTAAGAAATTACTTTCGTCTCCTCCTTTAAATCCTGCTTTAACTTCAAACCGATTTTTGCCATCACCGAGCCGGTGAGAAAAATAAAAACGGCATCGGCCGCGCCTAAGTCCTGCTTAAAAAAATCTTGACGCCTAATCTGTATCCCGCTATTTTTAATAAATTTCGAAGCTAAGGTCTTTAGATAAGGATAAAGTGAAAGTTCATAACCCACCGCCTTGAAACCTTTCTCTTCAGCTATGAACAAGAAGCGCCCATCCCCACAACCCAAATCATAGAGTAGGGACCCCGGGGCTAAATTGATTTCGGCCAAAATCTGCTCTAAATTAGCCTGCGGCACCCGCGCCCAGGGCACCGCTGTCGTAATATTTACATAAATCATGTTAAGACCAAAAAACAGCACCAACAACATGGCTAAAAATACAAAGGCGACGAAAACGATTAATAAAGATAGAAAAACCAGAAAAGACATGAAAAGATAGATAAATAAAGCCAATTTTATACCATTATTATAGCACGACCAAGCATAAAGCGGTAAAAGCCAACAAAAAACGCGTCGACTGCGACGCGTTCTTTAAAAGGTACAAATACGAGAATTACTCAGTTTTCTCCTGAACAACTCCCCCGCTCTCAAGTATCAGTAGCAGGAGTTGCCAGAACTTAGCAACCGAGGGGATGCTGACCCATTCGGAGGAAGTATGAACCAACCCCATCTGCGGGCCGAAGGATAACTTTTCCGCCTTTGGTAAGGCGCTGTCAATTTTGGAACATTCCAGGCCGGCATGAATACTTTCAACCTTAGCTTCGACACCGAAAACTTCCAGAGACATCTGCTTTACTAAAGTTAAAAGCTTGGAATCAAACTTCGGCACCCAGGGCGGGAAATTCATCAAAATGTTTGTACCGGCATAAGCCAGGTAAAAGGCCGACTCAATCATTTTTTGAATATACTCCATCTGGGCAGTAGAGGAAGAACGAAGGAGACAGTCAATCTTAATTGACGAATCTTCTGTTTTTATCACCCCCACATTATTGGAGCTCCTGAGGATATTGTTATCCAAAGGCTCCATACTCAGAATGCCATCCGGTAAAGCCAGGATCGCGGCCAGAAGAGGATCCTGATAATCATCGCCGACCAGATAATCATCGTCAACGAAAGGCAGTGAACTAAAAGTAAGCTGTAGGCTTTCTTTTGGAAAATCGGTGGCGATAAAAGTTAGTTTTTCTTTCATTGACGCCATTATTTCTTCCCGGTCTTCGTCCAGTAAAACAACTACAACTTGGGATTTCACCGGAATCTGATTCACAAAATCGCCGCCATCAAAACTGATAATGGCAAATTTATCGCCATCAATGGCTTCCAGCAACTGGGCCATGATTTTAATGGCATTGGCTTTACCTTCCCTGATTTTCAGACCGGAATGTCCACCGCTCAGGCCAGTCAAACTGATAGCCATTTTACAATCATACGCAGAGGTGCGACTGAGTCTTTCCATAACTCCAGAAAATTCACCCTGAACCTGAATACCGCCGGCACAGCCGACGAAAATAACATTTTCTTCTTCCGAGTCGAGGTTGATGATGAATTGACTCTCCAGTTCGCTGAAGTCAAACACTTCAGCCCCTTTCATACCTGTCTCTTCGGCAACGGTAAACAAGAGTTCCAGTGGTCCGTGAGAAATAGTTGATTCAGTAATGATCGCCATCATCGCGGCCACACCAATACCATTGTCAGCCCCCAGGGTGGTGTCAGTAGCCATTAATTTATCGCCCTCAATCCGAAGATTTAAGGGAAAAATTTCTGCCACGTACTCTTCTTTCGCCAGGACCATATCAATATGGGACTGCAAACAGAGTGAAGGGTAGTTTTCATAACCTTCCGTAGCCGGAATCCGTACAAAGACGTTGCCGCCTTCATCACGGTAGGAGTAGAAATTCTTCCCCACCGCCAGGGCAAGGATGAATTCAGCCAATTTTGCCTCATCACCGCTACCATGCGGGATTTCGGATAAAGTAGCAAAGTGCTGCCATAAAACTGCCGGCTCCAGGCCAGCCAGTAAGACATAATTTTTTGTCATGATACAATAATTTAGATGTTAATGAATGAATGAATGAATGAGTTTCCTGCCTATTTATGATTAGCCACATTCCCATCCGAATCCGAACACTTGTAAATATATTTGGCTATTTATAGACTGGAAGAATATGATTAAAAAAAACTGAAGGGCGAAGGCATCTCGACAAGAATGACCGCAATGAGA
>Ga0172367_10001565_pt1 | contig 32835 bp, 34 predicted proteins | sample Lak10m_FD_114542 | JGI IMG/M metagenome (GOLD analysis project Ga0172367, IMG submission 114542) | Freshwater microbial communities from Kabuno Bay, South-Kivu, Congo - kab_022012_10m | ecosystem: Environmental > Aquatic > Freshwater > Lake | place: Democratic Republic of the Congo: South-Kivu...
AATCGATGTCGGCGATAAGGGTATCGGTTTTGACCTGGAGTTTCTCGCGTTTCCCCTGGGTCGCCTTGGTCGGCGGGATGGCATGGCCGGCTTGTTGCGTTGGCGCGGGCCTTGCCTGCGCCGGCACACTGGGGCTGGGCACCGTCGCCTGGGCTGCGCCTTTTTGCGCGCTCGATGCGGCCGTCGGGACGGGCGGCCGGTGTTCCTTTTGCCACGCATCCCAAAGGAGCAGCAGCGAGAACGAAAACACGAAGAACAGAATCAGACGTTGCGTATCCATGGGGACTCAAGGAACAGGGTCATAACCGCCGGGATGCCAGGGGTGGCAGCGTGCGAGGCGCTTGAGCGCCAGCCAGCCGCCGTACCCGGGCCCGTGTTTATCGATCGCTTCAGTGGCATATTCCGAACATGAAGGAAAAAAGCGGCAACTGGGCCCAAGCAGCGGGCTCAGGCAGTAGCGATACGCTTTGATCAGGAAAAGGAGAAGCTTGCTCACGCCCGCTACTCTCCGTCAGTCTTGCACCAGCTTGCGAGCAGCTTCCCGATCTCGGCGCCGCTTGGCTCGCGCCGTTGTGGATTGCGCGCCCTGACTAAGTAGTCGCGTTGCTGCAGGCGGTGCTGCAGCAGGCGGAACGTCTCGCGCACCAGGCGCCGGAAGCGGTTGCGGTCCACCGCCCGGGGCCACGCATGCCGGCCTGCAATGACGCCCAAACGCGGACCGCTGTCACTGGGCATCGAATGCAGTTGCATGCTACCACCGCCTGTGAGCCGGCCGCGCGCGAGCACCGGCGTGATTTGCGCCTTGCGGCGCAGCCTTTGCTCCCTGGAGAAGCGGTACCGGGTGTTTGGCCTCAAACCGAAAGGCGGGCCCGGCCGCGAGCCCGGCGCGCGCGAATGACCGCCCGGCCGCCGCGGGTGCGCATGCGCACAAGAAAACCGTGGGTGCGTTTTTTGCGTACTACTGAGGGCTGATAAGTGCGCTTCATTTTTGGATTCTTTCTTGCTTACGACAGAACCCGGCATTTAACCCTAATACGCCCTTTTCTGTCAATGCCGGCATGGGTCGCAGCTGAATAAATGCCTGTGGATAACTTCGCCGCAAAAGGCTAAAATGCACACTTGTTTTTGTCCTCAATCCCAAGCTTGTCTACATATTAAAACAGGGCCATGGAAAGATTCTGGCTTTCCTGCCTGAGCCGCTTAGAAAATGAGCTCCCGGCACAGCAATTCAATACCTGGATCAAGCCCCTCCGACTCGACAGCAAAACGCCTTCCGGGCAGCTTGCTCTCCTGGCGCCGAACCGCTTCGTCCTGGACTGGATCAAGAACCGCTACCTCGCCCGCATCGAGGCGATGGCGGCCGAGTATTTTTCCTCGCCGATCCGCGTAAGCCTCGCCATGGCGCAAGCCGAGGCGGCGGCCGCCAAGCCCGCAGACGCCCCCTCAATCACCCGGCCCGCGCGCCAGCGTTCCGGCGGCCACGAGAAAGCGGGATTGATTCCGGAATTTACCTTCGACAACTTCGTCATCGGCAAGGCCAACCAATTGGCGCGCGCCGCGGGCTTGCAGGTGTCCGAACACCCGGGAACCTCCTACAACCCGCTGTTCGTTTACGGCGGGGTCGGCTTGGGCAAGACGCACCTGATTCACGCGGTGGGCAATAACGTGCTGGCGCAGCACCCCACAGCAAAGGTGCGCTACCTGCACGCCGCACAGTACATCTCCGACGTGGTGCGCGCCTACCACCAGAAGTCCTTCGACGAATTCAAGCGCTACTACCACTCGCTCGACCTGCTGCTCATCGACGATATTCAATTCTTCAGCGGCAAAGACCGAACCCAGGAAGAATTTTTCTACGCTTTCAACGCGCTGATCGAGGCGCACAAGCAGGTTATCATCACCTGCGACACCTATCCCAAGGACATCAGCGGCATCGAAGAGCGGCTCAAGTCGCGCTTTTCCTGGGGACTATCAGTCGGCATCGAGCCGCCGGAGCAGGAAATGCGCGTGGCTATCGTCCTGAAAAAAGCCGAGGCCATTTCGGTACGCCTGGACGAGGAAGTCGCGTTCTTTATCGCCAAGCACATCCGCTCCAACGTGCGCGAACTCGAGGGGGCGCTGAAAAGCGTCATTGCCTTTTCCCGCTTCAACGGAAAGGAAATTTCACTCGACCTGGCGAAGGAAGCGCTCAAGGATCTGCTATCGGTGCAGAACCGGCAGATTTCCATCGACAATATCCAGAAGACGGTGGCGGAGTTCTACAAGATAAAGATCTCCGACATGCACTCCAAGAAACGCAGCCGCAATGTCGCCCGCCCGCGGCAGATGGCGATGGCCTTGGCGAAGGAACTGACCCAGCACAGCCTGCCGGACATCGGCGACGCTTTCGGCAACCGCGACCACACAACCGTTCTACACGCCTGCCGAACCATTGCTTCCTTGCGCGAGAAACATACCGAAATCAACCACGACTACCACGTGCTCGAACAGGTGCTCAAAGGGTGAGAATGTCTGCCAACAACTTTTTGGTTTCCTGTGGATTACTCGGCTTATTTCCGCGGGCTCGATTGTGCCCACAAACTATAAACAACGGTCCACAGGGTTATACACGCCGGAAAGACGAGCCAGCAGCAGGAATACAAAGGAAATTGTCGAGATATCCCCACAAAGAGGCTGCATTATCATCATTATCAGGAAAATATAATGAATACTATTAAGATAAACAGAGAGATCTTGCTGGAACCGCTCGATGCTGTTTCCGGCATCATCGAGAGGCGCCACACTCTGCCCATTCTTTCCAACGTGCTCCTGGAGCGCAAAGGCTCGGATATAACCATCGTCGCCACCGACATCGAGATCCAGATCTCGGCGCGGGCAGTCTGCGACAACCCGGGGGAGGCCAAGGCTATCACCGTGGGGGCAAGAAAACTTCTGGACATCCTGCGCGCGCTGCCTGAGCAGTCGGAAGTGACGCTGAACCTGCAGGAAAAGAAACTGCAGGTGAAAGCAGCCAAGAGCCGGTTCAACCTGCAGACCCTGCCGGCGGAGGACTTCCCGAAATTGTCCCTGGCCGAAGGCGCGAGCACCAGGATGACGCTGCCGCAAAAGGTGCTAAAGGCGTTGTTTCTGTCGGTGCAGTACGCCATGGCGCAGCAGGATATCCGCTATTACCTGAACGGCCTGTTGCTGGTTACGCGGGAAGACAAAATTACCGTCGTGGCCACGGACGGGCATCGCCTTGCTCTCGCGAGCGCGGCGCACAAGACGGACGGCGCGCAAGAAGTGATCCTGCCGCGAAAGACGATCCTCGAGCTATCCAAGCTTATGTCCGACAGCGACGATCCGGTCGAGGTGGAACTGTCGCCGACCCAGGCGCGTTTCTCCTTCGGCGGCATCGTACTCATCTCCAAGCTGGTGGACGGCAAGTTTCCCGATTACACCCGCGTTATTCCGACGACGCACAACAAGAAACTGTTGCTCAACCGGGTAGAGCTGCTGCAGGCCCTGCAGCGGGCCGCCATTCTCACCAACGAGAAGTTCAAGGGTGTGCGCTGGATGCTGGTCGACGGCAGCCTCAAGATCATCTGTAGCAACAACGAACAGGAAGAGGCGCAAGAGGAGCTCGATGTGACCTATTCCGGGGAAGCGCTCGACATAGGTTTCAATGTGAACTATCTACAGGACGTACTCAACAATCTGGAATGCGGCGAAGTCGAATGTGCGCTGGGCGACGCCAACTCGAGCGCATTGATCACCGTGCCCGGGAACGACAATTTCAAGTACGTCGTCATGCCGATGCGCATCTGATGCGCGCAAGGCAGGAGAGGTCGCAACCCATTTTGAATGCAGCAAGTCTGTCACACAGGTCAAGAGAAGAACCGGAATGAACGATAAAACCAATCCGCAGCACGTCGGCAACGGCGACTACGAAGAAAGCAGCATCAAAGTGCTCAAGGGCCTGGACGCGGTGCGCAAACGCCCCGGCATGTACATCGGCGACACCTCCGATGGCACGGGCCTGCACCACATGGTGTTCGAGGTGGTGGACAACGCCATCGACGAGGCCCTGGCCGGCTATTGCGACGACATCACGGTAACGATACACAGCGACAACTCGATCAGCGTCACCGACAACGGCCGCGGTATTCCAACCGGGACGCATCCGGATGACGATAAGGCGCGCTCGACCGCGGAAATTGTGATGACCGAATTGCACGCCGGCGGAAAGTTCGACAACAATTCGTACAAAATCGCCGGCGGTTTGCACGGCGTCGGCGTGTCCGTGGTAAACGCCTTGTCCGAGTGGCTGCGCCTCACCATACGCCGCGAAGGAAAGACCTACAGCATGGAGTTCCGCGACGGGGTTGCCACCGCGCCGCTGCAGCAGACCGGCACGACCGAGCGGCGCGGCACCGAGGTGCATTTTCTGGCGAGCACCGCCACCTTCAGCACGATCGAGTACCGCTACGACATTCTGGCGAAGCGGCTGCGCGAGCTGTCCTTCCTCAACAACGGCGTCAAGATTCGCCTGGTGGACCAACTCGCGGGGAAGGAGGAAAACTTCGCCTTTTCGGGTGGCGTGAAGGGTTTTGTCGAGTTCGTCAACCGCAACAAGGTGGTGCTGCACAACAGCATATTCCATGCGGTCGGTGAAAAAGACGGCATCATCGTCGAAGTCGCGATGCAGTGGAACGATTCGTATCAGGAGCAGGTGCTTTGCTTTACTAACAACATTCCGCAGCGCGACGGAGGCACCCACCTCACCGGGCTGCGCGCGGCGATGACGCGCACGCTCAACCAGTACATCGAGGGCCAGGAGCTGGCGAAGAAGGCCAAGGTCGAAACCACCGGGGAGGACATGCGCGAGGGTCTGAGCTGCGTGCTTTCGGTGAAGGTGCCGGAGCCGAAGTTCTCCTCGCAGACCAAGGACAAGCTGGTGAGTTCGGAAGTGCAGCCGGTGGTGCAGGAAGTGGTCGCGGCAAAGCTCGCGGAGTTCCTGCTCGAGCGGCCCGGCGACGCGAAGACCATCACCGTCAAGATCGTCGATGCCGCGCGTGCGCGCGAGGCCGCGAGGAAGGCGCGCGAAATGACCCGCCGCAAGGGCGTGCTCGACGGAATGGGCCTGCCGGGCAAGCTCGCCGACTGCCAGGAGAAGGACCCGGCCTTGTGCGAAATCTATCTCGTGGAGGGGGACTCCGCCGGCGGTTCCGCCAAGCAGGGGCGCGATCGCAAGTTCCAGGCGATCCTTCCGCTCAAGGGCAAAATACTCAACGTGGAGAAGGCGCGCTTCGACAAGCTCGTCGCCTTTGCCGAGATCGCCACGCTGATCACCGCGCTCGGAACCGGCATCAAGGACGACTACAACCTCGGCAAACTGCGCTACCACCGCATCATCATCATGACCGACGCCGACGTCGACGGCGCGCACATCCGCACGCTGCTGCTGACTTTTTTCTACAGGCAGATGCCGGATCTGGTCGAGCGCGGACACATCTACATCGCGCAGCCGCCGTTGTTCAAGGCCAAGATCGGCAAGGATGAGCGTTACCTCAAGGATGAGCACGAATTGTCCCAGTACATGCTCAAGCAGGCGCTGATGGGGGCGACGCTGATGCCGCAACAGGACGGCCAGCCGGTCGCAGGCGACGCGCTGCGGCAGCTTGCGAATTCGTATTTGCTCGCGCGCGCGGTCATCGACCGCATCGCGCGGATCATCGACCGCGATGTGCTGGTTGCAATCCTGCGCAACGGGCTGAAGCTGGATTTGCACGACGCCGAATCCGCGCGCGATAGCGCCGAGCGGCTGCAACGCGTACTGGCGGACAAGGAAATGGCCGTGACCCCGCGCTTCGACGAAAAGCACGAGCGGCACCGGCTCCTGATCGAACGCAGCGTGCACGGGAATAGCCGCAGGTGCGTCATCGACGAGGATTTCCTGCTCTCCGGCGACTATCAGCAGTTGCTCGGCACGGCGCAGCTGCTGGAGGGCCTGATCGGCCCCGGCGCCTTTATCGACCGCGGCGAGAAACGGCAGGCGGTGAGGGATTTCGGCGATGTGATGGCCTGGCTGCTGCAGGAGGTGGAGAAAAATGCAGCGCTGCAGCGCTACAAGGGCCTGGGCGAGATGAACCCGGAGCAGCTCTGGGAAACCACCATGGATCCGGCCAAGCGACGCCTGCTGCGTGTGCAGATCGAGGACGGCATCGCCGCCGACGAGATATTCTCCAAGCTCATGGGAGACGACGTCGAGCCGCGGCGGGCCTTCATCGAAAGTAATGCGCTGATCGCGCGGCTCGATATCTAGCCGGCGCGGTCGGACGGGGCCGCTGCCTCGTCCCGGTCAAACGATGTTCAGGTGCTCGATGCCCGCGCTTACGTCGCGGTTCTTCGCTTCCTTGCCGTGCAGTTTGATGTTGAGGCGCAGATCGTTGACCGAGTCGGCGTTTCTGAGCGCGTCCTCGTAGTTGATCTTGCCTTCCTCGTACAGGTCGAACAGGGCCTGGTCGAAGGTCTGCATGCCCAGTTCGCGCGACTTCTTCATGATTTCCTTGATCTCGTGCACCTCCCCCTTGAAGATCAGGTCGGCGATCAGCGGCGAATTGAGCATGATTTCGATCGCTGCTGCCCGCCCTTTGCCTTCCTTCAGCGGGATCAGGCGCTGCGACACCAGCGCCTTGAGGTTGAGCGACAGGTCCATCAGTAGTTGCGCCCGGCGTTCCTCGGGAAAGAAATTGACGATGCGGTCCAGCGCCTGGTTGGCGCTGTTGGCGTGCAGCGTACCCATGCACAGGTGGCCGGTTTCGGCGAATGCCACGGCATGCTCCATGGTTTCCCTGGAACGAATCTCGCCGATCAGGATCACGTCCGGCGCTTGGCGCAGGGTATTGCGCAGCGCCGTTTCCCAGGACGCGGTATCCACGCCCACTTCGCGCTGCGTGATCAGGCAATTGATGTGCGGATGCACGTATTCGACCGGATCCTCGATGGTAATGATGTGGCCGTAGCTGTTTTGGTTGCGGTAGCCGATCATCGCCGCGAGGGAGGTCGACTTGCCCGAGCCGGTGCCGCCCACCATGATCACCAGGCCGCGCTTGTTCATGACCACGTCTTTCAATACCGGCGGCAGCCCCAACTCCTCAATCTTGGGGATGGTGGTGGTGATCGTGCGCAGCACCATGCCGATCTTGTTCTGCTGCACGAAGCAGTTAACGCGGAAGCGGCCGATGCCAGAGGGGGCGATGGCGAAGTTGCACTCCTTGGTTGCCTCGAATTCGGCCGCTTGCTTGTCATTCATTATCGCGCGTACCAGATCGGCGGTATGCTGGCCGGTGAGTTTCTGGTCCATGACCGGCGTCATTTTTCCGTCGAGCTTCATCGCCGGCGGAAAATCCGCGGTGATGAACAGGTCGGAACCTTTCTTGCTGAGCATCAGCCGCAGCAGGTCGTACATGAATTTCGTTGACTGGCCGCTATCCATACTTCACCTCGTTTTCGGTTTCGTCCAAATGGTTCCGGAAGTCGTATTTTCGGCCGGTCGCCCCCGATGGTTGCCACGGCGGCGCCGAATTCGGGCTGCGACGCCGTTTGCGCGGCCAGGCTTCGCTAGCCGCCGGGGAAATTGTCCTTGTTGGCCGCCTTGCTGCGTGCTTCGGCGCTCGTGATGACGCCTTTCTTTATCAGGTCCTGCAGATTCTGGTCCAGCGTCTGCATGCCGAACTGCTGGCCGGTCTGGATCGCAGAATACATCTGCGCGATCTTCGCTTCGCGGATCAGGTTGCGGATGGCGGGCGTGCCAATCATGATTTCGTGGGCCGCAACCCGCCCTGAGCCATCCTTGGTCTTGAGCAGCGTCTGCGAGATGATCGCCTTCAAGGACTCGGAGATCATCGCGCGTATCATTTCCTTTTCCGCCGCCGGGAACACGTCGACGATACGGTCGATGGTCTTCGCCGCCGAACTGGTGTGCAGGGTGCCGAACACCAGGTGGCCGGTTTCTGCGCCGGAAAGGGCCAGGCGGATGGTTTCCAGGTCGCGCATCTCCCCCACCAGGATCACGTCCGGATCTTCGCGCAGCGCGGAGCGCAGCGCGTTGCTGAACGACAGCGTGTGCGGGCCGACCTCGCGCTGGTTGATCAGGCACTTCTTCGAATCGTGCACGAATTCGATCGGATCCTCGATGGTGAGTATGTGGCCTTCTTCAGTTTCGTTCTTGTGGTTGACCATTGCCGCCAGCGTGGTGGACTTGCCCGAGCCGGTTGGCCCGGTCACCAGTACCACGCCGCGCGGCTGGTCGGATATTTCCTCGAAGATCTTCGGGCACTTGAGGTCAGCAAGCGACAGGATCTTGGACGGAATGGTCCGCATCACCGCGGCCGCGCCGCGGTTCTGCACGAATGCGTTGACGCGAAAACGCGCCAGGCCGGGGATGGCGAAGGAAAAGTCGCACTCCAGGTTCTCTTCGTAGAACTTGCGCTGGCCGTCGTTCATAATGTCATAGATCATGCCGTGCACGTCCTTGTGCTCCATCGCCGGCAGGTTGATCCGCTTGATGTCGCCGTGCACGCGGATCATGGGAGGCAGTCCCGACGAAAGATGCAGGTCGGATGCCTTGTTCTTGACCACGAAGGCAAGCAGTTCAGAAATATCCATTTATAATCGCTCCATGCCGAGTGACACGCCAGGCGATAATGCAACTGACAGAGTGGGTGCGATTCATCGCCGGTTTCCCGCGCTCACGCCCGCGGCAAATTATGTCCACAATCGATAGTAACTTGCAAGTCGTAAGGGCGCGGATCGCCGCGGCGGCGCGCTCGGCAGGGCGCGAGCCCGGCGCTATTGCCTTGCTGGCGGTGAGCAAGACCTTCACTGCGGGGGCGGTGCGCGCCGCCTATCTGGCGGGACAGCGCGAATTCGGCGAAAATTACGCTCAGGAGGGGCTGGAGAAAATCGCCGAATTGTCCGCGCTGCCGCTCGTTTGGCATTTTGTCGGTCCGATTCAGAGCAACAAGACGCGGGCGATCGCCGGGCACTTTGATTGGGTGCACTCGGTTGCGCGCGAGAAAATCGCGCTGCGCCTGGCAGAGGCGCGTCCGCCGGGGCGCGCGCCCCTCGATATTTGCCTGCAGGTAAACGTGAGCGGGGAGACGAGCAAGAGCGGCGTGGCACCGGAGGACGTGGAGCGGCTGGCCGATGCGGTGCGCACATTGCCGCGGCTCAGGCTGCGCGGACTGATGGCCGTTCCCGAGCCCGGCGACGACATCGACTTGCAACGCCGGCGCTTTCGCGGCCTGCGCGCGTTGCTGGAGCGGCTCAACGCGGCGGGTTTTGGGCTCGACACCCTGTCGATGGGCATGTCGCAGGATCTGGAGGCGGCAGTCATGGAAGGTGCGACGATCGTTCGCGTAGGCACTGCCATATTCGGCGAAAGGGTCAGGGCGTGAACATTACGGTAATCGGCGGTGGCAACATGGCGGCGGCCCTGCTCGGCGGCCTCATCGGCAGGGGCCATGCGCCAACGGGTATCCGCGTGGTCGAAATTCAGGCTGAGGCGCGCTCGCGGCTCGCCGCGAAATTCGCCGTCGCCTGCGTGGATGGCGTGGCCGCGGCCGCCCCGCTTGGCGAGGTGGTGGTGCTGGCAGTCAAGCCGCAGCAGATGCGCGCCGCCGCCCGGGCGCTGCAACCGCAGCTCAAGCGCGAACTCGTGATCACCATCGCCGCCGGCATCCGCCTCGTCGATCTGTCGCGGTGGCTCGGCGGCTACCCCATCCTGGTACGTTGCATGCCCAATACGCCGGCGCTCATCGGCGCCGGCATCACTGGCCTGTATGCGAGTGCCGGGGTCGACGCCGGTCAGCGCGCTTTGGCCGAGTCCATACTCGGCGCGGTGGGTGCAACGCTGTGGGTGACGGAGGAAAGCATGCTCGATCCGGTAACGGCGATCTCCGGCAGCGGCCCGGCTTACGTGCTCTATTTCATCGAGGCGCTGCAGCAGGCAGCGCGGGAAATGGGTTTTTCCGCCGCGGATGCCAGGAAACTCGCGGTCGAGACCTTCATCGGGACAGCGCGGCTCGCGGCGCAGAGCTCGGAGGACGCGTCGGTGCTGCGCGAGCGCGTCACCTCCAAGGGAGGGACGACCGCGCGCGCGCTCGCCAGCATGGATGCAGACCGCGTCAAGGACCTGATCGTGCGGGCGCTGCACGCGGCCAACCAGCGTGCGCACGAGTTGGGCGAGCAACTGGGTGCGGACGAATGAGGCCTACGCGCATTGCCGCGCGCGCCGCGATGCGCCAGCTCTTGAGTCAACTTGTGCCGATGTGGCGCTGCTTTTTTTGGCGGGCGAGATAAATGCTTAGCCAGATTCTGCGGTTCTTGCTCGACACGGTATTCGGTTTTCTCGTTTTTGTGCTGCTCGCGCGCTTCTATCTGCAACTCCTGCGCGCGCCGTTTCGCAACCCGCTGGGGCAGTTCGTTACCGCGTTGACCAATTGGCTGGTGCTTCCGGCGCGGCGTTTGATCCCCGGCATGTTCGGCCTGGATCTGGCGAGTATCCTGCTTGCCTGGCTGATCGAGGCAGTACTTCTGTTTCTGCTCTACCTGCTCAAGGGGGGAAGCGTCGGCGCCGCGTCGGGAGTGCTGACGGGTGTTTTTTTCAGCCTGGCCCTGCTCGAATTGGCGCGTTTCAGCCTGTATCTGCTGATCGGCGTCATCCTGGTTCAGGCGGTGATCAGCTGGGTCAATCCGTACGCGCCGCTGGCGCCGCTGTTCAACGCGCTTGCCGGCCCTTTCCTGCGACCGTTCCAGCGTTTGATTCCACCCATCGGCAACGTCGACCTGTCACCGCTGTTCGCGCTGGTCGCGGCGCAACTGCTGCTGATCCCGCTTGAGTACCTTGCGCGTTCGGTGGTGACGCTGCTTTGAGCTGGTACCAGGCCGGAGGTGATGGCCTCACCATTCATGTTCACGCCCAGCCCGGGGCAAAACGCACCGAGATTGCCGGATTATACGGCGATTGTCTCAAGCTGCGCCTGGCTTCGCCCCCGGTGGACGGGAAAGCCAATGAATGCCTGATCGAATTTCTCGCCCGGCGCCTGGGGGTGAAACGGGCTCAGGTAAGCATCACCAGGGGAATGAGTTCGCGCCGCAAGACCGTATTCGTAGCCGTCGCGGGTCTTGATCCAGCGGATTTGCTCGACAAAGACGGCGAAAAAGCCTGAACTGCGGCGCCCGGTGCGCAGACCATCCGGCGCCGGACGCCGCGCTTCAGTGCGGTCAGTCGGGCCCGGCGTCGTAGACGATCTGGCCCTGCACCAAGGTGTAGCGCACCTTGCCCGGTAGCTCGACGCCGAGGAATGGCGTGTTTTTCCCCTGGCTCTTGAGCGCGGCGGCGCTCACCTTGCCATAGTGTTCCGCATCGAATACGCAGACATCGGCCGCATGGCCCTCCGACAGGTGGCCGGCATCCAGGCCGAGAATGCGCGCCGGCTCCCGCGTGATTCGCGCGAGCGCCTGCACCAGCGGAACTTTCATTTCGAGTGCCCACTTCAGCGTAAGCGGCAGCAACAGTTCCAGGCCGGTGGCGCCGGCTTCGGATTCGCCGAACGGCAGCAGCTTCGAATCCTCGTCCACCGGTGCATGGTCGGAGCAGAGCGCGTCTATGGTGCCGTCCTTCAGTCCTTCGCGCAAAGCGTCGCGATCACGCCCGCTGCGCAGCGGCGGCAGCAGGTGGCAATGCGAGTCGAAATAGCCCAGATCCACTTCCGACAGGTGGGCGTGGTGGATGCCGATGTCGCAGCTCAGCGGCAGGTTGTCGCGTTTGGCCACGCGCACCATCGCTACACCTTCGCGCGTCGACAGGCGGCACAGGTGCACGCGCGCCCCGGTGGCGCGCATCAGTTCGACGATGCCGGCAATCGCGATGGTCTCGGCAAAGGCCGGGATGCCCGGCAATCCCAGGCGCGTGGCCACTTCGCCATCGTGCGCTACGCCGCCCTTGGCCAGATAGCCGTCCTGCGGACGCAGCCAGACGCAGAAGCCGAAAGTGGCGGCGTACTGCAGTGCGCGCCACAACACCTGATTGTCCTGCAGAGGCGCATCGGCATGGGAGAAACCGATGCAGCCGGCATCGCGCAGTTCCGCCATCTCGGTAAGCTGTTCGCCGACGAGGCCGACCGTGAGCGCGCCGACAGGATAAACGTGTGCCAGGTTCAGCGTCTTGGCACGGTGCTTGAGCATTTCCACCAGACCGGGTTCGTCCAGCGGCGGCTCGGTGTCTGGCGGACAGGCCAGGCTGGTCACGCCGCCCGCGACCGCGGCCAGCATTTCCGATTCCAGCGTCGCCTTGTACTCGAAGCCGGGTTCGCGCAACCGCGCCGACAGGTCGATCAACCCCGGACACACCACCATGCCAGTGGCGTCGATCACGCGGTTTGCGCCGAAGCCGCCCGGTGCCTTGCCAACGGCGGCGACTTTGCCCGCGGCGACAAACAGGTCTGCCCGGGTGTCTATGTTGTTCGTCGGATCGATCAGGCGGCCGTTCTTGATGTGAATTTTCATCGAATTCAATTCCCCGCCAGTATGCTCATTACCGCCATCCTGACGGCGATGCCGAACCTCACCTGCGACAGGATTACCGCGTGCGCGCCGTCGGCGACTGCGGAATCTATTTCCACGCCGCGGTTCAGGGGCCCCGGATGCATGACGATCGCATCGGGTTTGGCCAGCGCCAGCTTCTCCGGGGTCAGGCCGTAGTACTTGAAGAATTCCTGCGCGGAAGACAGCAGCGCGCCGCGCATGCGCTCGCTCTGCAGGCGCAGCATCACCACCACGTCGACGTCGCGCAGACCCTGTTCCAGGTCGTGAAACACCGTGACGCCCAGTTTTTCCACGCCCGAAGGTATCAACGTCATCGGTCCGATCACGCGAATGTCAGGCGTGCCCATGATCGTGAGCGCATGGATCAGCGAGCGCGCCACGCGCGAGTGCAGCACGTCGCCGACGATGGCCACCGACAGTCCGGTGAAATCCTTTTTGAAGTGGCGAATGGTGTAGAGATCGAGCAGGCCCTGGGTAGGGTGGGCATGGCGCCCGTCGCCGGCGTTGATCACGTGCAGGTGGCTGGCAACATGGCTCGCGATCAGGTGCGGCGCGCCGCTCTGCGCGTGCCTCACCACGAACATGTCCGCATGCATGGCCGAGAGATTGTCCACCGTGTCGAGGAGGGTTTCGCCCTTGGTGTGAGAGGACGCCGCGATGTTGAGATTGATGACGTCGGCCGACAGGCGTTTGGCGGCGATTTCGAAGGTGGTGCGCGTGCGGGTGGAGGCTTCGAAGAACAAGTTGAACACCGACTTGCCGCGCAACAGCGGCACTTTCTTGACCTCGCGCGCCGTAACGCCGACGAAAGAAGTGGCGGTATCGAGGATATGAGTAAGGATCTCGCGCGGCAGACCCTCGATGGTAAGCAGGTGCTGCAACTCGCCTTGGTCGTTCAGTTGTGGGTTACGCATCCAGTTTCAGCCTGAGTTTGCCAATTTCATCCCGGTCCAGCACCAGCATGGGCCCGGGCGGGATATCCAGTCTGGCGCCTACATACTGTGCGGCTACCGGTAACTCGCGCCCGCCGCGGTCGATCAGCACAGCCAGGCTGATCGAAGCCGGCCGGCCGTAGTCGAACAATTCATTCATCGCGCCGCGCACCGTGCGACCGGTGTAGAGCACATCGTCGATCAGCACAATGTGCCGGCCATTGACTTCAAACGGCATTTGCGTTGGCTTGATCTGCGGATGCAGCCCGGCCTTGTCGAAATCGTCGCGGTAGAAGGAAATATCGAGCAAACCCAGCGGCAGCGCGATGCCGAGCGCCGCGTGCAGCCGTTCTGCCAGCCATACGCCACCGGTATGAATGCCCACCAGGGCGGTATCGGCAGTGAGGCGCGGTTTGAGCTGTCGCACCAGCTCGGCGCACAGGACTTCGGGGTCAGGAAGAGCCAGGGTCATCGAAATAGCTTTGCAAAATGATTTGTGCCGACACTTGGTGGGTATGCAGTTTGTACTTGCGCCCGCCTTTTCCGACCGCCCGCAACGCCTCTTCGGCTGCGGCCGAACTCAAGCGCTCGTCTGCCAGCCGGACCGGCAGCCTGAAGCGGGACTCCAGCTGGCGCGCAAGGCGACGACAACGCCGCGTCAACCCGTGCTCGGTTCCGTCCATCGATAGCGGTAGTCCCACCACCAGCGAGCCGGGTTTCCATTCGGCGACCAGCGCGACGATCGCGTTCATGCGCGCCGCGTTGCTCTGCGCAGTGATCAGCGTCAGTGGATGCGCCATGCCGACGCAGGACTCGCCGACCGCGACGCCGGTGAATTTTTCGCCGAAGTCGAAGGCCAGGACCGTTCCGGATCCGGGATGAGGGGTGAGCAGCGAATGTTCCGGCGTCGCCGTCGATCGAGCGTTCCCCTTGCCGCCCGCTTTTTCCTGATCGCGTTGTTCAAGCATGTCCCGTTTCCTCGGACAAGCTCGCAAAATCCACGCCCAACAATTCCATCGCCGCGGGCAACTTTTCCTCGGCGGGCAGATCGAAGATGATCTGCTCGCCCGCTTCCACGGTCAGCCAGGCGTTCTGCCCGAGTTCGTGTTCCAGTTGTCCTGCTGCCCAGCCGGAGTAGCCCAGCGTGACCAGCATCCTAGCTGGACCGCCGCCCCGCCCGACCGCTTCGAGTATGTCTTTGGAGGTGGTGAGGCCGAGGCTCTCGCGCACCTTCAGCGTCGAATGCCATTCCCCCACCGGCTGGTGCAACACGAAGCCCCGGTCGGTCTGCACCGGTCCGCCGAAATAGACGAGAAGGTCGTGCAATTCGTGCGGCACGAGCTCGAGATTGATGCGCTCGAACAGTGCTTGCAGGCTCAGGTCGATCGGGCGGTTGACTACCACGCCCAGCGCGCCCTGCTCGTTGTGTTCGCAGATATAGGTGAGGGATTTGGCAAAATAAGGGTCCACCATGTTCGGCATTGCGATGAGAAAATGGTGGGTAAGGTCGATCGCCACCGCGCCATTTTAGACCTCTAAGCGGACATACACAATCTTGGTTCGGAACGAACGGATTTGCGCGGCAGCCGAGGTAAGCCCGGAGCACAGCTGAGGTATTGCGCCGACGGCTGATGAAGTGGGGGCTAGATTTCGACCATCTCGAAGTCTTCCTTGCGTGCGCCGCATTCGGGGCAGGTCCAGTCGACGGGCACGTCCACCCAACGCGTCCCGGGAGCGAGGCCTTCGCTCGGTGCGCCGGCGGCCTCGTCGTAGATGTAGCCGCAAATCAGGCACATCCAAGTCTTGAATTCGCTACGCGCGGATGTCTCGGTCATGTCCGGGGGCCCGGTTTGGGTTAAAATAGCGCCGCATCTTACCTTGTTGCCATGTCTTGTTCCAGCATGGCGCCGACCATGCCCTCCTCCCTGCCTCCTGTCGTTCTCAGTTTTGCCGGCTCCGATCCCACCGGCGGCGCAGGTATGCAGGCCGATTTGCTTACGCTGTCGAGCATGGGCTGTCATGCGCTGACCGTGGTCACTGCAATCACGGTGCAGGACACCGCCGGGGTCGATGACGTGCTGCCGATCGACGCGGACTGGGTCAGCGACCAGGCGCGCGTGCTGCTGGAAGACATGCCGGTGGCGGCGTTCAAGATCGGCATGGTGGGCAGCGTGGAAAACTGCGCGGCCATCGCCGAGGTGGTGTCGGACTATCCGGACGTGCCGCTGATCCTCGACCCGGTGCTGGCCTCCGGTCGTGGCGACGAGATGGCGACCGAGGACATGATCGAGGCCATGCGCGAGCTGCTGATCCCGCAGACCACCATCATTACCCCCAACAGCCTGGAGGCGCGGCGCCTGGCCGACGACGGCAGCGACGATGAGCGGTCTTTGGAGGACTGCGCCAAGCGCATCCTGGAGATGGGTTGCGAGTACGTGCTGATCACCGGCGCCCACGAGAATACGCCGCAGGTGGTCAATACCCTGTACGGCCAGCAAGGCGTGATCCGCAGCGACAGCTGGCAGCGCCTGCCCGGCAGCTATCACGGCTCGGGCTGCACCCTGGCTTCGGCCATTGCCGCGACCCTCGCCAACGGTCTGGACGTTCCCGAAGCGGTGCGCGAGGCGCAGGAGTACACCTGGCAGACGCTGCATGCCGGGTTTCGCCCCGGCATGGGACAGCACATTCCCGACCGTTTTTTCTGGGCACGAGAATCCGGGGATGACGGGAAGACGCATGAGGAGTGAGGCGTGAAGCGCAGACTCGCCGGGCTCTACGCCATCACCCCGGATGAGCCGCGCACCGATATTCTCGTCGGCAAAGTGGATCAGGCGCTCCGGGGCGGAGCGGGTTCGCTGCAATACCGCAACAAAACCGCCGGTCCGGATCTGCGGCGCGAGCAGGGGCGCGCGCTTGCGATTTTGTGCCGCGCCGCCGGCGCGGCTTTTATCGTAAACGACGATCTCGCGCTCGCTCTGGAGCTCGATGCCGACGGGGCGCATCTGGGCGGCGAGGACGGCGACCTGGCCATGGCGAGAAAGCAGCTGGGATCCGGCAAATTGCTTGGCGCCTCCTGTTACGACCGGATCGAGCTGGCCGAGGCCGCGGCGCGGGCGGGCGTGGATTACCTGGCTTTCGGCAGCGTCTTCGGCTCCGTCACCAAGCCCGCGGCGGTGCGCGCCCCATTGTCCCTGTTTGCCGACGCGCGCCGCAGATTTGCGCTGCCGTTGGTGGCGATCGGCGGCATTACCCTGCAAAATGCGCCCCAAGTGTTCGCCGCAGGGGCAGACGCAGTAGCGGTGATCAGCGCCGTGTTCGACGCCGGCGATATCGCCGCGTGCGCGGCCGGCTTTACCCGACTTTATCAACAACAGCGGATACAGCAATGAGCAACGAATCTCTGTTTGCCAAGGCCCAGCAGTTCATTCCCGCCGGGGTCAATTCCCCGGTGCGGGCGTTTCGCGCCGTGGGTGGCGCGCCACGTTTCATCGCTCGCGGCGCGGGCGCCTACATGTGGGACACCGAAGGCCGGCGTTATATCGATTACATCGGCTCCTGGGGCGCGATGGTGGCGGGCCATGCCCGCCCCGAAGTCGTAGCCGCAGTGTGTGCCGCCGCCAGGAATGGCTTGTCGTTCGGCGCGCCGACCGAGGCCGAAATCGAAATGGCCGAGCTGCTGTGCAAGTTGCTGCCCGGCATGGAGCTGGTGCGCCTGGTGAGTTCGGGTACCGAGGCCACCATGACCGCGTTACGCCTGGCGCGCGGTTATACCGGCCGCAGCCGCGTCGTCAAGTTCGAGGGTTGCTACCACGGGCATGCCGACAGCCTGCTGGTGAAAGCCGGTTCGGGCGCGCTCACCTTCGGCCAGCCCAGTTCGTCCGGCGTTCCGCCCGAGACCGCCGCGCACACCCTGGTGCTCGACTATAACGATGCGGGACAACTAGCGCGCACCTTTGCCGAGTCCGGCAAGGGGATCGCCGCAGTCATCGTGGAGCCCGTCGTGGGCAATATGAACCTGGTCGCGCCCGAGCCCGAATTCCTGCGCGCCATGCGCGAGCTTTGCACCAGGCACGGCGCAGTGCTGATCCTGGACGAGGTGATGACCGGTTTTCGCGTGGGTTTGACCGGCGCGCAGGGGCGCTACGGCATCCAGCCCGACCTGACGACGCTGGGCAAGGTGATCGGCGGCGGCATGCCGGTGGGGGCTTTCGGCGGGCGGCGCGAAATCATGCAGAAAATCGCGCCGCTCGGGCCTGTCTACCAGGCAGGCACGCTTTCGGGCAATCCGGTGGCGGTGGCGGCCGGCCTGGCTACCTTGAAACTGGTGCAGGCCCAGGGATTCTATGAAAAACTGGGCGCGAGCACACGCGCGCTGACCGATGGTCTGGCCGCGGCGGCGAAAAAACACGGCGTGGTGTTTTCAGCGCAGGCGATCGGCGGCATGTTCGGCCTTTATTTCCGCGCGAGCGTCCCGCGCAGCTTCGCCGAAGTGATGGAATGCGACAAAGAAATGTTCAATCGCTTTTTCCACGCCATGCTCGAGCGCGGCGTGCACTTCGCGCCTTCGGCCTTTGAGGCGGGTTTCGTGTCCGCCGCGCACGGCGAACAGGACATCGCTGCGACCGTCAGCGCGGCCGAAGCGGTGTTCGCGACTCTGGGCAAATAGACAATTGGGCCGTAGCAAAAGGGCTTTTGCTACGGATTCTTGAGACTGTCGCGGATTTCGCGCAGCAGTTTCACGTCCTCCGGCTCGGCCGGGGCAGGCGCGGGCGCCGCTGCTTCCGCGCGCTTCAGTTTGTTGATCCAGCGCACCAGTAGGAAAATAATGAAAGCGAGGATGACAAAATTGATGGAAATGGTGAGGAAGTTGCCGTAAGCGAACACCGGTACGCCCGCTTTCTTCACCGCGTCGAGCGTTACAGCGGTGCCCGCTGGAATTTCCTTGAGCGCGAGGAAATAGTTGGAGAAATCCAATCCGCCCAGGATGCGCCCCACCACCGGCATGACCAGGTCGTTGACCACCGAGTCGACGATCTTTCCGAAAGCGGCGCCGATGATCACGCCGACTGCCAGGTCGATCACATTGCCCTTCATCGCGAATTCCTTGAATTCCTTGAGCATGGTGTCCGCCTCCTTTAATGAAATTACGGATGATGAATCCCGGGTCGTCCCTGTATCCATGGCGGATTCTAGCAGCCGGGTTATGATTGCGGCATCGCCTTTCCCTAGGTCTCGAATATGGCCGATGCGCGCGCGAGCGGCGGGCCTGCCGTGCAGGACGCACGCCCGTTGGAAATCTGGGCCTGGGCGATGTATGACTTTGCCAACTCCGGCTATACCACGGTGGTGCTCACCGCGATTTTCAACGCCTATTTCGTCGCGGTGGTGGCGGGCAACGCGCCCTGGGCGACATTCGCCTGGACCGCTACATTGTCCTTGTCCTACGTCCTGGTGATCGTCACCGCCCCGATCATCGGCGCCTATGCCGACCTGCGCGCCAGCAAAAAGCGGCTGCTGCTGTTCACCACCGTCGGCTGCGTGCTGGGCACCGCGGCCCTCGCCCTGGCCGGGCAAGGCAATCTTGTCATCGCCGTCCTTGGGGTCGTCGTATCGAACTTCTTCTTTGCCACCGGCTGCGATCTGGTGGCAGCGTTCCTGCCGGAACTCGCGCGCGGCAGGAACCTGGGCAGGGTGTCGGGCTGGGGCTGGAGCCTGGGTTACCTGGGCGGCCTGCTTACGCTGGGCGTCTGTCTGGTCTATGTGAGCTGGGCCCAGGCCGCCGGCCAAAGTGCGGTGCAATTCGTGCCGGTGACCATGCTCATTACCGCGGCGCTGTTTGCGCTTGCGAGCGTGCCGACCTTCGCCATCCTGCGCGAACGCGCGGCGCCGCAGGAGCCTGCGGGGGCATCGCTGGTCGCTTCGGCGTTCGCGCGCCTGGCGGACACCCTGCGCCACGCGGCACGCTACCAGGATCTGCGCCGTTTCCTGATATGCATCGTGTTCTACCAGGCCGGGGTGCAGACAGTGATCACCCTGGCGGCGATTTATGCCGAACAGGCGATGGGTTTCGATACCCAGGACACGCTCGTACTGGTGCTGGTGGTCAACGTCACCGCCGCGCTGGGGGCTTTTTTTCTCGGCAACGTGCAGGATCGCATCGGCCACGTCCCGACCATAGCGCTTACCCTGGCGGGCTGGGTCGCGACCGTGCTGATCGTCTGGGCCGCCGACACGCGGCCGCTGTTCTGGATCGCGGCCAATCTCGCCGGCTTGTGCCTGGGCGCCTCGCAGTCGGCGGGGCGGGCGCTGGTCGGCTATTTGAGTCCATGCGCGCGCCGCGCCGAATTCTTCGGGCTATGGGGGCTGGCGACGAACCTGTCTTCCATCCTCGGCCCCATCACCTACGGCGCGGTGAGTTGGATGTCGCAGGGCAACCACCGCCTCGCCATGCTCATCACCGGTGTCTTCTTCGTGGCCGGATTGCTGATTCTGCATGGCATCGACGCGCGCCGCGGCCGGCGCGCGGCGCTGAAAAAAGCCTGATCGGTCCTTACGGCAACTGGGCGGAAGGCATGCGCGCGCGTATGGTTTCGCTATGGCGATGCAGAAATTCGGAGTCGCGGTTGCGCTCGTAGAAAAGCGGCCGCGGCAGCATCGCCGCCAGCCGCGCCGCCTGATCAGCGTTCAAGCCGGCCGCGTTGACGTTGTAATAATGCCGGGCCGCGGCTTCGGCGCCAAAGACGCCGCTGCCCCACTCGGCGACATTCAGATAGATCTCCAGAATGCGCTCCTTGTCCATCAGCAGCTCCAGCATCCAGGTGATGATTGCCTCCTGTCCTTTGCGCCACAGGCTCTTCTCGCCGGAAAGGAACAGGTTCTTGGCCAGCTGCTGGCTGATGGTGGAGCCCCCGGCGACCACTTTTCCGCGCTTCTGGTTTTTTTCCATGGCTTTCTGGATTCCGTCCCAGTCGAAGCCGTCGTGTTCGGAGAACTTGGCATCCTCGGCCGCGATCACCGCGCGTTTCAAGTCGTCGGAAATGCGCGCGTAACTTGCCCACTGCTGCTTCAGTTTCGCTTTGGGGTCTTTTTCGCGCAGGCGCTCCAGGCGCGCCTGCATGAAGCTGGTGCTCTCCGGATTGTGCCCGGACCAGTACCAGATGTGCGCGGCGAACCAGCCCTGGTAGAGCAGCAGGGTGATGAACAAGAGGCTCAGCGCGTAGCAGAACGCCTTCCACAATTGCGCCAGGGCACGCTTGATCGCGCGAGCCATGCTCAGGTGTTTGCTTGCCGGAACAGCTTCAGTACCGGCGCGGTATCCGGGCGCACGCCGCGCCAGACAAAGAAGGACTCGGCCGCCTGCTCCACCAGCATGCCCAGGCCCTCCGCCAGCGCCGTGGCGCCTCCGGCGCGCGCGTACGCGAGAAAAGGCGTCTCGCCCACGCCGTACATCATGTCGTAGGCCAGCGCGCCGCGCGCGAAAACGCCCGGCGGCAACGGCGGCAGCACCCCGGCGAGGCTCGCCGAGGTGGCGTTGATGACGAGGTCGAATTGCCTGCCGGCGAGTGCGGCGTAGGTGGCCGCCTCGAGTCCGCGGCCAAAGGATTGCGCAAGCCCCTGCGCTTTGCCATGCGTGCGGTTGGCAAGCGTCAACTGCGCCGGCTGCTGATCGAACAGTGGCTTGATCACGCCGCGCGCCGCGCCGCCAGCACCCAGCAGCAGCACGCGGGCGCCGGCCACGGCGCGGCCGAGATTGCGTGCGAGGTCGTTCACCAGTCCCGCGCCGTCGGTGTTGTCGCCGAAAATCGCGTCGCCGTCGAATTTGAGCGTGTTGACCGCCTGTGCCGCGCGCGCGCGCTCCGACAGCCGGGTCGCATAGCGGAACGCCTCGCCTTTGAACGGCAGGGTGACATTCAAGCCGCACCCGCCGCCGGCGCGGAATGCGTCGGCGGTCGCGATAAACCCGTCCATGGGCGCGAGCAGCCGCTCATATCCCAGATCCTGGGCGGTCTGGCGCGCAAACTCGGCGTGGATCTGCGGCGATTTGCTGTGCGCGACGGGATTGCCGATGACGGCGTATCGGTCCGGCATGGTGGAGAATCACTCTCCGAGCAGTTTGTCACCCGGCGCGAAGGTCCAGGTGCGGGTAATGACGAGTATGTCCGTGTCGCGGCTGATATTGGCGGGGAAGCCGGCGTAGGGCGAGGCCATCTTCACAATGCGCTCGGCGGCGCGATCGAGAATCTGGTGTCCAGAGGAACGCTGCACTTCGACCGATTCCAGGCTGCCGTCCACCTTGATGGCGACGCTGAGCACCAGGCTGCCATAGATCCGGCCGCGCGCGTTGTCCGGATAATTCAGATTGCCGATGCGCTCGACCTTGAGGCGCCAGTCCTCGACGTATTGCGTAAATCGGTATTCCTGCGCGCGCGAGCCTAGGTATTTATTTCGGGGCCGCTGACTGTATACCTCGAGCCGGCGGGAAATCTGCGCCTCCATGCCGGCGATCGCGACCGCCTTGGTGGCGAGGTCCTGTCCCGAGACCTGGGGCTGCGGCGCCTCCGCCGCGGACGCCGTTTTGGGCTGCGCCGTGGCAGCCACGCTTTTCGCCGCCTGCAACTGGGTCATCATCTTCAGCTGTTGCGCCTCCAGCTCCTGCACCCGGCGCGCGGCGCGTTTTGCATCGGCGCCGGACTCGGCCTCCTTCAGCACAGGCAGCGGAGTCTTGGCGCGGCGATTGTCGTCGGTATTGCCGCCCCCGTCGAGGTTGGCCTGGGCGAGCACGTCGGCCTTGGCCGGTTTCGCGCGGGTCTTGCTGTTGACCAGCACCACTTCCAGCGGCTGGGAGAGAACCTTGTCGAGGAGGATGTCGGGCAGTTTGAAATGGACCGACAGCGCCAGCGCGTGCAGCACGATGGACAAGCCCAGTGCGAGCGTGAAACTGCGTGACGACGGATCCATGCCTGCCATGAACTCAGGCCAGCGCAGGCGCATCGAGTCAAGTGAATAAGCGCTCAGCAATCAGACCTCAAAATCACGTAAAATCAAGTTATTTTATGCTTTTCAAGAGAATTTAGCTTAACTTTCGGCCGGTCCCCCGTACCGTGCTTTGACCGAGTTATCCAGCAGGTCTATCCCCTCGATGTCGAGCAGCACCCGAGTGCCGATTTCCAGTTCGGGCAGCGAGGGCACGCGCACATACAGCGGAATTCCTTCGAACTTGACCAGATTATCGCGCAACACCTGCGCCTTCGACAGCGTTACCTGTTCCTGCAACAGCCAGCGCAGGCACCAGTAATGCTCCATTTTCCCCTGGAATTGGTTGTAGGCGGTGTAGGCCAGCTCGAACTCGCGCATCGCGGCGAGCAGATCTGCGGAGTTCTTTCCGAACGGCGGCGCTGCGCCCGACAGGCAGGCGATCAGTTGCCATTGGTTCAGCAAATCGATGTAGCGGCGCAGCGGCGAACTCGCCCAAACGTAATGCGACACGCCCAGCCCCTGGTGCGCAGAGGCCACTGTGGTCATGCGCACCTTGCCGTTGGATTGCGCGCGATAGATGGCGGGCACGCCGCGGTCGGCGAGCAGCCTGCCCCAGTTGTTGTTGGCGCTGATCATCATTTCCGACACCAACTTGTCCAGTGGCGCGCCGCGCCTGCGCTCGACGATGCTGACGCGCTCGTTCTCGACGTAGATGTTGTAGTCGATGCGGTCCTGGTGCTCTGCCGGTTTGCCGCGCGCGGCCTCCAGTTCGAGCGCGAGCCGCCACAGGAAGAACAGCTCGGCCTCGAACGGCAGTGCGCCGCGTTCTTCCCCGGCGAGGAAGGCGGCATCCAGCGCCTCCACCTGATGATGACGCAGATTGGCGGCGATCTTCACGCGTTCGACGCGGGTTTCCTGCCCTTCCACCAGGTACGACAAGGGATTGATGTCCAGGTACAGCGACACCGCCGGGCATTCCCGACCCTCGGCGAGGGTGTAGCGCCCGATCACTTTCGGCGGCAGCATGGTGATCTTCTGGCCCGGAATATAGGCGGTGGACAGGCGCGCGCGCGCCATCTTGTCCAGCGCGGATCCGGGTGCGAAACCCAGTGCCGGGGCGGCAATGTGAATGCCGACGCGATAGCGTCCATTGGCCAGCCGCGTCAGGGAAAAGGCATCGTCGATTTCCGTGGTGCTCGCGTCGTCCAGACTGAACGCCGCAACCGCGGCGAGCGGCAACTCGGGTGGCTCATCCGCGGCCATGTTCTCGAAGCCCCCGCTTTCGCGGGGAAAGAATTCGAATAGAAACGCCCCTAGATGGTAGTCGTGGCTGGAGGGCAGCGCGCCGGCGCGCTCAAGGAGCTTCGCCGGCGACAGGCCGCTCGCCTCGCAGGCGAGTTCGAGGGCCTTGGTTTCGATGCGATTGCGCTCGGGCTGGTACAACAACTGCGGCACCATGGCGCGCAGTGCTTCAGGCAGCTTGCCGCGCTGCAACTCGTCCGCCCATGCCCGGACCTGCTGCTCCTGCACCCGCCTTTTCTCCACTCCGGCGAGCGCTGCCTTGAGCGTGTCGGCGGGTGCGGCGCGAAAGCGGCCTTTGCCTTTGCGGTAGAAGTACATCGGCGCCGATTGCAGCTTGATCAGGATAGCCGCGGCCTCGAGCGCATCGGGGGCATGGCCGCAATATTCGCGCGCCAGTTCGGCGAAACCGAATTCCGCTTCGCCGCAGCATTGCCACAGGAAATCGGTATCGATCCCCGCGGCGAGCGCTTCGGCCCGGCCCAAGATTTTGGCCAGCGGCGGCGCCTCGAAGCGCAGCAGCACGCTCGCCGCCTTGATCTTGGTCCGCTTGCCATGCGGGGCCTCGACCTGCAGCGACGCATCGCTTTCGGCGAGCACGGTGCCGACCTTGAATGAGCCGGTCTCTTCGTACAGCACGTTCATGGGATCAGGGTCGCAGACATGAGATTTGTCGCGCGCGCCTGCCGCGCCTGCAACGCAGGCAATGGCGGGCGTCCGGGGCGACGCAAAGGAGCGAAATTATACGCCAGAGCGGCCGCGCTTCCCTACCTCAATGAGCTGGTGCATGCGCTTCGCGCGGCCGAAGCTGACGCGGCGGCGGCCACGCGGGTACACTGGGCGCTGTTCAAGCGGATAAACCGGTTTGCGCCGAGGCGAAAGGCACGCGAGCCCCCGGGGGGGAATGAATCTCATGACAACAGTCGATGTGACCATCACCGAGGTCGGCCCGCGCGACGGGTTGCAGAACACCAAGCGCTTCATGCCGACCGCGGCGAAAAAAGCCTGGATCAGCGCCGAGGCCGCTGCCGGCGTGCACGCGATCGAGGTCTGTTCCTTCGTGCCGGCCAAGCTCATACCGCAGTTCGTCGATGCCGGAGAAGTGCTCGCGCACGCCAATGCCACCCCCGGCATCACGCCGGTGGTGCTGGTACCCAACCTCAGGGGCTGCGAGCGCGCCCTCGCCGCCGGCGCCCGCCGCATCACCGCGCCCATCTCCGTTTCCGAGGCGCACAGCATGAGCAACGTGCGCAAGACCACGGCGCAGGCGATCGAGGAGTTTGCCCGCATGGTCGACTTGGTCAGGTCGCAGGCAACAGGCCGGCGAGCGCAACTCGTGGGCGCCTGTTCGACCGCCTTCGGCTGCTCGCTGCAGGGCGCGGTGGCGGAAGACGACGTGGTGCGCGTTGCGCTGGCGTTGCGCGAGGCCGGTGCGGATGCCATCAGTCTCGCCGACACCGTGGGCTACGCCAACCCCGAGCAGGTGAAGCGCGTGTTTCGCAAAGTGCGCGCGGCCGTCGGCGAGGGCTTCAGCATCGAGGCCCACTTCCACGATACCCGCGGCCTCGGACTTGCCAACGCGCTCGCCGCCTGCGAGGTGGGCGTGCGCCATTTCGACAGTACCCTGGGCGGCTTGGGGGGCTGTCCCTGGGCGCCCGGTGCATCGGGCAATGTGGTCACCGAAGACCTGGTGTTCATGTTCGAGTCCATGGGCCTGAAAACAGGCATCGACATCGGCCGGCTGATCGGGGTGCGCCAGACGGCGTTCGCGGCCCTCCCCGACGCCGAACTCTATGGCCATATTTCCAAGGCCGGTCTGCCCAAGGGTTATCAGCCTCGGTCGTGCGCGGCGTAAATCGTTCCGAACCCCGGGGGTCTGAGGGGAACCACTCCGAGCCTGAGCTCAGGCTCAGGCCAGCCCGGCGAATTCCAGAATCAGCGGGATATGCTCGGGAAAGCTTTTCAAACTGTGGTCGCCGCCTTCGATCACGACCTGTCGCGCGCCCTGGTATTTCTCGACTGCCTGGCGATAGTCGAGCACCTCGTCCCCGGTTTCCGTCAGCAACAGGTAGCGCGCAGCGCGGACCGTCGGCAGGTAAAGCCGTTCCCACTGGCGCAAATGCTCTTCGGTGAGTTCGTATTGCCGGCGGGTATATAGGTTGTGCTGCACGCCAAGATAGCCGCGCAAGTCCTCGTGCGGGTACACCGCTGGATTGATCAGAACGGCGCGAACATCGTGGCGCTCGGCGAGATAGGTGGCGTAGAAGCCGCCGAGCGAGCTGCCGATGAGGGTGAGGGCAGCGCGCGGGTGTTTCGCCATTTCGGTCTCGACCGCGGCAATGGCGCGCTGGGGCAGGTGCGGCAGCGCCGGGCAGCAGTATTCGCCGCCCATGCCGCGCGCCTCCAGATGGCATTTGAGCACCTGGGCCTTGTGCGAGCCGGGCGAGCTGTTGAAGCCGTGCAGATAGATCAGCATTTCAGAGCGCCGCTGCCGTGCGTTCCAGCCGGATCAACGGGCCAGGGGCGAAACGCCAGGCGGGGCGACAACCGCGTTCAGCCGATCAAGCAGTTTCTGGTGTATGCCGCCGAAGCCGCCATTGGACATGACCAGCACCCGGTCCCCCGGTCGGGCGTCCGCGATGATCGTGGCCACCAAAGCGTCGAGAGCGTCATGGCAGACCGCCTTGGCCCCCAGAGGAGCGAGCGCTTGTGCGGGATCCCATCCCAGATTGGCGCTGTAGCAATACACCCGATCGGCCTCGGCGAGGCTGCCGGGGAGCGCGTCCTTCATGACCCCGAGTTTCATGGTGTTGGAGCGCGGTTCGAGCACGGCGAGGATGCGCGCGTTGCCCACCTTGTGCCGCAGGCCGGCGAGCGTGGCGGCGATGGCCGTCGGATGGTGGGCGAAGTCGTCGTACACTGCGACGCCGCCCACTGTGCCGCGCAGCTCCATGCGCCGTTTGACGTTGCCGAAGCGACCCAGCGCTTCGCAGGCTGCGCCGGGTGCCACGCCGGCATGACGGGCTGCGGCGATGGCCGCAAGCGCATTGGCGCGGTTGTGCTGACCCAGCAACTCCCAGCACACCCTCCCTTGCTCTTGTCCGGCGAGGAAAACCCGGAAGGCATCGGCGTCCAGCGCCTCCGCATGCCAGCCGTCACTGATGTCGAAACGCTCCACGGGTGTCCAGCAGCCGAGCTTCAGGACACGCGCTAAAGCCGGATCAACACCATTGGCGACGAGCAGGCCCGATTTCGGAATGGTTCGAAGGAAATGGTGAAATTGCCGCTCGATGGAAGCAAGATCGCAGAAGATGTCTGCATGATCGAACTCCAAATTATTCAAGACAGCGGTTTTCGGGCGGTAATGGACGAATTTGGAGCGTTTGTCGAAAAAGGCTGTGTCGTACTCGTCCGCTTCGATCACAAAGAATGGCGAATCCGTCAGGCGGGCGGAGGTACCGAAGTTTCGCGGCACGCCGCCGATGAGAAAACCAGGGTTTTGGCCCGCCGCCTCGAGGATCCAGGCGAGCATGGCGGATACTGTCGTCTTTCCGTGGGTGCCAGCGACTGCGAGCACCCACTTCGCGCGCAAAATGCTCTCTGCCAGCCATTGCGGACCGGAAATATAGGACTCGCCGCGGTCGAGGATTTCTTCGACCAGCGCGGTACCGCGGGTAAGGGCGTTGCCGATTACCCACAGATCGGGCTTCAAGCGGATCTGTTCCGCGCCGTAGCCTTCTATCAGGTCTATGCCCTGGGTTTCGAGTTGTGTGCTCATGGGCGGATACACGCTGGCATCGCAGCCCGTGACCTTATGGCCCGCTTGCCGCGCGATCGCGGCGATGCCGCCCATGAAGGTGCCGCAGATGCCGAGGATGTGAATATGCATGGACAGGACCGTTGGTTTCCAGTTGCATCCGTCATTACACCGAAGCGCGGAATCCGCACTTTGCAAGCAGATTTCACGGCCCGCAGCCCCGGGATGACCCAGTCTGGGAGTTTACCGTATTTCGGTTGCCGCCCCGCTGCGCTATCATCCCCATCTGATTACGCGTGGAGCGCTGCCATGCCCAAGGAACAAAAGTCCAGGCAACAACACATGCGCATCCGGATTGCGGCAACCGCCGCGCGCATCATGGCAGAGGACGGCATCGAGGATTTCGCCACCGCCAAACGCAAGGCGGCGCGTCAGGTCGGTGCCGGCGATACCCAGTCCCTGCCGACAAACGACGAGATCGAAGCCGAGCTGCGCGTCTACCAGTCGCTGTACCAGGGCGAGGAGCAGCGCGAGCGCCTGCGCTTCCTGCGCGGCCAGGCGCTGGCGGCGATGGAACAGCTTGCCGATTTCAAGCCCTACCTCACCGGCCCGGTGTTGACGGGTACTGCCGCGCGCTACGCCGATATCGATTTGCAGGTATTCGCTGACAGCGGCAAGGATCTGGAGATATTTCTTTTGAACCGGAACATTCCCTACCAAACCTCGGAATTGCGCCATTACAGCGGGGATCAGGCGCGCGCAGTCAGTGTGCTGTCCCTAGACTGGGAGGGCACGCCGGTCCGGGTCCTGGTCTACTGGCCGGACGATGAGCGCCGCAGCGTGAGAATGACCCCCCTGGGCAGGCCGATCGAGCGCGCCGGCCTGGATGCGGTCCGTACCCTGGTGGCCCGAGGTGAATAAGCGCGGCCAAGCCGGCCTGTTTCTGGCGGTGGCGATGCTGGCTGGCCTGGCCGGTTATTATTTCAACCGGGCAAACCTGATCTCCCCGGCGGCCGAAGGCGCATCCCAGCGCCTGATGTCGGCATCGTTAAGCGACCTGAGCGGGAAGCCGCAGACGCTCTCGCAATGGCGCGGCAAAGTGCTGGTGGTGAATTTCTGGGCTACCTGGTGTGCGCCTTGCCGGGAGGAAATACCCGCGCTGATGAAAGCGCAGAAACAATACGCACCTAATGGCGTTCAAATTGTAGGTATCGCCTTGGATAATGCAGGTAAAGTTCGCGATTATGCGAAAGAAATCCGAATCGACTACGCCTTGCTTATTGCCGAGATGGAAACCCTGGACCTGATCAAAGACTTGGGCAATCGCGCCGGCGTTCTGCCCTTCAGCGTAGTTCTGGATCGCAGCGGAAAGCTGGCGCATGCCCATGCCGGGGTGCTGACGGAAGCTTCGCTGAGTGCGGTTCTGGCCCCCTTGCTCTAGTTAGTCTGTTGTAAACCAGACGATTTCTTCTCAAGTTCCTCGAAAAACTGGACAATTTGCATCGATTTGCGGCAAACTTGCAGGCATGCAGAAAAAATCATCCGGTGCGCCTGCGCCCGAAGTCTCCAACCGCACAAAGTCAGGCCAAAAGAAAATACTGGTGTTGCACGGGCCCAATTTGAATTTGCTGGGAGTGCGCGAGCCAGAGATCTATGGCCGCGAAACCCTGGCCGAAATCAATCGGCGGCTGATCGCCCTAGGCAAAGCGTCCGGCGCGACCGTAATCTGTTTTCAGAGCAACCACGAGGGGGCGCTCATCGACCGGGTACAACGATCCCGGACAGAGAATATCGCCTCTATCGTTATCAATCCCGCCGGGCTTACCCATACCAGCGTCGCCCTGCGTGACGCGCTGGCGGGGGTCGCGATCCCGTTCGTCGAGGTTCATCTATCCAATATCCACGCCCGCGAGCCGTTTCGCCGCCGCTCCTATTTTTCCGATTTGGCGGTGGGAACGATCTGTGGCTTGGGTAGCCGCGGCTACGAACTGGCGCTGGCGTTCATTCTGCAGCAGTCCTAGCGTTCGCGAATAGGGGCGCGCCGCGCGCTGGGCGCGCAGTGAGGAGGAATAGCCATGGATTTGCGCAAACTGAAGAAACTGATCGACCTGGTGCAGGAGTCGGGCATCTCCGAGCTCGAGGTGACCGAAGGCGAGGAAAAGGTAAAAATCGTCAAGAGCGGCGGCCAGGTCGCCGCCAATCCGGTGCCGGCGGCGGCCCCGGTTGCGGCACCGGTATCTGCACTGGTGCCTGCAGCTGCCGCCCCGGTCGCCATCCCGGGTCACGTGGTCAAGTCGCCCATGGTGGGCACGTTCTATCGCTCGCCCTCTCCAGGCGCCAAGGTTTTTGTCGAAGTGGGCGACGCAGTCAAGTCGGGCGATACCCTCTGCATCATCGAGGCGATGAAGCTGCTGAACGAGATCGAGTGCGACAAGGACGGCGTCGTCAAGGCGATTCTCGTGGAAAATGGCCAGCCAGTCGAGTATGGCGAGCCTCTGGTGATCATCGATTGAGGTGCGAGGGAGCAGACGTGAGCCGGAACGCCCGCATCCCGGGCCAGCGCGCGACAGCCGGTGGCGCCTATGGAACGGGGGCCGTTTCGGTGATTCTGAAACGGCCTCCTGCCTTGCGCCATGTTTAAGAAAGTCCTGATCGCCAACCGGGGCGAGATCGCCCTGCGCATCCAGCGCGCCTGCCGCGAACTGGGCATCAAGACCGTCATGGTGCATTCCGAGGCCGACCGCGAGGCGAAGTACGTCAAACTCGCCGATGAGTCGGTATGCATCGGCCCGGCGCAGTCTTCGGCCAGCTACCTCAACATTCCGGCCATCATCAGCGCGGCGGAGGTGACCGACTCCGAGGCCATCCATCCCGGCTATGGGTTTCTTTCCGAAAACGCCGACTTCGCCGAGCGGGTCGAGAAAAGCGGCTTCGTTTTCATCGGCCCGCGCCCGGAAACCATACGCCTGATGGGTGACAAGATCAGCGCCAAGGCGGCGATGACCAAGGCGGGCGTGCCCTGTGTGCCCGGCGCCGAAGGAGCCCTGCCCGACCAGAACGATGAAATCGTCAAGATCGCGCGCAAGGTGGGCTATCCGGTGATCATCAAGGCCTCGGGCGGCGGCGGCGGGCGCGGGATGCGCGTCGTGCACACCGAGGCAGCCCTGCTCGCAGCGGTGAACCTGACGCATCAGGAGGCGCAGGCCGCCTTCGGCAACCCCGCGGTGTACCTGGAAAAATTCCTCGAAAACCCGCGCCACATCGAAATACAGGTGCTCGCCGACGAATTCAGGAACGCCGTCTACCTTGGCGAGCGCGACTGCTCCATGCAGCGGCGGCACCAGAAGATCATTGAAGAAGCGCCGGCGCCGGGCATGACCGAACGCCAGCGCATACGCATCGGCGAGCGCTGCGCCGAGGCCTGCCGCAAGATCGGCTATCGCGGCGTCGGCACATTCGAGTTCCTGTACGAGGGCGGCGAGTTTCATTTCATCGAAATGAACACGCGCATCCAGGTCGAGCACCCGGTCACCGAAATGATCACCGGCGTGGACCTGGTGCAGGAGCAGATCCGCGTCGCCGCTGGCGAGAAGTTGCGCATCCGCCAGCGCGACGTGGTGCTGCGCGGGCATGCGATCGAATGCCGCATCAACGCCGAGGACGCGTTCAAGTTCACGCCCTCGCCCGGGCGCATCACCTCCTACCATCCGCCCGGCGGGCCGGGCATCCGCGTCGATTCGCACGTCTACCAGGGCTACTTCGTGCCGCCCAACTACGACTCCCTGATCGGCAAGGTCATCGCCTACGGTGAGTCGCGCGACCAGGCGTTGCGCCGCATGCGCATCGCCCTGTCGGAAATGGCGGTGCAGGGCATCCAGACCAACATTCCGCTGCACCAGGAACTGCTGCTCGACGAGCGCTTCATCAAGGGTGGAACGAGCATCCATTATCTCGAGCAGAAACTCGCGCAGCAAAAGCTTGAAAAAAGGTGATCCGCTGGCCTGGGTGTCGCTCATACTGCGTACCGACGCGCGCGTAGCCGATGCCTTGAGCGACGCGTTGCTCGCGCAGGGCGCGCAGTCGGTCAGCGTGGAAGACGCCAATGCCGGCACCGCCGAGGAGGCGCCGCTGTACGGCGAGCCCGGCGTGTCGGCGGAAGGTGCCTGGCCGCAGAGCCTGATCAAGGCGCTGTGCGCGCAGGGGGCGGATCCCGGGAAAATCATCGCCGCGGCCTGCGCCCGGATTGGCCTGGCGGCGGCGCCGCAATACCGCGTCGAGCAGGTGGGGGATGAGGATTGGGTGCGGCTGAGCCAGGCGCAGTTCGAGCCGATCCGTATTTCGGACAAGCTGTGGATCGTGCCTTCCTGGGCGACGGCGCCCGATCCCGGTGCGGTCAATCTGGTCCTCGATCCCGGTCTCGCTTTCGGCACCGGCAGTCATCCGACCACGCGGCTGTGCCTGCAATGGCTGGAGCGCATGATCCACGGGGGCGAGCGTGTTCTGGACTACGGCTGCGGTTCGGGTATATTAGCCATTGCCGCGCTGCGCCTAGGGGCGCGCGCAGCGCTGGGCGTGGACGTCGACCCGCAAGCGCTGGTTGCGGCGCGCGCGAATGCGGCGCGCAACCGGGTCGACGCCCGTTTTGTCGATACGGAGACGGCTCCTGAATTCCAGGCAGACCTCGTGGCCGCGAACATCCTTGCCAATCCGCTGATGCTGCTCGCTCCGCTGCTCGCCGGGCACCTGGGCAAGGGAGGGCGCATCGCGCTGTCGGGCATACTCGAGGCGCAGGCGGAGGAAGTGATGGCGGCCTACGCAGCCTGGTTCGCGATGCGCATCAGCGCCAGCGACGAGGGTTGGGTGCTGCTCGAGGGCCTGCGGCCATGATCACCCACTGTCCTGCCTGCCACACCCATTTTCGCGTGCGCGCGGAACAACTCGCCGCGCGCGCCGGGCAGGTACGCTGCGGCAAATGCAGCCAGGTATTCGACGCGCTCGAGCATTTGATCGAAGACCTCGCTCCCGCGCGCGCGCCACAGCCGGCTCAAGAGTCCGAAGTGCCGCGCGTTGAAACTGCCGGCGCAGACCCTGCGCCGGAGCCGCCGGCAACGGAAACGGCAGGCCTTGATCCGAACGCACCGGAGCGCGCAATCGCGCAAGCCGCAGGCGCCGCGGCGGACGCGCCGGAAGCGGTTGCCGAAACGCGGGAGCCCGCATCGGCGGAACCGGCGAGCGGCGATGCCGCGGCGAGTGCTTTCGAATTCGGACCGGTCGCGGCCG
>Ga0172367_10001572_pt1 | contig 32703 bp, 25 predicted proteins | sample Lak10m_FD_114542 | JGI IMG/M metagenome (GOLD analysis project Ga0172367, IMG submission 114542) | Freshwater microbial communities from Kabuno Bay, South-Kivu, Congo - kab_022012_10m | ecosystem: Environmental > Aquatic > Freshwater > Lake | place: Democratic Republic of the Congo: South-Kivu...
CTAAAAGCGATTCTTCCATTCGCGAATCGCGGTGAAGGTTTCCACCGCATCGGTTGGCGCGCGGCCGAGCCGCGCGGCGGCGGCCTCTCGCACCGCTGGGGCATCCCAGCGCAGGAAGGGGTTGGTTTCCAGCTCGATGCCTATTAGGGTCGGCACGGTGGCGCGGCCTTCCGTGCGTGCGGCGGCGACCTCCTCGACGCGCTTCTGCACGGAGACGCTGGCCGGCTCTACTGCGGCGGCGAAGCGCAGGTTGCTCTGGGTGTATTCGTGGGCGCAATACACAAGAGTCGGCGCTGGCAACACGGCGAGCCTGGCCAGCGACGCCTGCATCTGCGCCGGCGTGCCCTCGAACAGCCGGCCGCAGCCGGCGCCGAACAGCGTGTCGCCACAGAACAAGGCGCCGGTGCCGCAAAGACTTGCGCCATAATAGGCGAGGTGGCCACGGGTGTGCCCGGGCACCGCGATGACCTCGAAGTCAACGCCGATGCCGGGAACCCTGATGCTTTCGCCGCCGCCGAGCGCATGGCTGACTCCGGCGATGTTCTCGACGTCGGGGCCGAACACCGGCACCGGTGCGCGGGCCAGCAGTTCGGCGATGCCGCCGACGTGGTCGCCGTGGTGGTGGGTGGCCAGGATGGCGCAGAGTCGGTCGCCGCTTTTCGCCAGGTACTCCAGCACCGGCGCGGCGTCGCCGGGGTCGACCACGGCGGCCTGGCCATCGGCACGCAGGAGCCAGATGTAGTTGTCGTCGAAGGCGGGCAGGGCAAGAATTTCAAGCATGAGGAAGTTTTCTCCCAACGGGGCCGAATGTCAATTCAGGGATTCGAGGACTGGCTGAAGACGCCGGCGGGGCAATATGTGCTGAACTGGGAACAGGTCAAGCACGATGAACTCGTCGCCGACATTTTCGGCTTCAACGCGGTGCAGCTTTCGCTGCCGGGCCATGACTTCCTGCGCGCCAACCGCATGCCCTTCCGTTTCCGCTGCGACGACGGGCGCTACGACGGGGTTTCCGAGGTCCGTTCCGACCTGCACTACCTGCCTTTCGCCAACAACAGCATCGATCTCGTGGTGATGCCGCACACACTGGAGTTCGACGCCAACCCGCACCAGGTGCTGCGCGAAGTCGAGCGCGTGCTGGTGCCCGAGGGCCACGTCATCGTCACCGGCTTCAACCCCTTCAGCTTGTGGGGCGCGCGGCGCAAGCTGTCCCGGCGTGAAACGACGCCGCCCTGGCGTGGCGCCTACCTTTCCGTGCCGCGCCTCAAGGACTGGTTCTCGTTGCTCGGCTTCGAGATGCAGGCCGGGTCCTATGGTTGCTATGCGCCGGCCGTGACGCAGGAGAAATGGCTGCGCCGCTTCCAGTTCCTCGATGCTGCCGGTGATCGCTGGTGGCCGATTGCCGGCGCGGTCTATGTGGTGCAGGCCGTCAAGCGCCAGCAGGGCATGCGCCTGATCACGCCGGCCTGGCATGATCGCAAGCTGCGCGCCAAGGCGCTGGTTTCGATTACGCAGAAAGTGGATCAATGATCGACATCTTTACCGACGGCGCCTGCAGCGGCAACCCGGGGCCGGGCGGCTGGGGCGCGATCCTGCGCAGCGGCGACACAGAAAAGGTGCTCTTCGGCGGGGTGGCGCTGACCACCAACAATCGCATGGAAATGACCGCCGTGATCGAGGCCCTGCGAACGCTGAAGAAGCCTGTGGCAGCCCGCGTGCACACCGACTCGCAGTATGTGCAGAAGGGCATCAGCGAGTGGATTCACGGCTGGAAGCGGCGCGGCTGGAAGACGGCGGGCAAGGACCCGGTGAAGAACGAAGACCTCTGGCGCGAGCTCGACCGCCTCGCCGCGCAACACGAGATCGAGTGGATCTGGGTGCGCGGCCACGCCGGCCACCCGGAGAACGAACGCGCCGATGCGCTGGCGCGGCGCGGCGTCGAGCAGGCGAGGACAAGGACATGAGAAAAGTCATCCTCGATACCGAAACCACCGGCCTGGATTTCCGCACCGGCGATCGCGTGGTCGAAATCGGCTGCGTCGAACTGGTCGGCCGGCAGCTCACCGGCCAGCGCTACCACGCCTACCTGAACCCGGGACGTCCGGTCGGCGATTCCGAACGCATCCACGGGCTGTCGGACGAGTTCCTCGCCGACAAGCCGAAGTTCGCCGACATCGCCGACCAGTTCGTCGCCTTCATCCGCGATGCCGACCTGGTGATCCACAACGCCGCCTTCGACGTCGGCTTCCTCGACAACGAGCTGGGCCTGATGAAGCTCGACGGCATCGGCCGGACATGCGGTGACGTCATCGACACCCTGCGCATGGCGCGTGAAATGCGGCCGGGCAAGAAGAACAACCTCGATGCGCTGTGCAACGAGTTCGGCGTGGATAACTCCGGCCGCCAGCTGCACGGCGCACTGCTCGACGCCGAACTGCTGGCCGAGGTCTACCTGGCGATGACGCGCGGGCAGAACTCGCTGGAAATCCTCTTCGACAGCCCCGCTGTCATGGAAGCGGGGCGGCCGGTGCGGCAGCGTCCGCCGCTGAAGGTGCTGCGGGCCAGCGACGACGAACTGGCGGCCCATGCCGCGGTGCTCGCGGCGATCGGCAAGGAAAGCAAGGGCAACTGCCTGTGGAGCTCGCTGGACGCCGGCGCGACGGACTGATGCGGAGGCCTCAGGCCTGGCCGTGGTTCAGCCACTTGAGGATAGTGGTGTAGAGGTTTTCGGGGTTGAAGGGCTTGGCGATGAAGTCGTTCATGCCCGCAGCGAGGCAACGATCCCTGTCTTCGCTAAAGGCATTGGCGGTGATGGCCACGATGGGCACCTGGCGCGCCTGCACACTCGCCCGTATCTGGCGCGTGGCTTCGAGTCCGCCCATGACCGGCATCTGCATGTCCATCAGGATCAAGGCGTAGCCGCCCTTCGCCGCCAGGGTTACGGCGATTTCCCCGTCCTCGGCGGAATCCGTTTCCAGGCCGGCCTCGCTCAACAGCAGGGCGGCAATCTCCCGATTCAGGGCATCGTCTTCCACCAGCAGGATGCGGCGTCCGGCGAAGTTCCGACGCAACTCGTTCTCGGCATCGCCGGCTGGCGTCGCGGTGGACGTTGCTAGGTTCGCACTGCCGCGGCGCAAGCGGGCGGAAAACCAGAAGCTGCTGCCCATGCCGGGTTTGCTGTCGACGCCGGCATCGCCACCCATGAGCTGAGCCAGGCGGCGGGTGATGGCCAGCCCGAGGCCGGTGCCGCCGTAGCGCCGGGTGGTCGAGTTGTCGGCCTGTTCGAACACCGAGAACAGCCTGGCTGTGGCATCGGGGTCGATGCCGATGCCGGTGTCCTGAACCTCGAAACGCACAATGGCCGTGTCATCACTCCCGTCTGCCAGGCTCAGGCGCACGGTGACCGAGCCCTTTTCCGTGAACTTCAGCGCATTGGTCACGTAGTTGAGCAGGGCCTGGCGCAACCGTGTGGGGTCGCCAAGCAGCGTCTGGTGTGGCGGGCGATCGGCCAAGGTCAGCTGCAGCTGTTTCTCGTTGGCGCGTTCCTGCAACATGGCCACGGCGTTTTCCGCAATCTCCCCGATGTCGAGCGGCGACTCTTCGAGATAGAACTTGCCGGCCTCGATCTTGGAAATGTCGAGAATGTCGTTGATCACCGCCAGCAAGTGCTCGCCGGCGGTTTCGATCTTTTCAAGGCGTTCGGCCTGAGCCGGCGTGACGCCGGCGCGGCGCAGCAGGCTGGCCATCCCCAGTATGGCGTTCATCGGCGTGCGGATCTCGTGGCTCATGTTGGCGAGAAACGCGCTCTTGGCCACGCTGGCCGCTTCGGCGGCGCGTGTGGTTTCGGCCAGCGCGGCCGTGCGTACGCGGACCAGTTCTTCGAGATGCTCGCGGTGGTGGGCCAGCTCGGCGGCGACACCTTTCTGCTCGGTGATGTCCTGGATTACGCCAAACACTACGCGTTCCTTCCTGTCGAACACCGCCTGTGAATGGATGTCGCGAATCTCGCCGTCGCGGTTGCGCCGGATACGGAACTCGATGTCGTAGGGAAGATCGCGTTCGATCAGGTCTTTCAGCGCGGCATCCAGGCGTGGCCGTTCCTCGGCCAGGGGAATTGCCTTGATTGTCTCGAAATCGAGCTGCGTCGAGGCGATGCCGTAAACCCGCGCAGCGCCTTCGGACGCAATCATGATGCGGGTATCGAGGTGGAGCTCCCAGTTGCCCGCGGCCGACGCCAGTTCCGCGCGCCTGAGTCGTGCTTCGCTGGCGCGCAAGGATTCTTCGGCGAGCTCGCGTTCGGTGACGTCGGTATAGGTGGTGACGAAGCCGCCGCCGGGCAGCGGATTGCCGACGACCTCGATGCGCCGTCCGTTGGGCCTTACGCGGGTGAATCGATGCGGCTTCATCTCTTTCGCCAGGCTGACCAGTTCGCGTACCTTGGCGTCGACATCGACCGGGCCGTAATCGCCCCGTTCGGCGTTGTAGCGGACGAACTCGTCGAATGAGGCACCGTTGCGCGCCATCTCGATCGGGAAGTCGAGGATTTCGCAGAACTTGTCGTTCATTGCCGTCATGTGCAGGTTTTCATCCACCACGCTGATGCCTTGCGACATGTTGTCGAGCGTGGCCTGCAGCACCCTGCTCTTGGTTTCGACTTCGCGCGCGGCGAGCTTTTCGGCGGTGATGTCGCGCGCGGTTCCGTGGTAGCCAAGAAAGCGGCCCTCGTCGTCGAAACGGGGTGTGCCGCTCACCGTCACCCAAAGCTCCTTCCCGGGTGTCGTGTCCAGCGCGTAGGTGAGTTCGAACGGCTGGCGTGCCTCGACCAGACGACGATGGGCCTGCCATTCCTCGGGCGACAGTGCGTCCGGGCTCAATTCCCAGCGGGTTTTGCCACGCACCTGGTCAAGGGTGGGCGCATGTTCATGGCCGCGCGAACCGACGTCGCTGACCGCGACAAAGCGAGCTTCGGCATCCTGTTCCCAGAACCAGTCCGAGGACAGCTCGGCCATGGTGCGCAAGCGCTGCTCACTGATCTTCAGGTCGTGGGTCATGCGTGCGGCCAGGCGTTCGGCGGCGCCGCGAGCCCGTCCCAGTACCAGGTAGAGTGCCGCCAGCAACAGGCTGATCAGCATGCCGCCTGCCGCCACCAGGGCCGGTTCCTTGTCCGGCGCACCCGGCGGCCAATCCTTTCCCGTTGTCAGCCTGAGCTCCCACAGTCGGCCACCGACAGGGATGACGGCTTCCGCAACGGGCGCATTGTCCGGCTGACTTGCGGAATCGCAGCGCTGGGCGATCGGACGCAGGCGCGGCACCGGCATGCCAGTCGTGGCGACAGACGGCATCAGTTCCTGACTCAGGTCCGTGACTGCAATGCACAGGCCATCGAGATAGGTGGCGGCGAATACGTCGCTCAGGATGCTGGTGGCGTCGAGCGAGATTCCCGCCAGGCCGACGAATGCAGACCGCCGCTGTTCGACATTGCCTACCGCCGCGCCATGGCGATATACCGGCGCACGCATCACCAGGCCAAGATCGCCCCTGTTCGCCTGTACCAGCTGGAAGGGCGCGGTGATGCTGATCCTGCCGGTATCGCGTGCGGCGAGGAAGGACTCGCGATTCACCGGCTGGCTGAGCGCGTCAAGGCCGAAGGCGCGCCGGTTGGATTCGAGGGGCTCGATGAACTCGATGACGTAGTGCTCGCCGCTGCCGGTTGCCGGATGGATGTCGAAGTCGGGGTATCCCTGGCCGTTGGCACTTTTGTCGCGGCGCACCCGAGCAACGAAAGTGGCGCGTTCGCTTGCGTCCACCCGTCGCGTGAAGTGTATGGCGCGCAGACCCGGGGTTCCCAGGTGGGAGCGCAGGTTCTCGTAGTAGCGGCGAAACTCGCCGCGGTCTGTGTTCTCCGACGCCAGCAGCAGCCCTTGGAGGCCCACCACCAGACCACGCAGTTCGTCGAGCCGCCGCTGCAAATCCGACTGCACCTGGGAGAACGCGGCCTCGAAGCGCTGCCTGTCCTCGGCCTGGCGTTGCAGCGCAGCCCTGTTCCAGTAGGCCATGCTGGCACCACAACCGATCACCAGCACCAAGCCGGCGGTGACGAACGGCGCCCGCAATGTGCTTGTGAGCCGCGCCAGACGCGCTGGCCTGGCGCCGATATCGTTCCCGGCGGTGGATGTATCCCCGCGCATGGTCCTCCCCATTTATATTTCCCTATTATGCGCCGGGTGATTGTGCCCCAGGCACGGTTCCGTCAAGCGTGCCGGGCTGCCTTGCATCAGGCAGAATTGCCGCTTTTCGGTCTGCGGGGTTTGTCGTCATGCGCATTGCCTTATTGGTACATCTGCTGGGCGTCATCGTCTGGGTGGGCGGCATGTTCTTCGCCCATTTCTGCCTGAGGCCGGTGGCCGCCGAACAGCTGCCGCCGCCGCAACGCCTGCCGCTGTTGTCGGCGGTGCTGGGCCGGTTCTTCAATGCCGTGACGGTGGCGATCGTGGCGATCCTGGCCACCGGCCTGTGGCGCTTCGGCGAGCTGGCTGGATCGCCCGCGCCCTGGCGCTGGCATGCCATGGCCGGCATCGGCATTGCGATGATCGTGATCTATGCGCTGATACTGCTGCGCTTCTACCCGCGGCTGAAGGCCGCCGTCGCCGTCCAGGACTGGCCGGCCGGCGCTGCGGCGATGAACGTGATCCGCCCGCTGGTGCTGGTGAATCTGGTGCTGGGCACGATTACGGTGGTGATCGCCCTGCTCGGCGGTTGAGGACCGTGTTGCATTGCACCGCCAGGGCGCTTCCTTGGCGAAGCTTGATTTGAATCAACGCAACATGGTGCCCGGGCGTCGACCATGGGCATTGTTGCGGCGCGCTGCCCAGGTGTGCCGCGCCCGCCCCAAGGCCCGTTGATTCCGATCGAGGACAGGATGTGAGCGACACGCCCGCCGGCAGACCGCATCGACGCTTGCTGCGGGCGTTGCCCTGGCTTGCCCTGCTTGTCGGCGCAGCCCTGTCGGTGGCCATCTGGCAGATCTCGAACGAACGCATGGAGGATCGCGCGCGCGGCGAGTTCGAACACCATGTCGACCGCTTCGTCGAAAGCATCCACCGCCGGATGGTTGCCAACGAGCAGGCGCTACGCAGTATTGAAGGCCTGTTCAACGCCAGCACGAACGTTTCCCGCGACGAGTTTCGCCGCTTCGTCTCGGCGCTGCATGTCGATCGCCACTATCCGGGGATTCAGGGCATCGGCTTCGCCCGCATGATTCCCGCGCAGGCCCTTGGTGCACACGTCAGGACGGTGCAGGGCGAGGGTTTTCCGGAGTACCGGGTGATGCCACCGGGCAGCCGTGAGTTCTACACGGCAATCGACTACCTCGAACCCTTCGACTGGCGCAATCGCCGTGCCTTTGGTTACGACATGTTTTCGGAGCCGGTGCGTCGTGCCGCCATGGCCCGTGCGCGTGATACCGGGATGGCGGCACTCAGCGGCAGGGTGACGCTGCTGCAGGAAACCGACAGGGATGTGCAGGCGGGAACCCTGCTCTACATTCCAATCTACTCGCGCGATGCCCATGACATGGACACCGCAGGGCGTCGCGCCCACCTGGTCGGCTGGGCCTACTCGCCCTTGCGCATGCGTGACTGGGCGCAAAGCCTGCTGCAGCAGGAGCATGCCCATCTGGTCGGACGCATCGCGTTTCGCATCCACGACGGCACTGTCGCCGAACCCGGCGCGCTGCTTTTCGAGACCGATACGGGCGTGGCGGCCGGCGTCGGCACCGTCAGCCTGGTACGTCGCATCACGCTTGCCGGGCAGGCCTGGACGGTGACGGCGCAGGCCTTGCCGACATTCCATCCTGGCCATGTGGCGACCAGCGAACGCTCGCTGCTGATTGCCGAGCTGGTGATTTCCTGGCTGGGCGCGCTGCTGGCGGCGAGCCTGATCCGCAACCAGCTGCGCGCCCGGGCCGGCCTGCGCGGGCTGACCGCGGCCAACCGCGAGCTCGAACGCGAGCGCAAGCGCCTGCAATCGGTGTTCGATGCCTCCAGCGTGGCGATCTTCTTTGTCGATGCCCAGGGCGTGATCACCATAGGCAACCAGCGCATGGCCGAGATGTTCGGTTGCAGCGTCGGGCAGTTGCACGGCGCCGAGTACGTGTCGCTGATCCACCCCTCGGAGCGCGAGATCGGGCGCAGGAAGATGCTGGCGCTGCTGGGCAGCAACATTGACCAGGTGGATCTTGAGCGCAAATACTGGCGCGCCGACCACACCGAATTCTGGGGTCACCTGACCGGTCGTCGCCTGGCGGAAGTGGATGGCGAGGGCGTCGGCCTGATCGGCGTGATCGCCGACATCACGCCGCGCCGGCAGGCCGAGCAGGCCCTGCGGGAGAGTGAAGCGCGCTTTCGCATGATCGCCGAGAACAGCAACGACGTAATCTGGCTGATGGACCTCGCCAGCAGGCGCTTTACCTATGTCAGCCCGTCGGTGGAGCGCATGCGCGGCTGGACTCCGCAGGAGATCCTGGCCCAGTCGATCGACCAGTCGCTGACGCCGGATTCGCTGGCGCGAGTGCGCCCGGCCCTGGTCGAGCGCCTGCGTCGGCTGGCGACGGGCGATGAATCGGTACGCTTTGCCGTCACCGAGCTCGACCAGCCGTGCAAGGACGGCCGTGTCATCAAGACCGAAGTGGTTTCCACCATCCTCATCGATGACAACGGTCAGGCTTCCCAGTTGCTGGGCATCACGCGCGACATCACGGAAAGGAAGCGTGCCGAGGCCGAACTGGAGAGATACCGCGATCATCTCGAAGAGCTGGTCGCCTCGCGCACCGCGGAACTCGCCGCGGCACGGGATGCCGCCGAGGCCGCCAGCCGCGCCAAGAGCGTGTTCCTCGCCAACATGAGCCACGAACTGCGCACGCCGCTCAACGGCATCATGGGCATGACGGGGCTGGCGTTGCGCCGCACGTCCGAGCCGAGGATGGTGGATCAGCTCAACCGCAGCATGGAGTCGGCGCGCCATCTGCTGGCCCTGATCGAGAACATCCTCGACATCGCCAACTTCGAGGCCGGGCGGGTGGTGCTGGTCGAAGCGCCATTCTCGCTGGCCCAGGTGGTCGACGATGTGCTGCGCATGCACGACAGCGTGGCCTGGGAAAAGCACATCGACCTCGCTGCCGAAATCGCCCCTGACGTGCCGCAGGAACTGATCGGCGATGCGGCACGCCTGCGCCAGATCCTGATCAATCTGGTCGGCAATGCCGTGAAGTTTTCCGAGCGCGGCACGGTACGCATTCGCGTCGATGGCCAGGCCGAGGACGAGGGCGGGGTCTTCTGCCTGAGTTTCGAGGTCGAAGACCAGGGCATAGGCCTCGATCCGGAGAACCAGGCAAAGCTGTTCCAGTTGTTCAGCCAGGGCGACGATGGGGCCACCCGGGCTTACGGCGGCACTGGCCTCGGCCTGGTAATCGCGCGCCGCATCGCGCGGCTGATGGGTGGCGACATCGCGGTCTGCGATACACCCGGGCCCGGCAGCTGTTTCCGGGTCACGGTCTGCCTGCGGCGCGCCTAGATCCCCGGTGGCCAGACTCCTGATCCGGCGCACGCCGCTGCAGGAAGCCCTGATCTGCATCGGCCTGGCGGTCGCCGGCGTGCTGCTGGCAATGGCCGATATCTGGATCGGCAGCGGCCTGCTCGATGGTTTCCACAGTCGCGATGTGGCCGCGCTGCGCTGGCGTTATCAGAATGTCCTGCCATTCGCCCTGCTGCTCGCCACGCTTGGCGGCGTGTTCCTGTTTGTCTATTACGATGCGGCGCTGGCGCGGCGCCATGCCGGGTGGGTGGTCCTGTTCGGCATCGCACGCGCCTTCGCGATGTTCATGTTCCTCGGCTTCGGGCTTATTTTCGCCTTCCTGCTTGCCCCACTCGGTGCTTTGGTCGAGTTCATCGTCCTTCGCTGGCGCGGCAAGCAACCCGAGGCGGATCAGGCCTCGGCCGCGAAGACGCTGATCGTGGCGCTGCTCTGGGTCATGATGCTGCCGTTCAGCCTGCTTGGCGTCGAGTCGGAGGGCGAGATCGACATCCCCCTCGACAGCGCGCCGCGCGGGCTGGCGGCGGTCATTCCGCTGGCCCTGCTGCTCCTCCTGTTCGGTCCCGGCTTCGAATCCGAGGCCACCGGTGATCGCGTCGATGTGCTCTGGCTGACGGCCTTCGCCGGCTATTGCCTGGCGGACTGCGCGATCGTGCTTGGCTTCGTCGTTCCCCGCCTGGAGTTGCGGGAGCGCGCACGCGAGGTGGCAAGCCGCCGTCGCGGCGGCTGAAGCGTCGCTTCGTCCGCTCCCCCAATCGGGGGATGAATCCTTTTAGTCCCTCCGTGGATCATGTCGGCATACGGGCAGCGCCACGTCCACCCGGATGCGCCGACCCGCCGACCATCACTCACGGAGGAAGCACATGAACACCACGCTGAAGCAGCTCACCCTGGCCGTCGCCCTCGCCGTTGCGGCTCCCCTGGCCCTGGCGCAGAACGTCAAGATCGGCTACATCGAAGTGCTGTCGGGCCCGCTTGGCAACGTTGGCGAACTGGGCAAAAAGAACCTCGAATTCGTCGTCGAGGAGATCAACGCCAAGGGCGGCGTGCTCGGCGGCCGCAAGCTGGAAGTGGTGCCGCTGGACAGCAAGGGCAGCCCGCAGGAAGCCCTGGTGCAGCTCAAGTCGGCGATCGACCAGAACATTACCTTCGTCACCCAGGGCAACAGCTCAGCCGTCGCCGGCGCCCTGATCGACGCCATCGCCAAGCACAACGAGCGCAATGCCGACAAGCGCGTGGTGTTCTTCAACTTCGCCGCCATCGATCCCGATCTCACCAACTCGAAGTGCAACTTCTGGCACTTCCGCTTCGACTCGCACAGCGAGATGAAGATGGCCGGCCTGACCGACGCGATCAAGGCCAATCCCAAGGCCAAGAAGGTCTACCTGATCAACCAGGACTATGCCCACGGCCACCAGGTGGCGAAAGGCGCCAAGGAGCAGCTGGCGGCCAAGCGTCCGGACATCCAGATCGTCGGCGAAGACCTGCATCCGATCGGCCGCGTCAAGGACTTCGCGCCTTACGCCGCCAAGATCCGCGCCTCCGGCGCCGACTCGGTGATTACCGGCAACTGGGGCGTGGACCTGACGCTGCTGGTGCGCGCGGCCAAGGATTCCGGCCTCGACATCGACTGGTATACCTATTATGCCGGCGCCTACGGTTCGGCGGCGGCGATCGGCGAGGGGGGCATCGGCCAGGTCAAGAACATCGTCGAATGGAACGCCAACGTCCCGAATCCCAAGATGGACGCCTTCTACGCGGCCTACAAGAAGAAGCATCCCAAGCCCGAGGACGAGTTCTATTACTACCGCATGAAGATGATGACCAACATGCTGGCGACGGCTATCGACCAGACCAGGTCGGTCGATCCCTTCAAGGTGGCAAGCGCGCTGGAAGGCATGGTGTACAAGGGCGACCTGGGCGAGGTGACCATGCGCAAGGATGACCATCAGAGCCTGCAGAACCTTTACGTGGCGACCTTCAACAAGGTCGGCGCGGGCGGCGTTCGCTTTGGCCTCGAAGGCACCAACTTCGGCTTCGGCTCGGTGAAGATGATTCCGGCCAAGGACACCGCGCTGCCCACCACCTGCAACATGCAGCGGCCCGCCAAGTAAGCGGCGCGCACAGGGTCGGCCGACGCCATGGAGTTCTTCCTCGTTTCTCTGCTCAATGGAGTGTCCTACGGCATGCTGCTGTTCATGCTGTCGTCGGGGCTGACCCTGATCTTCGGCATGATGGGCGTGCTCAATTTCGCCCATGCCAGCTTCTACATGCTGGGTGCCTACTTTGCCTATGCCGTCGGCAGCCAGCTCGGCTTCTGGCCGGCGCTGCTGATGGTGCCCTTTCTGGTCGGCCTGATTGGCGCCGGCGTCGAGCGCTTCGGCCTGCGCCAGGTACATCGCTTCGGCCCGGTCGCGGAACTGCTGTTTACCTTCGGCCTGGCCTTCATGATCGAGGAGCTGGTGCATCTAGCCTGGGGCCGTTCCGCGGTCGATTACCCGATTCCGGCCGACCTTGATTTCACCTTGTTTACGCTGTTCAACACCGGCTTCCCGGCCTACCGCGGTTTCATGATGCTGGTCTCCGCAGGCATGATGGTCGGCGTCTGGCTGGTGCTGACGCGCACCCGCATCGGCCTGGTGATCCAGGCCGCGCTGACGCATCCGGAAATGGCCGAGTCGCTGGGCCACGACGTGCCGCGCGTGTTCATGCTGGTGTTCGGCGGCGGCTGCGCGCTGGCCGGTCTGGCCGGCGTCATCGGCGGCAATGCCTTCGTCACCGAGCCGGGCATGGCGGCGGCAGTCGGCAGCATCGTCTTCGTCATCGTCGTCGTCGGCGGCCTCGGCTCGCTGGAAGGCGCCCTGCTGGCCTCGCTGCTGATCGGCGTGTTGCAGACCTTTTCGGTGGCGTCGGAATGGAAACCGCTGGCGCTGCTGGGCGGCGGCGTGAGCAGCGGCGTGCTGGCGCAGGCGGCGGGGCTCAAGCTCTCGCAGATGGCGCCCATCCTGCCCTACCTGTTGATGGTCGCGGTGCTGATCGTGCGCCCCAAGGGCCTGCTCGGCACGCGGGAGGACTGAGATGCACGCCACTACGCAATCCCGTCACTGGATCTGGATCGCCGTCGCCGCCGGCATGCTGTTGTTGCCGCTGGGCCTGGGCAGCGATTTCGCCCTCTCGGTGTGCACCAAGATCTTCATCGCCATCGTCTTCGCGCTGTCCTACAACCTGCTGCTGGGGCAGGGCGGCATGCTCTCCTTTGGCCATGCCGTGTATTCCGGCCTCGGCGGCTATTTCGCGATCCACGCCCTGGCGGCGATCGGCGCCGGCAGCCTGAGCTTTCCGGTAACGCTGCTGCCCCTGATCGGCGGCCTCGCCGGCCTCGCCTTCGGCCTGCTCTTCGGCTATGTCTCGACCGGGCGCGCCGGCACGCCCTTCGCGATGATTTCGCTGGGCCTCGGCGAACTGGTCGCCGCCAGCGTGCTGATGCTGCCCGCCTTCTTCGGCGGCGAAGCCGGCGTCGCCGCAAACCGCGTCACCGGCAGCGGCCTGTTCGGCATCGACTACGGCAGCCAGCGCGAGGTGTACTATCTGGTCGCGGCCTGGACCCTGGCCTGCGCCGCGCTGATGTACTGGCTGACGCACACGCCTTTCGGCCGCATGGCCAACGCCGTGCGCGACAACGCCGAGCGCGTCGGCTTCATCGGCTACAGCACGCACCTGCTGCGCTACCAGGTGCTGGTGGTATCCGCCACCTTTGCCGGCGTCGCCGGCGGCCTGGCGGCGATCAACAACGAGATCGTCAGCGTCGAGGCGGTCGGCGCTCACGCCTCCGGCGCCGTGCTGTTGATGGTCTTCATCGGTGGCGCCGGGCACTTCCTCGGCCCGGTGATCGGCGCGGTGGTCGTCACCCTGCTGCAGACCGTGGTCTCCTCCTACACCCACGCCTGGCTGTTCTACTTCGGCCTGCTGTTCCTGGTCATGGTGCTGTTCGCCCCGGGTGGCTTCGCCAGCCTGCTGGCAACGCTGCTGCCGACGCTGTGCAGCCGCCGCCAGTTGCGACTGCTGGCGCCAGGCTACTTGATCGGACTGGGTGGACTGGCGCTGCTGTTGCTCGCAACGGTGATCGGCGTCGAGGCCGGCTACCACATCGCCGGGCATGGCATGGGCGCCACCTTCCGCCTGTTCGGCCGCAGCTTCGACTCCGGCGCGCTGCCGGCGCTCGCCGTCGCCGCGGCGGCGCTGCTCGGCGGCATCCTGATCTGGCGTTACGCACTCGATCGAACCGCCGACGCGCGCGCCGTGCTCGGCACCCAGGAATTGATGCACGGTCGTCCGCATGCGGCCGGCAACGCAAAGGCGGAACACGCATGAATGCTCCCGCGATCGAACTCAAGGGCGTGACCAAGTCCTTCGGCGCCACCGAGATCATCCGCGGCGTGGACCTCGCCGTGCAGCGCGGCGAACGCCATGCCGTGATCGGGCCCAACGGTGCCGGCAAATCCACGCTGTTCCACCTGATCAGCGCGCGCATCACGGTGTCCGCCGGCGACATTCGCCTCAACGGCGAGAGCGTGGTGGGCCTGGCGCCGCACCAGATCAGCCGCCGCGGCCTGTCGCGCAGCTTCCAGATCACCAATGTCTTTCCGCGCCTCTCGGCCTTCGACAACCTGCGCTGCTCGCTGCTCTGGCGCGGCGGCCACGGTCATTCCTTCTGGCGTCGCCTGGCCGGCCTCGATTCGGTCAACGAGCGGGCCAGCGAAGTGATCGAGGACATCGGCCTCGCCGCACGCGCGGCGGTGCCCGCCGGGATGCTTTCCTATGCCGAGCAGCGCGCGCTGGAAATCGGCATGACGGTCGCCGCCGGCGCCGAGGTGATCCTGCTCGACGAGCCGACCGCCGGCATGAGCCGGTCGGAGACCGGCGCCGCGATCGACCTGATCCGCAAGCTCAGCGACGGCCGCACGTTGCTGATGGTGGAGCACGACATGGACGTGGTCTTCGGCCTCGCCGACCGCATCTCGGTGCTGGTGCGCGGCGCCGTTATCGCCACCGGCACGCCGGAGGAAATCCGCGCCAATCCGGCGGTGCAGGAAGCCTACCTGGGGAAGGCCCATGCTTGAGATTCGCCAGCTGCACGCCTACTACGGCAAGAGCCACATCCTGCAGGGCATCGACCTGCGCATCGATGAGGGCGAGATCGTCAGCCTGCTGGGCAGGAACGGCGTCGGCCGCTCGACCGCCTTGCGCGCCGTGATGGGCCATGTCCGCGCCGGCGGCAGCATCCGCTTCCAGGGACGCGAACTGCTCGGCATGAAGCCCTTCCACATCGCCCGCGTCGGCATCGGCTACGTGCCCGAACATCGTGACATCTTTCCGCGCCTTAGCGTCGAGCAGAACCTGCTGCTGGGTGAAAAGCCGGCGACGCGCGGCGAGCCGTGGACCATCGCCGACATGTATCGGATGTTCCCCATCCTCGAGGAGCGCGCCCACAACCCGGCCGGCGTCATGTCCGGAGGCGAACAGCAGATGCTGACCCTGTGCCGCACCCTGATGGGCAATCCGCGCCTGGTGATGATCGACGAACCGACCGAGGGCCTGGCGCCGCGCGTGGTGGAGCAGGTCGGCGACCTGCTGGCCGAGATCACGCGGCGTGGCATCGCCATCCTGCTGGTGGAACAGAAGCTCGACATCGCCCTGCGCGTCTCGCAGCGCGTGTATGTGCTCGGCCACGGCCAGGTGGTGCACGAAACCACGCCCGACCGGCTGCTGGACAACCGCGCCGTGTGCGAGGAATGGCTGGGCGTATGAAAACCGCCGTGTCGCCAGCGCCGACTTCTGGGCTGGGCCGCGGCAAACAGGCAAACCGAAGGAGGCTCGAAGCATGGCAACCCCGCTCTACCTGAACGTCGACCAGTGCGTCGACCACATCCTGTCCGAGTTCAACAACGAGGTGAAGATCGGCATGCCGCTCGGCCTCGGCAAGCCGGTGCCGCTGATCAACGCGCTCTACCGGCGCGCCAGGGAGAACCCGGAAATCTCGCTGACCATCTTCACCGCCCTGTCGCTGGAGAAGCCCGCCTGGAGCAACGACCTCGAACGCCGCTTTCTCGAGCCCTTCGTCGCCCGCGTCTGGGGCGGCGTGCCCGACCTCGAGTTCATGATGGACATCAGGAAGGGCGAACTGCCGGCCAACGTGCGCGTGCATGAGCTGTTCTTCAAGGCCGGCGCCTATCGCAACACGCCGAGCATGCAGCAGAACCACATCAATTCGAACTACACGCACACCGTGCGCGACTGCGAAACCAACGGCAACGCCGTCTTCGCCCAGATCGTGGCCAAGGCCAAGGACCACCGCGAACGCTGCTACAGCGCCAGCTGCAATGCCGACACCGCCACCGAAACCATCCGCGAATTCGCTGCGGCACAGGCGCGCGGTGTCAAGAAACTGCGCATCGCCATGGTCAACCCGCAGCTGCCCTTCATGTACGGCGAGGCCGAGCTGCGCCCCGACGACTACGACATCATCATTGACACGGCGGAAGGCGACTACCCGCTGTTCAGCACGCCGCGCCTGCCGGTCTCCGACCCCGACTACATGATCGGCCTGCACGTCAGCAGCCTGATCCGCGACGGCGGCACGCTGCAGATCGGCATCGGCGCGCTGGGCGACGCCATCGCCTACGCCCTCGACATGCGCCACAACCGCAACGAGACCTACCTCGAACTGCTGCGTGACAGCGGCATCGCCGCCGGCCACGGCGCGCTGATCTCGCAGGTCGGCGGCACCGGCAGCTTCGAGAAGGGGCTCTACGGTTCGACCGAAATGCTGGTCGACGGCTTCCTCCAGCTCTACAAGAAGGGCGTCATCAAGCGCAAGGTGTATCACAACACCTGGGTGCAGCGCCTGATCAATGCCGGCGTGGTGCAGGACAAGATCCCCGCAGACATGCTCGACCGGCTGGTGGCCGAGGAGGACTTCCACCCCTGGCTGCTGAAGCGCGAATTCGAATCGCTGCAGGCCTGCGGCGTGTTCCGCGACGACCTCGGCTACGAGAAGGACCACATCGTCGACGGCGACAAGCGTTACTCGCCTAACCTCGCCGATGCCGCCAACCGCAAGAAACTCGCCGCCTGCCTTGGCGGGAAGCTGAGGAACGGCGTCTGCCTCACCGGCGGCTTCTTCATCGGTCCGCGCGACTTCTACGAGACCCTGCGCGAGATGTCGGAAAAGGAGCGCCAGCAGTTCGAGATGACCGGCGTCGAGGTGGCCAACCAGCTCTATGGCGACGAAGGGCTGCGCGCCCTGCAGCGGCGCGACGGACGCTTCTGCAACACCGGCATGAAGGCGACCCTGCTCGGCCACATCGTCTCCGACGGCCTTGACGACGGCTCCATCGTCAGCGGCGTCGGCGGCCAGTACAACTTCGTCGCCATGGCCCACGCCCTGGCCGACGGCCGCCTGGTGATGATGGTCAAGAGCACTCGCCACGAGGGCGGTCGTACCCTGTCCAACATTGTCTACAACTATCCGCACGTCACCATCCCGCGCCACCTGCGCGACATCGTCGTCACCGAATACGGCATCGCCGACATCCGCGGCAAGTGCGACAAGGACATCATCAAGGCCATGCTCAACATCGCCGACTCGCGCTTCCAGGCCGAGCTGCTGGCCGAGGCCAAGCGCCACGGCAAGATCGAGGCCGACTACGAGATTCCTGATCGCTACCTGAACAACACGCCGCAGCACATCGCCGGCGTGCTGCAGGGCTTCAAGGCCCAGGGCCATTGCCCGCCGTTTCCCTTCGGCTCCGAATTCAGCCGCGTCGAGATGGTGCTGGCCCACGCGCTCAAGGTGCTCAAGGCGAAATCGGCCAAGGGCAACGAGGCCGAGATGGGCAAGGCGATGAAGGGCCTGCCCGACGCGCCGCCGGAGAACGCCTTGCCCTTCCTCGAACGCATGGAGTTGTCCAATCCGGCGAACTCGGCCGAAACCCAGATGCAGAAGACCGTCCTCCTCGCGATGCGCCTGGCCGGCGTCATGTAAAGCTCAGCCCGGCGTCTCGCTTTTCGCCCTGCCGGCCCGCAGCTTCATTGGCCGCGCAGGGCGGCCTTTACACGAAAGAAAAATATGTCCGAACGCAAGCGCATTCCACGCGAAAAGACCAACGACTACACCGAAGCCGCAGCCAAGGCGCGGCGCGAATTCATCAAGGTGGAGTCAGGCGCCGAGTTGAAGCACGTCGCCGGCTACAGTTTCGACACCGGCCTGCTGCCCGGCAACATCGAGAACTTCACCGGCGTCGCCCAGGTGCCGATCGGCCTCGCCGGTCCGCTGCGCATCGACGGCGAGCATGCCAGGGGCGACTTCTACGTGCCGCTGGCCACCACCGAGGGCACCCTGGTGGCGAGCTACAGCCGTGGCATGCGCCTGCTTTCCGAGTGCGGCGGCGTCAAGGTCACCGTGGTCGAGGGCTACATGCAGCGCGCGCCGGTATTCATCTTCGACGATGCCCGCCAGGCGCGCGACTTCGGCACCTGGGTGAAGGCCAATTTCGAGGCCATCCGCGCCGCCGCCGAGGCCACCACCCGCGTCGGCAAGCTCAGCCACATGGGCCATTACGTGGTCGGCCCGCTGCACTACATCCGCATGAACTACAGCACCGGCGACGCCGCCGGGCAGAACATGGTGGGCAAGGCCACCTTCGCCGCCTGCGAGTGGATCAAGGCCAATTACCCGGGCGGGGTGCGCTACCTGCTCTCCGGCTCGATCGACACCGACAAGAAGCATTCGCACATCAACTTCCTGCACAGCCGCGGCAAGCGTGTGGTGGCCGAGGCGACGATCCCGCGCGACAAGATGCTGGAGATCATGCGCGTCGAACCGCGCGCCCTGTTCTACGGCCGCCAGATCAGCCAGACCGGCTCCTTCATGGCCGGTGCCACCAACAACGGCGCGCACGCCGCCAACGGCATCGCCGCGCTGTTCATCGCCACCGGCCAGGACGCCGCCAACGTCGCCGAATCGCACAGCGCCATCGTCTATTCGCAACTGCAGGACAACGGCGACTACTACTGGTCGATCACGCTGCCCTCGCTGATCTTCGCCACCTACGGCGGCGGCACCGGTCTGCCGACCCAGCGCGAATGCCTGGAGATGCTCGGCTGCTACGGCAAGGGCTGCGTCGACAAGCTCGCCGAGATCACCGCCGCCACCGTGCTGGCCGGCGAGGTTTCGCTGGCCTCGGCGGTGCTCTCCGGTGACTGGGTCAGCAGCCACGATGCGCTGGGGCGGAACCGGCCGTAGACCAAACTTGGTTCGCAGGCGCCGTGTCACTGGCGCCGACTTTCGAGCCAGATTTTGCCGCTGCGCCTCCTACCCCGTATACAGCGCTGCCGCCTGTGCCCGGCTTTGCACGCCGAGCTTGCCGAAGATGTTCTTGACGTGGGTCTTGACGGTCTCGGGGCCGATGCCTAGGCGGCGGGCGATTTCCTTGTTCGACTTGCCGTCGGCCATCAGGCCGACGATGTGGCGTTCGCGCGGGCTCAGGGCGTCGATCGGGCCGCTGGCGAGGGGCGTCCGCGCGGCGCGCGTGGCGTCGAGGCCGCCCCGGTCCAGCCGCTGCAGGTAGGCGGCGAGTTTCGGCTCGGCCTGCAGCAGCGGCGGGTCGTCGCGCAGGGCGGCGATCAGGCCGGCCAGATCGACGGGCTGGTCGAGCACCGAGCGCAGGGCGCCGACGGCCGCGGCGCGCCGGCAGCCGTCGGCGAACAGGGCTTTCGCCTCATCGCTGCGGCCGGCGCCCATCAGCGCCAGGGCGTGGGCGGTATCGAAGCAGAGTTCATCGAGCAGGCGGCCGCTGCCGGCGACCTCGCGGCGCAGCTCGGCGGTCTTCGCCGCGGCCAGTTCCCAGCGCCCTTCGGCCAGGGCCAGGCGCGCTTCGGCCAGGGTGGCCACCTGGCCGAAATCCTTGCGTTCGAGTTGCGGCGTTCCGGTGGCGGTGGCCAGCGCCTGCAGGCGGCGCAGGCAGGCGCCGGCTTCGGTGCGGCGGCCTTCGAGCAGGCAGAACAGCAGCTTCTCTTGCAGCATCGCCACCTCGACGCGGCGCCAGCCGCGCGCCGCGCCTATGCTTTCGGCCTCGTCGAGCAGACCGCGCGCCCGGGCCGGCTGGCCTTCGAGGTGGGCGACGCGGGCGGCGACCTGGTAGGCGAAGTAGAGGCCCTGGATCGGCCCCACCCGTTTCATCACATCCATGTGTTCGGCATTGATCGCCGCCGCGTCGGCGATGCGGTCCTGCTCGTAGCGCACCAGCGCCAGCGTGGGCGCCGGCAGGGCGCGCAGCACGGCGCTGCCGCCCAGCTCCATGGCCTGTTCGAGCAGGCCCGCCGCTTCGTCGAGATTGCCCTGGCGGAACTCGGCGACGCCGCGGATCGCCAGTCGGTAGACCTGGGACATGCGATCGCCGCCGTGCAGCCGGGCGTGGTCGCCGAGCACCGGCGGCGTGGCGTAGAGGCTCTGCCAGCGCCCGGTGTGCAGGTGCGCGCCGGCGATCACGTTGCGGATGGCGTTGGGCACCCAGGGCTGGCGCGTCGGTTGCGCCAGGCATTCCTCGGCCAGGCGCTGGCCAAGCTCGTAGTCTCCGGTCATGGTCACCAGCACGGCGCGCAGCGCCCGGCATTCGCGGCGCAGCTCTTCGTCTGCCAGCGCCGGCGCCTGCGCGATGTCGGCTTCGATGCCGTCGAGCAGGCTCAGCGCCTTGTCGCAGGCCATGGCCAGGCCGAGGCCCCAGGCGAAGGCGAGGCGCAGACGCGGCGGACTCTCGACCAGGTGCGAGCGCAACTGGCGCTCCCAGGCCAGCAGGGTCAGCAGGTCGCCGGCGCCGACGGCTTCCATCGCGTGCTCTTCGATCCACTTCAGCGCACCGGCGATTTCACCGGCGGCCAGCGCGTGGTGGATGGCCTCGGTCCACAGGCGTTCGGCGGCGAACCAGTGCGCCGCTTCGCGATGCGCGACCTGCAGGCGGTCCTGGGCACGCGACTGGGCACGGCGGCGCAGGAATTCGCGGAACAGCGGGTGGAAGGCGAACCAGCGGTCGCATTCCTCCTGGATGCTGAAGAACAGCTGCTGGCGCTCGATGCGGTCGAGCAGGATCTGCGCCCCCGGCATCGCGGTCAGGCGCTCGGCCAGTTCCGCGCACTGGCGCTCGGTGATGCTGATCAGCTCCATGAAGCCGACCAGTTCGGCCGGCAGGGATTCGACCAAGTCGGCAAACAGGGTGTTGATCGAGCCCAGCGCGGTGGGCAGGCGGCGCAGGTAGGACGACGGGTTCTTCTGGATGCGCAGGGTGAGCAGGGTGGTGCGCAGGGCGGCGATCCAGCCGCCGGTGAGTTCGTGCAGCAGCGGCACGTCGTCGGCGGGCAGTGCCGAAAGCTCGCCCTTCTTCAGCAGCTGGCGGGTCTCGCCGAGGTCGAAGCGCAGCTCGTCGCTGCCGAGTTCCAGCACCGCGTAGTGGGCGCGCTGCCAGGCCAGGTCGATGGCCGGTTCGACGCGGGCGAAGATCACCACATGCACGTTTTCCGGCGCGCGCCGCAGCAGCAGCGAAACCCCCTGGTGGATGCCGGGGCGCGTGATCACCTGGTAGTCGTCGAGGAAGAGGAAGATCTCTTCCGGCTGTGCCGCCAGCTCCTCGATCAGCCATTCGACGCGGCGGTCGATCGGGATCGAGTAGTCGGCCAGCATCCAGTCCGGCGTGGTGTCCGAGACCGCGCTGCAGGCCTGGCGTACCGCCGCCGCCACGTAGCGCAGGAAGCGTTCGTCGTTGTCGTCCTCGGCATCGAGCGAGAGCCAGGCGACGCGGGCGCCGGCGGCGGTGAGTTTTTCCACCCAGTCCAGCGCCAGCGAGGTCTTGCCGAAGCCGGCGGGCGCCTTCACCACGGTCAGCGGCTGCACCCGCAGCAGCTCGACGAAGACGTCGAGCCGCGGGCGCGGAATCACGCCGCGGCCGCGCCGCGGTGGCCGGATCTTGGTTCTCAGGTAGGGCGTGCTGGCGCGATCCATGGCGTTCCCCCAATCGGGGGATGAATTCGTTGGCGGGCTCTTGGCACCATGTCGTCCGACGGCCGGCAATTGTACGACCGCAGCCCCGGGCTTCGCGCCGGGGGCGGCAGGCTCCACGGCAGCACACGGACAGGACCAGGAACATGTTGAAACAATTGACCGAACAGGATGCGGGCTACCTCTACCTCGAAACCGCCGAGACGCCGCAGCACGTCGGCGGCGTTAGCCTGGTGCAACTGCCCGAGGGCTACCAGGGCGACTTTTACCAGGACTACAAGGCGCACATCGCGCGCCGCATCCACCTGATACCGATGCTGCACCTGAAGCTGGTGCCGTTGCCCTTCGATGTAGACCATCCCTTCTGGGTCGAGGATCCGGACGTGGATGTCGATTACCACATTCGCCACCTGACGCTGGGCAAGCCCGGTCGCCCGAGCCAGCTCGAGGAGCTGGTGGGCCGCCTGCATTCCAACTTCCTCGACCGCAGCCGGCCGCTGTGGGAGTTCTATGTCATCGACGGCCTCGAAAACGGCCAGGTGGCGATCTATACCAAGATCCACCACGCGGCGATGGACGGCGCTTCCAGCATGCACCTGATCTCGACCATGTACGATCCGACGCCGGTGGTGCGCGACCTCGGCGAGCCGCCGCCGCGCAAGGCCGTAGACAAGGCCGAGGTGGACCTCGATGCCTTCCTGCGCGGCATCGTCACCCACGTGGTGCGCCAGGAAATCCGCGCCATCCAGTACATTCCCGAGGCGCTCAAGGTCTGGGCCAAGCTGGCCCTGCCTGATGCCGAGACGCTGAAATTCCAGAAGACCGTGACGCCGCCGCCGGCGACGCCGAAGACCCTGTTCAACGTCGGCATCACCAGCCAGCGTGCCTATGCCATGCGCACGCTGCCGCTGCCCGCCTTCAAGCGCCTGGCGAAGCAGAGCGACTGCAAGGTCAATGACATCGTGCTGGCGGTGTGCTCCGGCGCGCTGCGCCGCTACCTCGCCGAGCGCGGCGGACTGCCGGCGCAGACCATGACTGCGATGGTGCCGATCTCGCTGCGCGAGCCGGGTGACACCGAATCGGCCAACAAGAACCAGGCGATGATCTGCAGCCTCGCCACGCATCTCGACGATCCCTGGCAGCGCCTGATGGCGATCCGCGAATCCTCGACCGAGCAGAAGCGCATGATCAGCAATTTCAAGAACGCGCTGCTGCCGGACCTGGCGGTCGTCGGCGGGGTGCTGATGCGCGGCATGGTCGATGTCTACAACCGCGCCAAGCTCGCCGACCGCCTGCCGCCGCTGTCCAACCTGACGATTTCCAACGTGCCGGGGCCCCCGGTGCCGCTCTACATCGTCGGCGCAAAACTGATGAGCTTCTACCCCTGTTCGATTCCCTTCCATGGCGGGGCGGTGAACATCACGGTCGAAAGCTATTGCGACAGCCTCGATTTCGGCCTCATCGCCTGCCGCCGCACGGTGCCCGATGTCGCCGAACTGGCCGACCACATGGCCGAGGCGCTCGACGAGCTGCAGCAGGCCGTGACGCAACGCCAGGTCGTCGCCAAGGCTGCGCCGGCGGCGGACGCCAAGCCGGTGGCGGCTCCCGCCGAGGCGCCACGCGCGAAGCCGGCCAAGACGCCCGCTCCGGCGACCAAAAAACCTGCCACCCGCAAGGCCCCGGCCCCCAAGGCCGTCGGCCCCAAGCCAGTGACCAGGAAGCCCGTCGCCCGGGTGTCCGCGGCGAGCAGCAAGTAATCCTGCCGTCCGCGCCAGCGCGGCATCGATCCACCCATGTAAAGGAGCAAGACCATGAAGCAGACGACCAAGGCATCCGCCAGCATCACCAAGGGCAGCACCGCCAAGTCGGCGGAGAAGACCACGACGGCCAAGCCCGCGGCCGGCTTCACGATTCCCGAAGCGCTTGACCTGCGCAAGCTGCTGGAAAAACTCAAGCTGCCCGGCGTCGATGTGAACGCCCTGCTGGAGCATCATCGCAAGGACGTCGAGACCCTGATCGCCGCCAACGAGCAGGCGTTTCGCGGCTACCAGGCCCTGACCCGGCGCCAGGCCGAGATCCTCGCCGAGGCGATGCGCGAATGGCGTGAAGGCACGGCCGGACTGGTCGATGTCAAGGGCATTCCGGAGAAGGCCAGCCGCACCGCTGGCCGTGCGCAACAGGCTTTCGGCCAGGCGCTGGGCAACATGCGCGAGATCGCCGAAATGGCGGCCAAGTCGCACGAGCAGGTGATCGAGATCCTCAACAAGCGGGTGCACGAAGGTCTCGACGGGCTGCGCGACAGTCTGCGCAAGCACGCCTGAGACAATCCCGGCCGTGATGTCGGGCGGGTCGCCGCAGCCGCGGCGCGATGCGGTCCTTCTCCGCATTGCGCTGTCAGGCGTCGCGCGGCGTAACGACGATCTTGCCCTTGGCCCGCCGATTGGCGATGGCGGTGAGTGCATCGCGCGCCGCGTCGAGGGCATAGCGTTCGCTGACCACCGGGCGAATCCTGCCGGCGGCGAACCAGTCGTTGAGCTGGCGCAGGTTCGAGAGATGTCCCGCCGGATCGTGCTTGGTCGAGTCGCCCCAATACACGCCGACCAGCGAGCGCTCCTTGAGCAACGCGAGGTTGAGCGGGATCCTCGGGATCTCGCCGGCGGCGAAGCCGATGATCAGCAAGCGCCCGCGCCAGGCCAGGGCGCGCACGGCGGGTTCGGTGTAGGGGCCACCGACCGGATCGTAGACCACGTCGGCACCCTTGCCTCCGGTCAGTTCGTTGATGCGGTCCCGCAGGTACATTGGGTTCTCGCTGCTGTAATTCACCGTCTCGTCAGCGCCGACTTTGCGGCACAGTTCCAGCTTGTCGTCGGTGGACGCCGCCGCGATCACGCGTGCGCCCATGGCCTTGCCGATCTCGATCGCCGAGATGCCGACGCCACCGGCAGCGCCCAGCACCACCAGGGTTTCGCCCGGCTGCAGGTGGCCGCAGTCCTTCAGCGCGTGCAGCGAGGTGCAGTAGGTCAGCACCAGCGCCGCGCCGGAATTAAAATCCATGCCGGCGGGCAGGGGCAGCACGCGGTGGGCGTCGGCCAGGCATTCTTCGGCGAAGCCGCCGGTGCTGGTCAGCGCAATGACCTGGTCGCCCGGCTTGCACTGCGTCACCTCGGCGCCGACCGCCTTGACCACGCCGGCGATCTCGGCGCCCGGCGTGAAGGGCAGCGGCGGCTTGACCTGATAGAGGCCCTGCACCATCAGCGCATCGGGAAAATTCACCGCCGCCGATTTGACCTCGATCAGCACCTGCTTCGGCCCCGGCACGGGGGCCGGGATGTCCTTCACGACAAGGTTGGCGATCGGGCCGTAGGCCTCGCAGACGAGAGCTTTCATGGGGGATGTCCTTATCGTGAGAGCCAGCCGCGATGTTCCTTCGTCGAGCGCAGCGAGCCGATCTGTAAGCCCCCCGAGAGGGGGGATGGGGGGGGGCGGGCCGATTTATGCAGTTGCGTTCATGCATCGCATCAAGGCAACTGTGTTGGATTACGCAACTGCATGATGTCGTCCATGCGCAGCTGGATGGCATTGTTGATCTTGCGGTGGGGGATCACGTAGAAGCGGTCTTCCGTCACCGCGGCGAAGACTTCCTTGGCCATGTCGGTGGCGGTGAGCCGCCCCGACTTGACGGCGCTCGCCATGCGCTGTTCGTAGCCTGCGGAAAGTCCCTCGGCCGCCTTGACCTCGCCGAAACGCTCCTGGCGGTTGCGCCCCGATTCGTGGATCGCCGTCGGCACCCAGGCCGGGCAGAGCACGGAGACACCGACCTTCGCCTTGGCCGCCAGCAGCTCGCCGTAGAGGGTTTCGGACAGCGTGACGACGCCGTGCTTGGCGACGTTGTAGGCCGCCATGCCGGGCGTGGACAGGAGCCCGGCCACCGAGGAGGTATTCACCACATGGCCGCCCTCGGCCTGCTCGATCATGCGCGGGACGAAATGCTGGATGCCGTGGATCACGCTCCACAGGTCGACGCCGAGCACCCAGTGCCAGTCCGCCGTGGTGAGTTCCCAACTGACGCGGGTGAGGCCGACACCGGCGTTGTTGCACAGCAGGTGCACGCCGCCGAAGCGGGCGAAGGCGGCATCGGCCAGCGCCTTGACGTCGTCCTCGCGGCTGACGTCGGTGCGCTGCGCCAGGATGCGGCCGGCATCGATACCGAGGCTGGCAGCGGCAGCGTCGAGCTTGCCGGCCTCGATGTCGGCCAGCACCAGGTTCATGCCTTCGGCGGCGGCACGGCGCGCCAGTTCGAGGCCGATGCCGCTGGCGGCGCCGGTGATGACCGCGGTGCGGTCGCGGAACTGCTTCATGAAAGTGTCCTTTGCGAATGAGTGCTCTTGGGGCTGCGGGTGGGACGGGACGAAGCTGCGCTGCGCGCCGCCGCCGGACGCAGGCCGATCATGGCGCCCAGCGTGGCGGTCAGGCGTGCGACGACTTCCTCGGGCGAGAGGCGGCCGTCGGGGCGATACCAGGTGTACATGAAGCCGACCACGCCACCCATGGCCTTGGCGGTGATCGCGGTATCCTCGAAGGCCAGCGTGCCGGCGCGGCGGCCTTCCTCCAGCAGCGCGCCGAGGTCGGCGTAGAACTCGTTGGCCAGGCGCCGCAGTTCGGCGCGGAACTCGGGGCGCAGCGAGGCGGTGACGCGAAACGCCAGCGCGCTGGCGCGAAAGTGGGCGACGCAGGCCGTGACCCAGCGCTGCAACCCTTCGGCCAGCTTGGCATCGGCCGTCCGGCGGTCGTCGGCGGCGAATTTCATGGTCGTCAGGCAGGCCAGCGAGGCGCGCCAGGTCAGGGTCTCGACAATCTCATGCTTGTCGCGGAAGTAGTAATAGACGTAGGGCTTGGTGACGCCCAGCTCGGCGCAAATCATGTCCACCGTGGTCCCGGCGAAGCCGTGGCGGAAGAACAGGTCCTCGGCCACCGTAAGGATGCGCTCGCGCTTGTCGATGCCCGTCGGAGCGGCAGCGGCAGCGGGTGCGGCGGTCTTGCGGCGGGGCGGCATGAAGGGCGTGAGCGGAGCGGGCGGCGGGACGATGGAAAGCGATTATACTCATTGGTAGAAAAGTTCATACCAGACAGTATAAAAGCCACACTCAGGCACACAGGGAGCGCCATGAAAGCCAAAGCGGCGAAGCCAGCGACGATGGAAACCCTGAGCGGCGTGGACGGCGCCTTCCTCAACCTCGAAACCGCGGCGACGCCGATGCATGTCGGCTCCCTGCATGTGTTCGAGGCGGTGCCCGGTTCGCGCCGCGACTTCTACCGCGCCGTGCGCGCCATGATGGAAGCGCGCATGGTGCCGGTGTTGCAGCGCCGCCTGGCGAGCCTGCCGCTGCAGCTGGCCAACCCGGTCTGGGTGCAGGACCGCGTGGACTTCGATCATCACATCCCGCGCCTGTCGCTGCCGGCACCGGGCGGCTGGGCCGAGCTGGAGGCGGCAGTGGCGAAACTGCATGCCGAGCCGCTCGACCGCTCGCGCCCGCTGTGGATGATGTATGTCTTCGATCGCCTGGCCGATGGCCGCCATGCCTACTACTTCAAGATCCACCATGCCATGCTCGACGGCCAGGCCGGCGTGGCGCTGGCCGGCGCGATGTTCGACGTCTCGCCGGAACCGATGAAAGCGCGGCGCGCCGTGCGGCAAGGCAAGGCGCCGGCAGCGCCGGCCCCGGGCCTGCTCGACCTGGCGGCCACCGCCTTTCGCCACGATGCGGCGCAGTACGTCAAGCTGGTGCGCGAGCTGCCCGGCGTGGTGCGCACGCTGGCCGGCATCGTCGGCAATTCGGTCCGCGTCTCGACGCGCAAGGCGCGCGGCGCCGCAGGCAGCGAGGACGCGGCGAGCCTAGGCGAACTGCGGCGCAGCGTGTCCTTCGGCCCGCGCACGGCCTTCAACGTTGCCATCACGCCGGAACGCGGTTTCGCCACCGCGGCGGTGCCGCGCGCCGGGCTCAAGGCGGTCGCCGAGGCCCACGGCACCACGGTCAATGACGTCGTGCTGGCGCTGTGCAGCGGCGCGCTGCGGCGCTACCTCAAGCGCCACGGCGGCGTGCCGAGGAAGCCCTTGATCGCCTCGATGCCGATCTCGCTGCGCGAGCAGGGCAATACGGATTTCCGCACCCAGGCAACGCTGAGCTTGGTGAACCTTGCCAGCCACATCGCCGACCCGATCAAGCGCCTGCAGGCGATCCGTGATTCCGCCGGGGCCACCAAGTCCGTCGCGCGCCAGGCGCGCTCGGTGATCCCGACCGACATCCCGCTGCTGGGCGTGCCCTGGCTGCTCGGCGCCCTGGCCCGGCTCTACGGGCAGTCGCGGGTGGTCGAGACCATCCCGGTACTGGCCAATGTGCTGATCTCCAACGTACCCGGACCGCCCGTGCCGCTCTATGCCAACGGCTTTCGCATGAGCGGCTACTGGCCGCTGTCCATCGTCGAGCATGGCGTCGGCATCAACATCACGCTGATGAGCTATGCCGGCACGCTGTTCCTCGGCTTCGTCGTGGCCCGCAATGCGGTGCCCGATGCGGGCGAGCTGGCGGAGGATTTCGCTGCTGCCCACGCCGAGCTGCTGGCCTGCGCCGCGAAGGCGCCGGCGCGAAAACCACCCACCCCGAAGCAGCCTGCGGCGACCAGGGTCGCCGCCAGCAACAGAAGGAAGTCCTCATGAACCACGCCCACAGCTTCGTCCGGCACCCCCATGTCGGCAAGCCCCATCCGCTGCATTCGCTGCTGGAGCCGCGTGCCCTGCTCGAGATCGCGCTGCTGCCTGCCGCGCTGCCGCTGCTGATGGAAGCGCCGCGCGGCGACGGCCATCCGGTACTGCTGCTGCCCGGCTTCCTCGCCGACGAAAAGTCGCTGGTGGCCCTGAGGCTCTTCCTGCAGAACAAGGGCTACGACGTGCATACCTGGGGCCTGGGGCGCAACCTCGGGTTTCGCAGCAAGCACGCCAGCGCGCTGCCGCAGAAGATCCGCTATCTCCACCACGTCACCGGGCGCAAGGTGAGCCTGGTCGGCTGGAGCCTGGGCGGGGTGTTCTCGCTCTACGGCGCCGAATCGACGCTGGACTGCGTGCGTTCGGTAATCACCCTGGGCAGCCCGGTCAGCGTTGACGCGGCCGGCAGCCAGTCGCCGCCGACGGTGAAGGCGCTCTACCGACTCGTTTCGCATCGCCATGGCGCCGCCGCCCATGTCATGCAGCCGCGTGCCAAGACTTTGCGCGAGCATCGCCGGCTGGCGATTCCGACCAGCTGCCTCTACTCGCTGGGTGACGGCGTGGTGCCGCCGCAGGAGGCGACCATCGACGGCGATCCCGAACTGCACGAGAACATCCAGGTGCCGGGCAGCCACATCGGCCTCGGCTTCAACGGCATCGTGCTGGCCATCGTCGCCGACCGCCTGGCCCAGCCCGAGGGCGGCTGGCAGCCTTTCCTGCCGCAGGGCCTGCTGGCACGAGTCTGGCGCACCAGCGTGCACCTCGCCGCCGCCACTGCAACGCCTACCGTGACCTGACCCCAACCGGAACCCGCCATGCGCCAACTCAGCGAACACGACGCCGCCTACATCTACTCCGACAGTGCCCACGCCAATTCCAATGTCACGCTGCTGCACATCTACGACCAGTCCACCGCGCCCGGCGGCGTGGTGCGCTTCAAGCAGATCCTGGCCCATGTCGAGAGCCGCCTCGGTCGCCTGCCGGTGTTCCGCGAGAAGATCCAGCGCGTGCCGCTCGACCTCGACTATCCGTACTGGATCGAGGACGAGGGCTTCGACCTCGAATACCACGTGCGCCACATCGCCCTGCCCAAGCCCGGCGACTGGCGCCAGTTCTGCATCCAGGCCTCGCGCATCCACGCCCGGCCGCTGGATCTCAGCCGGCCGTTGTGGGAGATGTATGTGATCGAGGGCCTCGACAGCTTCCTCGACCTGCCGGTGGGCAGCTTTGCCGTGCTGCTGAAGATCCACCACGCCGCTATCGACGTCGCGCGCGAGAACGAAATCACCGCCTTGCTGCACGACGTTACCGCCGATGCCGCGCCGCCGGCACCGCCCGAGCCCTGGTTTCCCGAGGCGGCGCCGGGCAACGCCATGCTGCTCTGGCGTGCCGGCTTCAATGCCGCGACCTTCCCGCTGCGCATGGCGCAGCCGGCGCTGCGCGGGCTGCTGTCACTGAAGGCTGCCGCCACCATCCTCGCCGGCGAGTTCCTCGGCCGGCCGCAGGAATTCCCCATGACGCGCTTCAACACCGAGGTGTCGCCGCATCGCGTGTTCGAGACGCGGCGCTTTCCGCTTGCCGACTTCAAGGTCATCCGCAGTCTGGTGGCGGGCGCCACGGTCAATGACGTGGTCCTGGCGGTATGTGCCGGTGGCCTGCGCCGTTACCTCGAACTGCAGGGCGAACTGCCGCTGGAAAGCCTGGTGGCGGCAACGCCGGTGGCGGTGCGCGGCGATGCCGGCGGCGCCGGCGAGCCGGCCTTCTCATGGGTGCGCCTGGGACTGGGCACGGACATTGCCGACCCCGTTGCGCGCCTGCAGGCGATCCGTGCCGCAAGTTCCTCCTCGGATGTCATGGCGCAGGCCGTCGATGCCCGCGAGCTGACGCGCCTGGCCCAGGAAGCGCCCTCGGCAGCGATCGCCGTCACCAGCAAGCTGATGCGTGCCGCCGCGACCCGGCTGGGGGACTGGGCGCCGCTGGCCAATTGCAGCATCACCAACGTTCCCGGCCCGGCCGTACCGCTCTATCTGCAGGGTGCGCGGCTCTCCTACCTTTCCGCGATCATGCCGATTGCCGATGGCATGGGCCTGGTGTTTTCGGTGACCAGCTACAACGGCATGGTTGCGCTGTCGCTGACCGGCTGCTACGATCAGCTGCCGGACCCCGAGGTATTCGCCCAGTGCCTGCGCGACAGCTTTCAGGAGTATCTGGCGCGGGTGAAGGCACCGCCGCGTCGGCGCCCCCGCAAGCCCGCCGCCACGCCGGCGCGCGTCAAGGCAGCGGCGGTGGCCGTAGCCAAGCCGCGGCGCAAGGCTATCGCCCGGGGAGCACTGCATTGAGCGCAGGCACAGTGCCCCACATCGAGTACGAGTCGCTGGGCGATCCCGCGCATCCGGCCATCGTGCTGATCATGGGCCTGGGCATGCAGCTGATCGCCTGGCCCGACAGCTTCTGCAATGCGCTGGTGGCGCGCGACTTTTACGTGATCCGCTTCGACAACCGCGATGTCGGCCTCTCGGGGCGCGTGCCGGGACGCAAGCGGCCCAACATCCTGCTGGCGATGGCCGCCGCCGCGCTGCGCCTGCCGGTGCGCACCGCCTACCGGCTGGAGGACATGGCCGCCGATACCGTCGGCCTGATGGATCGGCTTGGCATACAGCGTGCGCACATCGTCGGCGCCTCGATGGGCGGCATGATCGCTCAGATCGTTGCGGCGAGATTCCCACAGCGCGTACTGAGCCTCACCTCGATCATGTCCACCTCGGGCAACCGCAAGCTCTCCAGGCCGAGCAAGGCGGCCGGCAAGGCGCTGGTGGCACGGCCGGCCGATCCTGACAATCCGGAGGTGGTGATCGACCATCTGGTCCATGTGTTCGGCATCATCGGCAGCCCGGCCTACCCGACGCCGCGCGACGAGGCCCGCCAGCGCATCGGCCGCGCCGTGCGCCGCGCCTATGATCCGCCCGGCGTTGCCCGCCAGCTGGTGGCGGTGATTGCCGCCGGCGATCGCAGCGAGCAGCTGCATGCCATCACGGCGCCGACACTGGTGATCCACGGTGCCGACGATCCCCTGGTGCCTCTGGCTGCCGGGCGCGACACCGCCCGCCTGATTCGCGGCGCCCGGCTGATGGTGGTCGAGGGCATGGGCCACGATTTCCCCGAAGCGCTGATGCCGCGCCTGGCCGCGGCCATCGCCGACCATTGCCAGAACGCGTGAGCTGGTGCAGCATGGCGTCATGACGCGCGTCGGGCTCTATTTCGGACTGGTCCAGTTCCTCTTCGTCTCCTGCTGGACGGTCTATGTCATTTTCCTGCCCGGCCTGATGGCGCAGGCCGGGATCGACAAGCGCTGGACGATCTGGATCCTGATGGCCGACCAGCTGGTCTTCGCGGTGATGGACTTCGCCATTGGCGTCGCCGCCGACCGTGTGCTGGCCACCTTGCGCCGGATCGGGCCATGGCTGATCGGCATCACGGTGGTCTCGGGTGGCGCTTTCCTGCTGCTGCCGCAGCTGGCGCCGGTCAGCGCCAGCGCCCTGCTGGCGGCCGTCGCGGTGTGGGCCGTGACCTCGTCGGCGCTGCGCGCACCGCCGCTGATCCTGCTCGGCAGGTACGTTCCGGCGCCCGGCGTGCCCTGGGTTGCCACCTTGAGCCTGGTCGGCCTCGGCATTGCCGGCGCCATCGCACCCTACCTGACGCTGAGCCTGCGCGGCAGCGATCCGCGCCTGCCGTTCGCGCTGGCATCACTGGCGCTGGTTGCCGCCGTCGGCGGCATGGTCTGGGCCGAGCGCCGCCTCGTCGCCGCGGCGCCGGTCGAGGCGCCGCCACCGGCGCGCCCTGTGGATGGCCGGGTCATCGCCTTCTTCGCCGCCGTCGGGCTGCTCGGCCTGGGCTTCCAGATCCACTTCGCGCTCAACTCGGCGCCGCTCTACCTGCGCTTTGCCAAGCCCGCCGAACTCGACCAGCTGATGCCGGTGTTCTGGATCGGCTTCAACCTGCTGATCTTCCCTGCCTGCCGCGCCAACCGGCGCTTCGGCGCCGTGGCCGTGATGACGGCCGGGGCGACGCTGGGCGCACTGGCCGCCGCCGCGGCCGGCGTGGCGCCGACCTTGTCCGCGCTGGTGGTCCTGCAGGTGATTGCCGGCGGCGCCTGGGCGGCGGTGCTGATGAGCGCGATGACCGCCGCCATCGCCATCGGCCACACTGGCCGCGAAGGTGCCACCACCGGCGGCCTGTTTGCCCTGCTGGCGCTGGCGACGCTGGCGCGCATGGCCATCGTCGCCACCCAGTTCAACAAGGATCCGGC
>Ga0172367_10001582_pt1 | contig 32576 bp, 19 predicted proteins | sample Lak10m_FD_114542 | JGI IMG/M metagenome (GOLD analysis project Ga0172367, IMG submission 114542) | Freshwater microbial communities from Kabuno Bay, South-Kivu, Congo - kab_022012_10m | ecosystem: Environmental > Aquatic > Freshwater > Lake | place: Democratic Republic of the Congo: South-Kivu...
GAGCAAGTCCGCGCTGCACGGCCCCGCGATGTTCATGGCCAACAGCGGCTTCATCCTGCCCGGCTTCCCGAGCATGGGCGCGTGGGTCACCTACGGCCTCGGCAGCGAGAGCGAGAACCTCCCCGCGTTCGTCGTGCTGCCCGACCCGCGCGGCCTGCCGCCCGGCGGCGTCATCAACTGGGGCGCGGGCTTCCTCCCCGCCGTGCATCAGGGCACCACGCTCAACACCGACCCGGAACTGCCGCCCATCGCCGACCTGTTCCCGCCGAAAAACTTCGTCGGCCTCACGCCGCAGGGCGAGGCGAGCGGACGCAATTTTCTCCAAACCCTGAACCGTCAGCACGCCGCCGCGCGCGTGGGCAACACGGAACTCGACGCCCGCATCGCCGCCTACGAACTCGCCGCGCGCCTGCAACTCAGCGCACCCGAAGTCACCGACCTGCGCGGCGAGACCGACGCCACGAAACGCCTCTACGACCTCGCGGACGAGGACACCGGCCCGTTCGGTCGCCAATGCCTGCTCGCGCGCCGGCTCGTCGAGCGCGGCGTGCGCTTCGTGCAGATTTATTGCGGCGCGGAAAACACCACCGCCCGGAAAATTCGCCCGAACTGGGACAGCCACGAAGACCTCGTGCGCGACCACGGCTACTGGGGCCGCGTGCTCGACACCGGGGCGGCGGCGCTGCTGCACGACCTCAAGGCGCGCGGCCTGCTCGACTCCACGCTCGTCATCTGCACCACGGAGTTTGGCCGCCAGCCCGGCGCGCAGGGCAAGGGCCGCGATCACAACCCCGGCGCGTTCACCGCGTGGCTCGCGGGCGGCGGCATCCGCGGCGGCACCGCCTACGGCACGACGGACGAACTGGGCTTCCAAGCCGCCGAGCACCCCGCCTACAGCTACGACCTCCACGCCACCGCGCTGCACCTGCTCGGCGTGGATCACGAGCACCTGAGCTTCTACCACAACGGCGTCCAACGCCGCCTCACCGACGTGCATGGGCATGTCATCAAGGAGATTTTGGCGTGATGGCACCATCCCACAATCCCTCCAGTTTTATTGTGTATGCCGGGTAATTTCCTTTTCAACTCAGCCGACTTGGCGACGACACTGCGAGCCCGACGTGACGGCCTCAGAAGCACGATAGAGGGACTCACGGAGGACTACGTGCTGAAGGTGAATGAAGCCGAATACGTTAAGCACCTTACTGCCGAGTATTGTGTCGAATGCCTGAGGCTCAATGAGCAGCCTGAAGTTCGCTCTCATTACGAGCGAGAAGAAGAGCGGCCAAGCCATTTCGGACGTTCTGTGAGAGTCAAGTTTCCGGTGGTAGACGTCAGCCTCGGATTTTCGGGCGACCGTGCCCTGTTGGATATTTCACCAGACGGGATGGATATGTGCCCTCCGACCGGTCGGGTCGAGGGGCAAGAGATTGTCCAGACATTCAGGTTGGGAATCGATGGCGGCGACCAGACGCGAAGGGACATCGAAGCTTGGGCGAATTCAATTCGCCACCGTGTTGGCCGGCAGGAATCCTTGATAGTGGCTTGGAACAACGAAGTAGAAAGCCTCGCTCGCGAGATGTTGCGGGCCAGAAAAGAGCGCCACTTAAGAAAACACGACCTCGTTGCTGCCATAGGGCTTCCAGTCCGGCGGCGGGATGACCCGCACGGCACCTATTCTGTGCCTGTAACAAGAAAGCAGATTCGGGTTTCGAATCCACCTTCGGTTCCCGCTGGAAAATTTGAGCCCCACCCGGCGATGGACGAAAGGGACTATCAGGAAGTGCTAACGCATCTTCGGCACATGAGCCGGACTATCGAGCGAGACCCAAGGGCGTTCCACGGGTATTCCGAGGAGCAACTCCGCACTCAATTCTTGATGCACTTGAATGGGGCCTTTGAGGGACAGGGCACGGGGGAATCTTTTTCTCACCGTGGAAAGACGGACATTTTCCTTCGCGTTAAGGAGCGGGCCATTTTCATAGCTGAGTGCAAGTTCTGGAAGGGTGCGGCTTCATTCCAAGAAATAATTGACCAGTTGCTCGGCTACCTCACTTGGCGAGAGAGCAAGACGGCGATTCTGCTCTTCGTTCGTAACGCCGACATTGGTGCGGTTTGCCAGCAGGTTCCCGGTTTGGTTTCATCGCACAAGAGCTTCACCAAGCGGGAACAGTGGGGGCAGCAGGGAGAGTTTCGTTTCGTTCTGCGCAGTGCGCGCGATGAATCTCTGCCGCTAGTTTTGACTACGATGTGTTTCCACTTTCCGCAGGCCATAGAAAAATAGTGTCCCTTCACCATGAAACGTAGCCACCAATCTTTGGTTGCGCCGAGTCGCAAGACGAATCCTATCGGGCGAGAGTTTTCAAGTCAGCGATTTGGAGGTAGTGGGCACAACGCTACCCGCCGCCAGTTCGTGCAGGCTACGGCCACGGCCACGGCGTTCGCTTCACTCGCCACGCCCGTCCTCGCGCAGCCCGCCAGCAAATCTCTCGGCACCAAAGCCCTCAAGACCGACGTGCTGGTCTGCGGTGGCGGTTGCGCGGGCATCGCGGCGGCGCTCGCGGCGGCGCGGCGCGGCGCGAAGGTGCTGCTCGTCGAGAAGGCCCCGTTCGCCGGCGGCATCATCACCTGCGTTGGGCTGCCCTATTTCGATGGCATCGCGGACATCAAGGACAACCGCATCGTCGTGCGCGGCATCGCGCTGGAGCTGTTGTCCAAGTCCGGCGTCTGCAAACCCGACGCCACGCACACGGCGAAGCACAACCCGACCATCGGGAATTCCTTCGCGTTCAAGCTGCTGCTCGACCGCCTCATCCGCGAGCAACGCGACCGGCTCACCGTGCTGTTCAACTCCTTCGTCTGCGCGGTGAACTCGACTGGCGGTCGCATCCGCTCCGTGCAAATCGCCAACAAGGACGGCCTCGTAAGCATCGAGGCGAACACGGTGATTGACTGCACTGGCGATGCGGATGTCGCGGCGTGGGCCGGCGCGCCCTTCGAGCAGAACGCCGAGGTGCAGCCGCTCACGCTGCACTTCCGCATCGGCAACGTGAAGCGCGTCGGCAACCTCAGCCAGAACTGCCGCGCCGCGCTCGCGAAGGCGCAGGCGGCAGGCGAGCTACCCTTCTACTACGGCCCCGGCGTGATGTTCCTCTACCACGACAGCGAGGTCTACATCCACGGCATCCGCGTGCCCGCGAACCCGACCGATGCCGCCGACCTCTCGCGCGCCGAGATGCAGGGCCGCGCCGATGCGTGGGCGATGTTCCAGGCGTGGCGGCGCGACGTGCCGGGCTTCGAGCAGAGCTACTTCATCGAGGCGTATCCGTGGATTGGCGTGCGCGAGTCGCGCCGGCTCGTGGGCCAATACGTGCTCAACGAGGACGACCTGATGAAGGCCCGCCGCTTCGACGACGCCATCGCCACCGGCTGCTGGTATCTCGACCTGCACCCGAACAAGACCGTCGTCGGCAGCGCGAACGACTTTGACCCGAAGAAGGTTCAGCCCAATCCCTACGACATCCCGTATCGCTCACTGCTGCCGCAGAGGATCGAAAACCTCCTCGTCGCCGGCCGCTGCCACTCCGCCACGCGCGGCGCGCACGCCTCAACGCGCGTGACCGTGACCGCGATGGCGATGGGCGAGGCCGCCGGCACCGCCGCCGCACTGGCCGTGGCGGCGAAGAAGTCCGTGCAGGAAGTCGGCGGCGTGAAAGTGCGCGAGGCGCTGAAGGCCGTCGGCGCGGGGCCGTTCACAGATGCTTGAGCCATGAAAACACTCGTTTGCCTCCTTGCCGTGGTGATTGTCACCGGCGCATCTCCCGCTGCGGAGCAAGCCACCAAGGCCGGCTCCACCGATTGGTGGTCGCTCAAGCCGCTCGTGCGGCCGGCGGTTCCCGCCATCGCCAATCCGGTGGACGCGTTCATCGTGGCGAAGCTGGCGGAGAAGAAACTTCAGCCTTCGCCTGAAGCCGACCCGCGCGTGTTGATTCGCCGGCTATACTTTGACCTGCTCGGCCTGCCGCCGACACCCGATGAAGTCGAGGTGTTTGAAAGGGAATGCGGAGTGCGCGGTGCGGATTTCGGAATCGGGAAGGGCGCGCGGCCGGAGGATTCCGCGTTCCGCATTCCGCATTCCGCATTGGAACGTCTCGTGGACCGTCTTCTCGCCTCCCCGCACTACGGCGAGCGCTGGGCACGCCACTGGCTCGACGTGGTCCACTACGGCGACACCCACGGCTACGACAAGGACAAGCCCCGCCCGAACGCCTGGCCTTACCGCGACTACGTCATCCGCGCCTTCAACGAGGACCGGCCTTACACGCGCTTCATCCAGGAGCAGGTCGCGGGCGACGTGCTGTTTCCCGGCACGCGCGACGGCGTCGAGGCGCTGGGCTTCATAGCAGCGGGGCCGTGGGATTTCATCGGGCACGCGGAGGTGCCGGAGAGCAAGATTGACGGGAAGATCGCGCGGCACCTCGACCGCGACGACATGGTCGCGAACACGATGCAGACGTTCAACAGCCTGACCGTCGGCTGCGCGCAATGCCACGACCATAAGTTCGACCCCATTCCGCAGCGCGATTACTACCGGCTGCACGCGGTGTTCGCCGCGCTGGACCGCGCGGACAAAAAGTATTTCACCGACGCAAAGCTGACGCAGCGCTTCGCGGAACTGGAACACAAGCAACGCACGCTGACTGCGCAGCGCACGGCGTTGGAAACCAAGCTCAAGGCCGCCGCCGGCAAGGAACTGGAGACGCTCGACCAGCAAATCGAGGCCGCGAGCAAGGCGAAGGGCGGGCTGCGTCCCGAGTATGGCTACCACAGCGCGATCTCGCCGACGCAGGACGCGGCGAAGTGGGTGCAGGTGGACCTCGGCCGCAGCGTGGTGATTGACCGCGTGGTGCTGCGTCCGTGCTACGACGACTTCAACAAGATCGGCGCGGGCTTCGGCTTCCCGGTGCGGTTCAAGGTGGAGGCGAGCGAGGACGCGCGTGCGTGGAGCGCGGTCGCTTCTCCCTCTCCTCCCCGCAAGGGAGGAGAGGGCCGGGGAGAGGAGGTTCGTCCCGCTACGAGCAAAGGCTCCCCTCTCCCCAGCCCTCTCCCCGCTCGTGCCTCGCAGGGAGAGGGAGCGCGCGCCCGGCCCATCGTTATCGCGGACAAGACTTCCGCTGACATTGCCAACCCCGGCACTACGCCGCAGACCTTCAAGAGCACCGGCGCGACGGCGCGCTTCATCCGCATCGCCGCCACCAAGCTCGCGCCGCGACAAAACGACTTCATCTTCGCGCTGGCCGAGTTGCAGGTGTTCGACAGCACCGGCAGCAACGTCGCGCTCAAGGCCGCCGTCACCGCGCTTGATTCCATCGAGGCCCCGCCGCGCTGGCGGAAGACGAATCTCACCGATGACATTGCGCCGGTCGCCGACAACTCCGGCGAACTGGCCCAACTGCGGGCAAAGCGGGACGCGTTGCTGGCGAAAGCCACGGACGACAAGACCCGGGCCGAACTTGCCGCGCTGGCGAAGGATTTGGCGCAGGTCGCGGCGGAGCTGAAGATCTTCCCGAAGCCGGACGTGGTCTATGCCGGCACGGTGCATTACGGCAGCGGCGCGTTCGCGGGCACGGGGCCGGGCGGCGGCAAGCCGCGCGTCATCCAGGTGCTGCATCGCGGCGATGTGAAGCAGCCAAAGGACGAAGTCGCGCCCGGTGCCCCGAGCTATCTCACGGGCCTGCCGGGCGAGTTCGTCTTGCCCGCCGGCCACAGCGAGGGCGAGCGGCGCGCGGCATTGGCGAAATGGCTTTCCTCGCCGGATAACCCGCTCACCTGGCGCAGCATCGTGAACCGCGTCTGGCAATATCACTTCGGGCGCGGCCTCGTGGAGACGCCGAATGACTTCGGCCGCATGGGCGCGCTGCCCACGCATCCCGAGCTGCTCGACTGGCTGGCCGTCGAGTTCCGCGACAGCGGCGGGTCGTTGAAACGGTTGCACAAGCTCATCGTGACCAGCGCGACGTATCGCCAAGCCTCCGTAGCCGCCGACGTGAGGAGGCTCCATCTTCCCCAGACCCCAGACGCGAGACCCCAGACCCAACTTGGTCAGAGCCTCCTAACGTCGGCTGCTACCTTGGATTCGGAGAACCGCCTGCTCTGGCGGCAAAACCGCCGCAAGCTCGACGCCGAGGCCGTGCGCGATGCCACGCTCTTCGTCGCCGGCAAGCTGGACCCGAAGATGGGCGGCCCGGCCTTTCAGGACTTCATCATCGAGAAGCCCGAGCACTCGCCGCACTACCAGTATCACCTGCACGACCCCGAGGACCCGAAGTCGCACCGGCGCTCCGTCTATCGCTTCCTCGTGCGCTCACAGACACAGCCGTTCATGACCACGCTCGACTGCGCGGACCCCTCGATGCAGGTGGGCCGGCGCAACGAAAGCGTCTCCGCCCTGCAAGCCCTCGCGCTGCTGAACAACGGCCTGATGGTCACGATGTCCAAGCACTTCGCCGCGAAGCTCGACGCGGGCGGTGGCGACGTGAACGCCAAGGTGGACCGCGCCTTCCGCGAAGCGCTGGCCCGTCCGCCCTCGCCGGAGGAGAAGGCGAACCTCGCCGCCTACGCCCAGCAGCACGGCCTCGCCAACGCCTGCCGCGTGCTCTTCAACCTGAACGAGTTCGCCTTCGTGGACTGAGCATTTTGGGCGTGCAGGGCCTCGTAAAACATCTTTCCTCGTTGAAACGACTGTTCTAGTTTCCCGCCGTGAGCACCCCGTCGAGTAGGACGCGTTTCCCAGTTGGTCGCCCACGCAAGCCGCGCGCAGTGGATTTGTTTTCCGGCTGTGGTGGACTGACCGAGGGACTCAAGCAAGCTGGCTTCAAGGTCATTGGGGCTATTGAGTGCGACGCGCTGGCTGTGGAAACCTACCTTGAGAACCATCCGACGGTGAAATTGGAGGGTAGGAACATTCAAGTTGTGGACGCGGCTGTGTTCCGGCAGCGGCTCAAGCTCAAGCGCGGAGAACTGGATTTGTTGGCGGGATGTCCGCCATGTCAGGGTTTTTCATCCATGACTACCCTTAACGGCAGGCTTTCCAAGGACGACGAGCGGAACGAACTGGTGTTCCAATTTCTTCGCTTCGCCCGCGAGTTTCTGCCCCGTGCCATCATGATGGAGAACGTGCCGGGACTCGCCTCGGATGCGCGCCTAACCCGCGTCTGTGCTGAATTGCGCGATTTAGGTTACATCCCCCAGGTAAAAGTGCTAGACGCTGCCGACTATGCCGTGCCCCAACGGCGCAGACGCATGATTCTGCTGGCTGGGTATGGAATCGAAATCCCGTTCGCGGAGGCGTGCGCAACCCGGCGCACGGTTCGTGATGCCTTTTCGGTGTTCAATCAGATGGATTTTTCCTCCGACCCTCTCCACAACCATGGCGAGAAGCGTGCTCCGAAGGTCGTGAGCCTCATTCGCGAAATCCCTAAAGACGGAGGCAGCCGATTGGATCTCGGAGTCGCACGCCAGCTCCGTTGTCATCAGGCGTGTGACGGATTCAAGGACGTGTATGGCCGCATGGCGTGGAATGAAGTCGCTCCGACCATCACTGGCGGCTGCTGTAATCCGTCGAAGGGACGTTTCCTCCACCCGGAAGACGACCGGACCATCACACTTCGCGAGGCTGCCCTGCTCCAGACCTTTCCTCCAGACTACTCCTTCTCCCTCCGCCGCGGAAAGTTCCCAGCCGCGCAGATGATTGGCAATGCCTTGCCGCCAGAATTCATCCGGCGGCAAGCAGCAGCAGCCCTTGATGAACTCCGCAATCTCACGGCAGCAAGTGAATGATGCCTATGGCTCGCGAACCCTACTCAATGGAATTCGACCCGGGGACTATCAAGCACCTCGGGCTTCAAATGTATTCGACATTGCCACCCGTCATCGGAGAGCTGGTATCAAACGCTTGGGATGCGGATGCCCCAAGAGTGGACATCGTGATTCCAACCACACTCCTCAACGATGATTCTGAAATCACCGTGACCGACTATGGTGCCGGCATGAGCGACGCGACCGTGCGGGCAGCGTATTTAATTGTTGGCCGCGACCGACGAGCGGCTGAACAAAAGGATACCACCACAGGCGGGAGAAAAGTCATGGGCCGAAAGGGTATTGGCAAGTTCTGCGGCTTCGGCATCGCATCCGAAATCGAGGTTGAAACGGTGCATGGGAATGAAACTTCTCGGTTCGTCATGAATCAGGCTGCTTTTGAGAGGGCGACTGCCAGCCGAAAGCTTGCAATGCCACCGCTTCAACCAAGCGGAACACTTGCGAAGGGGACACGTATCACCCTTCGGGGCATTACGAAATTCAGGAAGAAAAGTATTTCAATCGAAACGGTTCGACGGGGACTGGCCCGTCGGTTCTCAATCATTGGACCCGCTAACAAATTTGAAGTTTGGGTCAACAACTCGCCAATCACACCAGAAGAACGTGATTTGAAGCGCCTTTTGGAAACCGATGCCGATGGGAAACCGTATCTGTGGGAATTTCATGAAGAAGAAGTCGAGCCGAACACCGGCTGGAAGGTGAGTGGATGGATTGGTGCGCTTAAACACACGAAGCAACTGGAGGATGGAATCCAGAGAGGAGTGTCCATCATGGCGCGAGGGAAACTTGTTCAGGAGCCTTTTGTCTTCGACGCCGTGACGGGACAGCAGTTTGCCTTTTCCTACCTTGTCGGGGAAATCCATGCCGAATTCGTGGATGCGGATGAAGACACGATCAGCACCGCGCGCAATTCATTGGTATGGGACTCCGAACCGAATGCTGCGCTGAAAAAATGGGGCAAAGACAAAATAAATCACATCTCCAGACAATGGTCTGAACGGAGAAAGGCCGACAACGAGCGAAACTTGGAACAGAATCCTGCCTATCAAAAATTTAAGGCGGAGGCGGACCTTTTGGATGACAGGGGGGCAGTCCGTATTGCTGACAGATTCATCAAACAAGTCATCGCAGATAACCCTGTGGGCACCGGGGAGGCTCAAGAGAAGGCGGTTCAAATGTGTCTGGACTTCATGGAATTCAATGCCTTTACGGAACTCGCTCAAGCGATTGAAAGAACGGACATCAAGGATGTGACGCAATTGTTGGATTTCTTCCGGGACTGGGAGGTGATTGAAGCGAAAGAGATGATGCGCGTGTCGGAAGGCAGGATTAGCACCATAAAGAAACTTGAAGAACTCATCAAAACCAATGCGCTAGAGGTTCCGACGCTCCACAACTTTCTGCGCGAGTTCCCATGGGTTTTGGACCCACGTTGGACATTGGTGGCTGACGAGCAGCGATACAGCACGCTGTTGAAAGAGGAATTTCCCGACGAGGCGAATGCTCTCGAAGAGGATAAGCGTATCGATTTCCTCTGTGTGCGCGAGGGCACAACTCTCGTCGTGGTAGAAATCAAGCGTCCCAAGAGTCGCGCCTCCATGAAGGAACTTGGCCAAATCGAGGAATACGTCGGGTTCATGCGGACGCACGTAGAGAAAACAACAGACCCGGGTTTGCGGTCGCTTGAAGTAGTTGGTTATCTGCTTTGCGGGTCTTTAGTTGACACTGACCGAGCACGGCAAAAGCGCATCAATCTGGAGAACTCGAAAATCTACGTCCGCAAATACGAAGACCTCCTCGGGATGGTCGAAGCAAGTCACAAGGAATTCTTGTCTCGTTACTCAAAGCTGCGGGATGCCAAACGCAGGAGGCCACCAAGTGCCCCTCTCGCGGCCATCTCATCCGCACCGAACCCGTAAGTTTCGATTCAGAAACCGCCACTTCGGGTTGCACAGAATGGGCAGGTGGGCAAAAAGCGCCAAATCATTGCAAGTGACTGTGAAAAGGAAGGTTATCAGTGGCACCCCCCTACCTACAGGGGTGGGGGTCCCCCACCTATCCCAGTCCCCCCTCCCCACCTGTCCAAGTGGGGGTCCCCCACGTCGCCAAGCACCCCCTCCCCACTTGAGGAAGTGCCCCTCCCCACCCCGACACCTCGGCCGGCGCAGTTCTGAACTCCGAGGTCGCAGTTCCAAGCTCCGCGTTCCGAGTTCCACAGGTGCCCCCTCCCACCTCCTGACCTCCGGGCGCGCAGTTCTGAACCGCGGCCGCCGAGCTCGCAGCTCAGTGTTTTGGGGTGGGCAGAAACCGGAACGATGCAGTTGCGGGTGCTGGGGAGCGCAGCCGCCCCGGCTGCGGTTCGGCGCGCCCTCGCGCCGAACTTGGGCGCGTCCGAACCAATCATCCGGTGCGGGCGATGGGCACGCTCGGCGAACCGCGAGGGCGCGGTTCGCTGCGCCCGAGGCGGGCGCGCTCCCCATTCAGCGGCATCGTTCCGGCTTGGAACACGAGTCCACCTTCGTGGATTGATTCGGTTTGAAACCCCGCCAACCCTTCCGCGTCTGACTCCGCGTGACTGGGAAAACCTCCACGCAGGGCACTCGCAAGCACATCCCTGCCCTTCGGGCGCTGTTCGGCCTCTCCGGCCTCTTCGCGCTCGTGACGACGCTGCCCCTTCGGGCCGCCGCGCCGTCGGCTTCCTCTGATTTCGACAAGGCCGTGGCTCCGTTCTTCGCGGAGCATTGCAACCGCTGCCACGACGCGAAGGTGGCCAAGTCGGATTTCCGCATGGACACGCTTTCGCGGAAGATTGGCACCGAGAACACGCCGCAGTGGGTGGAAATCATGGAGCGCATCAACTCGGGGGAGATGCCGCCCAAGAAGGAGAAGCAGCCCAGTGCCGCCGAGCGTGCGCGGGTGGTCGAGTGGCTGGCGGCGCGGCTGAAGGAAGGCGAGTCGGCGCGCATGGCGGCGCGCGGGCCGGTGTCCTACAACCGCCTCACGCGCGACGAATACGTGAACACCATCCGCGATTTGCTCGGCGTGGAGTTCGATGCGAAGGATCCGGGCAACTTCCTCGAAGACCCGGAGTGGCACGGCTTCGAGCGCATCGGCTCGGTGCTGACGTTGTCGCCGTCGAACATCGAGAAGTATCTCGGGGCGGCGGAGAAGATTTTGGCGGAGGCGTATCCCGAGGTTGTGCCGCTGCGGAAGGGACAGAAGCCGCCGGAGCCGTTCGGCGGCACGAAGCGCGCCTACGAGGAGCATCAGATTCAGGAGCGGCATCGCGAGCGGCTGCGCGAAATGGGCCTGCTGGACAAGGTGCGTTACGATATGTGGCCGGGCGACATGTTCCGCTACTCGCTGCTGCGGGAGCCGTTGCCGGAGGCGGGCGTGTATGAAATCAGCTACACCCTCAGCGGCCTGAAGCCGGAGAACGGCCTCGCGCCGCGCCTGAAGGTGTATGAGGCGAAGCTCGACCGCGTGCTGTTCGAGCAGGACATCGTCGCGCCGGAGGACAAGCCCGTCACGGTGACGTTCCGCGCGCATCTGCCGAAGGGCCGGCCCAGCATCGAGGTGTATAACGAGGTGCCGGGGCCGTCGAACCTGCCGCGCTCGGGCCGGCACGGTGACACGCCGTTCGTCAGCACGAAGATGGGACGCATCCCGTGGCAGTTGAAGCTGACGGACGAGGCGGGCCAGCCGCGCTATCCGTTCCTCATCATGGATTCCATCACCTGGCGCGGGCCAATCGTGACGGACGAGGAGAAGGCGCGGCGCGCGGAGTATTTTCCCGCGAGCGAAAGCGACCTCGCGCAAGTGCGCGAAGGCCTCGGCCGGCTGGCGAAGCGCGCGTTCCGCCGTCCGCCCACGGACGCGGAGCTGGACCACTTCACCGGCGTCGTGAAGAGCGAGCTGGCCGCGAAGGAGAAGTTTCCCGACGCCGTGAAGGCCGGGATGCTCGCCATCCTCTGCTCGAAGAGCTTCCTCTTCATCACCGAGGGCGACGCGAATGCGGTGCGCGCGAAGCTCAACGATTGGGAGATCGCCTCGCGCCTGTCGTATCTGCTCTGGAACACGATGCCGGACGACGAGCTGTTCAAACTCGCCGAGCAGGGCCGGCTGCGCGACAAGGCCGAGCTGTCCAAGCAGGTCGCGCGGATGCTCAAAGACCCGCGCGCGGGGCAGTTCACGGAGGCGTTCGCGACGCAGTGGCTGCGGCTGCGCAAGGTCGGCATGTTCCCGCCGGACAAGAAGATTTTCCCCGACTACGACAAGACGCTCGAAGCCAGCATGGTGGGCGAGTCGAAGGCATTCTTCCACGAGGTGCTCCAGCGGAACCTGACCCTGCGCGAGTTCCTCAACTCGGACTGGAGCATGATGAACGCGCGGCTGGCACAGTTCTACGGGCTGCCGGACGCGGGGCTGCCGCGCGATGAGTTCCAGCGCGTCGCGCTCACGCCCGAGAGCCGGCGCGGTGGCTTGCTCACGCAGGCGGCGATCCTCTCGCTCACGTCGGATGGCACGCGGCATCGCCCGGTGCATCGCGGCGTGTGGCTCTCGGAAGTGATTCTCGGCAAGACGCCGCCACCGCCGCCGCCGAACGTGGACCCGATTCCCACGACCGCCGTGGATTCGCCCAAGGCCACGCTCCGCATGAAGCTCGAGGCCCACATGCGCGACCCGAATTGCGCCGCGTGCCACAGCAAGATTGACCCGCTCGGGCTGGCCTTCGAGAACTTCGACGCCATCGGCCGCTGGCGCACCGAGGAGGTCACCGACGGCAAGGGAGCGAACCCGAAGGTCAACCCTGCCGGGCAGTTGCCGGATGGCCGCACTTACGCGACGCCCGAGGAGTTCAAGCGGCTGCTGGTGGCCGACGTGGACGCGTTCGCCGCCGCGTTCATCGAGAAGCTCGCCACCTACGGGCTGCGCCGCGCGACGAACTTTGGCGACCGGGCGGACTTGCAGGCGCTCGCCGCCGCCAGCAAGGCGAAGGACTACCGCCTGCGCGACGTGATTGAGACATTCGTCTGTTCAGACCTTTTCCAGAAGCGATGAGAAATGTTCTTGGTTCTTAGTTCTTGGTGCTTGGTTGCGTGAGACCGGTGCCAGCGGGGAATTGAGAGCCGACATGAGAAAACCAAGCACCAAGAACAAGGCGCTGATGACCATTCGACGTTTCGAGGACATTGAAGGCTGGCAGATGGCCCGTGAGTTGACGCGCCGAGTTTACGCTGTTGCGAAACAAGGCGAGTTCGCGCGGGACTTCGGGCTACGCGACCAGATTACCCGGGCTGCCGGCTCGGCGATGCACAACATCGCGGAAGGCTTCGATGGCGGCAGCAACGCGGAGTTCGTGAAGTTCCTCCGCTACGCGCAACGCTCGTGCTCCGAAGTGCAGAGCGAACTTTACGTCGCGCTTGACAATGAATACATCACTCAGAACCAATTCAATTCCATCTATGAGCAAGCCGCCGACACGCACGCGAAAATCGGAGGTTTCATCCGCTACTTGATAAGCCGCCCGTCGCGTCCAAATTCTCCCGCGCCCCGAAACCAAGAACCAAGAACTAGGAACCGCCAACATGAATCTTAACCTCCGCCGCTGGGAAATCAGCCGTCGCACCGCGTTGCGCGGCATCGGGGCTACCATCGCCCTGCCGCTGCTCAACGCGATGGCTGACGTGCCCGCCGCCTCGAAGCCGAAGCGCAGCGTGTTCCTCTACATCCCGAACGGCGTCAACACGCTCACCTGGCAGATTCAGAAGGCCGGCGCGGACTACGAGTTCACCGCGCCGCTCAAGTCGCTCGAAAAGCACCGCGCCGACCTCACGCCCATCAGCGGCCTGCACCACCCGATGGTCATCGGCAAGCACCACAACTGCGAGAAGGTCTGGCTTACCGGCGCGAATGTCCCCGGCGATGGCGGCGCGTTCCGCAACACCGTCTCGGCCGACCAGCTCATCACCGACGTGCAGGGCGTCGCCACGCGCTTCTCCTCGCTGGAAATGGCCATCGAAGGCACGTCGCTCGCGTGGTCCAAGGACGGCATCCAGCTTCCCGCCGACCGCAACACCCAGCAGATTTTCAACCAGCTCTTCGGCGTCGAGAAGGAGAGCAAGGAAACCATCCGCCGCCGTTTGAGCCGGCGCGGCAGCATCCTCGACCTCGTCGCGGACGACGCCAAGCGCGTGAACCGCAGCCTCGGCACCGAGGATCGCAGCAAGCTCGACGAATACCTCACCGCCGTCCGCCAGGTCGAAGAGCGCACCAAGCGCGCCGACGAATGGCTCAACGTCCCGAAGCCGCAGGTTCCCGCCGACGCCACGGCCAAGCTCACGCGCAAGCTCACGATGGCCGAGGCCGGCGAGTATTACCGGCTGTTCTACGACCTCATGGTCATGGCGCTCCGCACCGACTCGACGCGTGTCATCACCTGCGGCATCGGCAGCGAGGGCAACACCAGCGGCATTCCCGAGATTGGCATCCTCCAGACCCGCCACGGGCTCTCTCACCACAACGGCGACCCCGAGCAGCTCCGCCGCCTCACGGCCACGGACACCTTCCTCGTCGAGCAGCTCAGTTACTTCCTCGACCAGCTCAAGGACGCGCAGGAGGACGGCCGCCCGCTCCTCGACACCACGCAGGTGCTCTGGGGCAGCGGCATGGCCTACGGCCACAGCCACGGCAACGCTAACCTCCCCATCATCGTCGCCGGCGGCAAGGCGCTCGGCTACAAGCACGGCACGCACGTGGACTTCAACCTCCCGAAGATCGGCCAATACAACGTCGCCGACGCCAACGGCCACTACCGGATTTGCTCGCGCCCCGTGGACGACACCGCGCGCGTCAGCAACCTGCTCCTGACCATGCTCCAGCGCGCGGGCGTGAAGGCCGACAAGTTTCAGGACAGCACCGGCACCCTCTCGCAGATTGTGGCGTGAGCCTGCCGACGGGGCCATGCAGCACACGGTGATGGCGTTGCCCCCCCACCAGCCCGCTCACTTCGCCGGGGAATCCTCCGGAAAATGCTTCAGGAAATCCTGCGGCAAGAAGGCGGGGATGGAAGCGCGAGCGTAATCCGCCGTGTTCCGGGTCACGATGCAGTCCGCATGGCTCGCCTCTGCCGCCGCTGCTTGCAGCGCGTCCTCAAAGTCGCTGAAGCCCAACCCTCGCGCACGACGGGCCGCCTTGTCAGATGCGTCGGCAATGCTCGCCCAGGCGAGGATTTTGTCCACCTCCGCGAGTGCCTCCGCCTCGGTGCGGCCCCGCTTCAACAGGTAGTAGGCGGTGGCCAGACCGTGCCATGCCACCAGCATATCCGCGTCGAGTTTCTCGCAACGAAGGATGACCGCCTCGCTGTCGTCCACGAGCGCCGGACGGTTGAGCAGCACGTCCAGCAGGATGTTGGTGTCGAGCAGGACCCGCATGAATGGCCAGAATTACAGCCCGTGTTTCCGGTGGAGATGCGCCATGCGCGCGTCATCCACCGACTCGCCGGGGGCGAGCCGGATGCTGCCCTTGGCCGAGCGGAGCCAAGCGCTCGCCCTGCCCGCCTGACGAGTTGCGCCGGAATCGTTCCGTTGGAGGGCCACCACCACATCCGAAGCCGTCACCGCGAGCACGCGCAAGGTGTCGCCGGAATGAATCTCCAGACCGCTCAGAAGTTTGGCGGGGATGATCCCGGTCGTTGTCATGCCGCAATGGTATCCTACTTTCGGAAGGTTCCAATTCCTTTGTTGCGCCCGCGCTGCGGGCCAAAGTCTGTGGTGGCCCGCAGACCGGCTTTCGGACAAACTGCGGGCGTTGTCGCTATGCATCGTTCTCCTCAACGCTTGGGACTGCGCCACTTGCTGGGCCGCTGGGGCCTTGTCGCCGTCATACCCCTTGCCTGCATCTTCCTTCCGCCTGCGTCCTTCGCCGCCGAGCGCCCGAAGTTCCGCACCGACGCCGATGGGCCGGTGAAGGCTGAGGACAAGCGTCCGAATCCGAAGAACCGCAAGCCCACGGACAAGCCCGACTGGTATCAAGTCGTGCCGGGCGAGTTCCCGCCGGAAGATTCCGCGCACGCGGTGTCTGGCGAACTGATGTTCATGGACCATCTGGAGCGGCGGTTTCACCTCCGCGTGGACCGGAACGACAGCCAGGAACGTGGCGTGTGGGACCTGCCGCTCGACGCCACGATGCTGCCCTACGGCTCCATCGCGCAGCACGGCGCGCCGGCGGCCTTGCAGGACATCCCGCTCGGCACGCACTTGCACGGCCTATTCTACCTCGCCGACCCCGACGACAAGACGCCGCTGCCGGAAACCTCCTACCGCCGCAAGACGCCCGAGTGGGAGTTCCGCCGCTGCTTCCGCATCGAGGACGATTTCACCTTCCACGCACGGCAGAAGCAGCTTTGGCGGATTGACGCCGTTGACCTCGTCACGAAGAAGCTCACCGCCACGCTGCTCGAAGGCGGCAAGCCCGTCGGCGACGGGAAGGCCAAGTCCTTCGACCTGACCACGAGCACGCGCGTGTTCAAGGGCAACGGCTTCGCCGACCTGAAGGCGTTGCAGCCCGGCCAGACCGTCCTGTTCAACCTCACCTGGGTCACGCTCTACGGCCCCGGCCGCGTCACCGACCTCTGGCTCGACGAACCCGCGCGCGCCCTTGCCACGGCAAAGCAGCTCGAACGTCACCGCAACCACACCCGCGAGCGCGGCCTCGCCGGCTGGGTCACGTCCGTGGACGACGAGAAGCAGTTCGTCACCGTCACCTTCTTCGGCGGCGTGGACCCGAAGCTCTTCGACGAACTCACCATCAAGGATCCGAACGCCCCGCCGCCCAAGGACGGCTCGCCCCCGCCCGTCGAAGCGCGCGGTGGCCTCGCCGTCGCCCGCGATTCGCTGATGACCTACGACCCCGTCAACGACCGCAAGACCGGCAGCGTCCTCGAAGTGAAGAAAGTCCCCGCCGAACCCGGCAGCAGCGGCGTGCAGATCAAGCTCAGGATGGACCTGATGCTCGAAGGCTACCGCCCCAAGCGCGTCGTCCGCTTCTATCCGCCCATGTGGAAGGTCATGGCCCTGCCGCGCGAGGAACAGTTCTTCGGCCGCGAGTGACGCACCTCATTTCCGTCTCCTGAATCCATGAAACAAACACTGCTGGCCCTCATCCTCGCGGCATCCGCCACCACCACTGCGCGGGCACTTGACCCGCACGTCGAAGCGGTCATCCGGATCGTTGAAGCTGCGAAAGGCAAAGTCGAGAAGACCGCCGACGGCCAGAGCCTGAAGCTGGTTGACCTCGCTGTGCCCGGTAGCGGCCCGCACGACCATCGCAAGGAAGATCCCTACAACGCCGCGTTCTTCGAGCACCTCGGTCACGTCACCAAGCTCGAATCGCTGCACATCATATCCACCAAGTTCAACGACGAGTGGATGCCACCGCTGGCCAAACTCACGAGCCTCAGGTCCCTGAGGTTCGTCAACAACGGCAAGCTCTCCGACGCGGGCCTCGAACATCTCGCCGGGCTGCGGAACCTGACAAACTTCGCCTACGTGGGCACGGCGATGAAGGGGCATGCCTTCGCGAAGTTCACCGGCTGGACACAGCTCACGCGGTGCAGCTTCCGCGGCAGCAGCATTGACGACGAGGGTTTGAAGAACATCTGCGAGCGTTTTCCACGGCTCGAAAGCCTCGTGCTCGCGCACGCCAAGTTCACTGACACCGGCGCACCGCATCTCGCCAAGCTCACCCGGCTCAAGGGCCTGGAACTCGGCACGCACAACGCCACCTCCGCGAGCCTGCGGCACGTCGCCGGGTTGCCGCTGGAGTATCTCCAGCTTGGCGAGGGCTTCGATTCGCCCGCGTCACTGCCCTACCTCAAGTCGCTGAAATCCCTCAAGCGCCTCACCATCACCAACTGCAAGGCAATGACCGACGACGACCTCCGGCAAATCGCCGCGTTGAAGCAGGTGGAGAACTTGGAACTCGGCAGCCTCGCGCTGCCCGAGGCGCGGCTCGCGCTGCTGAAAGATTTCGCGCACCTGAAGGCACTGCGCGTGACCCCGCCCAGCCGTGAGAAGTTCAGCCCGGAGTTGCAGGCGGCGGTGAAGAAGCTGCTGCCCAATGCGGCGCTGAAGTTCGAATGACCCAACCCGTGAGGACGCCGATGAAGAACTATCTTTGGTTGCTGGCCGCCACCCTTGGACTGGCGCTGACTGGACTGGGCTGGGCGCAGGTTCCCGGCGGTTTCGCCGCCGCGCCGCCGACCGACGCGCAGGTGCAGGCGGCGGCGAAGTTCGCCGTGCTGGCCCGCGACCCGCAGCTCAAGTTGCTGGGCGTTGACCAGGCGCAGCGGCAGGTGGTGGCCGGAATGAACTTCCGGCTGAAGTTGAAGGTTGAAGATCACGGCACCAACCGCATTGCCGACGCCGTCGTCTGGCGCAAGCTCGACGGCAAGCACGAGCTGACTTCGTGGCAATGGCAGCCCGCCAAGCCGAAGGCCAAGATCATCCTCGGCCAGGTCATTGTCCCAACGGGCACGGGCGAGATGCGCCGTCCGTGGGGTGAACTCATCAGCCTCGACCTCAAGACGCGCACCGGGAAGTTTCGCAACGAGGGCGATGACACGGTGATGAGCTTCACCGTCATGCCCTACGCCGAGCTGCTGCATCACGCGGCCAGCGGCGATCTGCAGGACTTCCGCGTCGGCGAGCGCGCCATCTTCCGGCTCCACGAGAACGACAAGGGCGAGTGGGTCTGGCTCACCTACATCCAGGACGAGATGAACATGCTCAACGGCCACAAGGAGTATTTCTACGTGGACAAGATTGACGCCGCGAAGCGCGCGCTGGATTGCACCTGGGCCAGCTTCGACAAGAGCTTCATCCGCCAGACCAACGTGCTGATCGAGACCGACGGCGAGACGCGCTTCTGGAAGACCGGTGCGCCGGCGAAGTTCAGCGACATCAAGCCCGGCGACAAACTGCGCACCAAGACCCACGGCGCGGGCGCGGGCAAGCGGCGCATCGCATGGGAAGTCTTCCTCGACGACGAGAGCCTGCTGAAGTTCCAAGCCGAGCAGAAGGCCGTCCACGCGGCGCGCATCGTGAAGGAAGGCGCGCCGGGCTACGTGGATGAGTCGAATGGCACGGAACTCCGCCTGACGCTCTTCAACGAAGGCGCGGACATCGCCAAGCAGCTCAAAGCCGGCAAGCCCATCCGCGTCGCGCCCGCCGGCGTGGACCGCAAGCCCACCACCGCGCCGCTCATGGCCACCGTGACCGCCACAACCACGAAGGGCCGCGAGACCAAGGTCACACTCACGCTGTCCGCAGCTGAGGCAAAATTCCATCCCGCCGGCCTCGCACGGTTGTGGCTGGCGGAGTGAACGATTGCCAGCGGGTTCACGCATGATTCTCCGCCCGGTAGGGCGCGGTGTCCTCACCGCGCCGCCGAAGGCCAATGGCGTCCGGGTAACCGACGGCGGGCTGAGGACAGCCCGCCCTACCCACCACGGACTCACGAGCAAGCTAGGGCAAGGGCTGCTTCAGTTCCTCGGCTTGAGCTGCTGGAGCCACTGGCGCGCGGTCTGGGCGTAGGCGGAATTGGGGTCGGCCTTCAGGTAGTTCTCAAACGCGGAAATCGCCTGTGGGCGCAGGCCCATCTGCGCGGCGGAGACGCCGAGGCCGTAGTAGGCCCCACCCGATTTGGGATCGAGGTAAAGCACCGACAGGTAGGAGAGATAGGCCATGCTGTTCGCGCGCGCCTGGAGGAACTGGCCGCCTTGCTGGTAGAGCGACGCGGAGAGGCGCGGGTCCAGCCGCGCCGCCTCCGCAAGATGCTTGCGCGCGGTCTCGGTGTCGTTGAGCCAGAGCGCGGCCTGGCCACGCAGGAGCTGATGGGCTGGGCTGTTCGACTGCAAGCGCAGCAGGGCGTCGGCGGTGTCGCGGGCCTTCGTTGGGTCGCCAGCCAGCAGCTCCATCGTCGCGTGCAGGCGGCGGGCCTCGAAGTCGTTCGGGTTTGCCTCGGCGGCGGTTTTGAAATCGGCCAGCGCACCGCGCAAATCGCCCTGCCACATCCGCGTGGAGCCGGTGGTGAAGCTGGGATGCGGCGCACCGGGCACGGGCGGTGTGGCTGCGGGCGGACTTCCCGGAGACGGCGCGGAAGGACTCGGTGAAGTCGCCGTGGGCAGGGTGGCGGCGGGACTTGCCGGAGCGACCGGAGAACTTGCAACGGGTGAAACCGCAGCGGGGAGCGAGGTGCCGGGAGTCGGCGTGGCCGGCGCTGGCGAGGGGGCCGGGGAAGTTGGAGTTGGCAGCACCTGCGCCCGCGCGCCAGACACACTGGGCGCGGTGGAGCGAGGCGCGCTCGCGCCGCCGCCGGGGTCGCCAAATAAGCCCGGTGTCGGACGTGGCGAGGAAGTTCCCGGCGTGGGCTGCGCGCCGCCGCTGACGGCGGTGTTGTCACGCGCGGTGTTGTTCGTCACGCGCGGCTGGTCGTATTTGAACGGGTCGGACACGACGCCCAGCAGCGACAGCGGAGGAGGCGCGGAGGCGCGGCTTGGTTCGGCGTTCGTCTTCGGTTGGTTTGCGGCAGTTGCGGCGGCGAGCAGTTGCTGCGCGGCGGGTGCGGAACCGTAGTTCTCGATCTTCGCGCCGTTCTTCGCGGCGAGATACCAGTAGGGACGGTCGCGCTGGATGGATTCGAGGGCCTTGTCCTGCGTGGGTGGCGAGGAGCGTGCAAGCATCCGGCGAAGTTCCTCCTTCTCGTAGATATCCCAGTGCGCGACGGCCTCGGCGAGCTTGCCGGCCTGGACGCGGTTCCATGCGGCCTGCTTGCGGAGGTCGCCGGGCCACTGCGGCGTCTTCTTGTCCAGGCGGAGCTGCTCCTCGCGGAGCCGGCCCTCGGCCTCCAGCAGTTCGTTCGCCGCGTCGAGGTCGCCCAACTGCCAGTGGAGGCTCGCCGCCGCGCGGTAGGTGTTGTGCCGGTTATAGGCGCGCGGTGTCAGCTCGACGATGTTCGACGACGTGTTGTGATAGCCGTTGGTGAACGTGGTGTCGGTGAGCATCGCCCGGCCCCAAATGGCTTGATAGGACTGGACTGCGAACTGCCAGAGCTGGAGCGCCTCGCGCGTGTGGCCGGACTGCGCGGCGGCGCTGACCGCCTCGGCCAGGGTTTTCTCGAAGTAGCCCTGGCCATAGTCGGCGGTGCGCAGCCCGATGACGGTGTAGTCGCGCTGCAACCGCGCGGCGGATTCCGGTGCGCTCTTTTGGATGTCGCGGATGCGGTCGGCATCGCCGCGTTGCTGCGCGCTGGCCATCTCCTTCGGCCAATACTCCGCGTCCTTGCGCATGGCCACGATGTGGTTGCTGACCTCGGTGGTGGCCTTCGCGCGCGCAGAGACGAGCAGCTCCTGAAACTTCTGCGGCGTGATGAACTTGTTCGTGTAGTTGCGCTCCAGCGACACGAACGAGTTCGACGGGAAGGCCGGCGTGATGAGCAGCCGCCGGTGCGCCTCCTTGCCGAACATGGCGGTCGAGAGCACCAGCTCCGTGGGCTGCTGCGGCACGGGCAGGTCAATCCACGCCTGCCCCCGGTTGTTGGCGGCGCTGTCGAGCGCGTTGGTGGGCCGCGTGAAGAAATGCCAGTCGCGCCCGAGCCAGTTCGCGCGGACGTGAACGCCCTCGCCGCGCGGCGGCTGGTCGGAAAGCCGCACGGTCGCGATGAGCCGGAAGGCGTTGCCGAAGTGCTCGAAGGTGCTCCAACCCGACGCCGCCCAGCCGAGCGTGAACTGGTTGGTTTCGTTGGCGATGTATTGCCCCTCCGGCCAGCGCGGCGCGTAAAGCGCGATCATTGGCGGGCCGGGGCCGCGGACCTCCGACCATACCTCCTGCCCCGAGGACAGCACCTGCGCGACGCGATACCACGCCTGCTTCGTGCCGTCGTAGGTTTCGCGCGCGGGCGCGTTGGTCGCGGCCCATTCATCCATCAGCACGGACTGCTTGCGCGCGATGGTGCCCTCGTTCGCGTAGAACGGCGCGTGGTCAATGCCCAGCCGCACGTCCCGCTCGCGCACCGTCACCCACGGGCCGGCGGCTGAAGTCGCGCGCGCGAGGCGGAACTTCGCCGTGTCCGCGCCTTCGCCCGGGCCTTTGAGAAAGAGCGGCGAGTGAAAGTAAACGTAGGTGCCGAGCGTCTTGCCGTAGCCAGTCACAGGCGAAGTGGACTCAACCACCGGCGCACCGCTGGTCTGCGAGGCGACGTGGACGGTCTGGCCCATCGGAATGCGCCGACGAATGGAGGCACCACCAGCGGGCGGATCGGCACACTCCACGCCGTTGTCCGCATCGTCGTCACCGCACTGCTGGCCGCCGGGTTGGTAGCCGGGCAGATGCTTGACCGTCTCAGGATTCGCCCTGGACAAGTCCGCCATGCCCGCCGCGAACACGGTGACGACGGGCACGAGCACTTCCTCGTTCTTCAGCTTGCCCAGCGGACCGTTGAGCAGCTCGCGCAACTGCTCCCGCACCTGCGGCAGGAGCGGGTCGCTGTCCTTGCCGACGGTGCCGGACGCGACGGCGGCGCGGAGCTGGTTCAGGTCGAGCAAATGCAGGTCGCCGGTGTAGGGCGGATGGTAGAGGTCCGGGTCCGCCGTGATGGAAAGCTGCAACTGCCACTTGAACTTCTCGTCCGCCGGGTTCGTGATTTTGCCCGCCTGCTTGATGGGCAGTTTGAAGATGGTGCTCTTGATGACCGGCGCGCTGCGCGGGACGTTCGCGAGCCGGATGGCGTCGAAGAGCGCGGCGTAGCGCGGCTCCTTGCGGAGGTTGCCCAGCGCCGCGCCCGCCTCCTGCGCGCGGTAGGCGGTGATGCGGTTGCGCAGCTCGACCTTCTCGCGCTCGACGCGGTTCTTCTCGGCGTCGCGCCATTTGAGATACAGCTCGCGGCTGCGGTCGAAGTCCGCAGAGAGCCGGTCGGCCAGCTCCTTCTTCACGCTGGCGGGGAGGAACTGGTCCGGCGTCGCGCCGGTCTGCGCGGCGGCGGCGATGGTCTGCGCGTCCACCAGTCCGAGTGAGTGAAGCTCGTTGAGGACGTTGGCGTGCGTGCGCAGATACAGGTCCACATACTTCGGCAGGTCTACGATGCTCGCGCGCCCGAACTCAGGGAGGATGCTGTCGCGCTTGATGCGGTGGATCAGTTCGGGCACGGGCATGACCTGCTCGCATTTGGTCAGCCCGGTGCGGTTGGTGGTGCGGCCGTAGGCGAGGTCGAGATAGCGCTGCGCGCGGGACCAGCGGTTGGACTGGAGCAGGAGGTTCGCGTGCTCCTCGGCCATCGTCAGCACTTGCTCGACATCGGCGGAAGCGTCCTTCATCGCGGCCTGCACGGTCTGCTCCAACTGCGCGAGACGCGGCCCGTCCGTGGCCGGATCGAACTTCACCTTGAAGTCCACGATGCCCGCCGGCGAGAAGCAGATGACCGGCTGGACAAATTGAAGGATGTGGTTCGTGCAGGGCTTCTGCACGAGCTGCGCGCCAGCGCCGTAGGTGTAGCCGCCGGCCCACGCGCCATCACTGAACTCCTCCCACGCCTTCTTCTTGGCTTCGAGCGCCTGGAGCCGCTGCCCCACGGCGGCGGTGCGCTGCTTGAGCTGTTCTGCCGCCTGCTGCGAAGCGTTGTGCCACGCCTGCACCTCGCGGTCGCTCAGGAGCAGCCATTGGCCGAAGCGCAGCGGCTCGGCCAGCCCCTGCAAGCGGCCCAGCTCGGCCTTGATTTGCGTCAGCTCCTTCTGCTCCGCGTCGGTGAACTGCGGCGGTGAGTCGCCCGGATAGCTGCGCGTCGAAGGACCGACAAAGCCGCGATACAGCGCGTCCGCCATGTTGCCGAGCATCGGCTTCTGATACTCGATGTCGTAGATGGCGTAGCCGGAGTCCGCCATGCTTACCGCGAGAAGCCCGACGCCGAGCGGCGGATAATACATTGCCGCGCCCATGAGGAACGCGCCGGGAATGCCGCCCTGCGTCGCCGCATAAATCTGCCCGGCCACCGGCACGGCGAAGTAAAGCTGGTCCAGTGCCGTGGCCTGGATCGCGCTCGCGTCGCCGCGCGTCTCGATGGCGACGCGCCAGACCTGCATCAAGCCGTCGAGATTGCCGGGATCGTGCGCAGCCTCCTTTACGAAACGGCCCAGCCCGCGCCCGAGGTTCCGCCCGCGCCCGTCCGACCCCGCACTGAGCAGGCTGTGGACGGACTTGCCATGCTCGAAGTGCTCGTGGCCCAGCACCCACGCGACCTGCGAGTGCGCCGCCATCGCAATGTCCCCCGCAACCACGCGCGCCGGGCCGGTCAGCGCGCGCCACTCGGCGGGCGTGGTGAGCCGCTCGACGAGAAAGCGTCCGAACTCGCGCGGGTTCTGCCGGATGAGCCGGTCCACGAGCTGGTTGCCGTGCGTCCAGCCGAGATCGTAGAGGCCATAGAGGAACGTGAGCAGCACACCTTGTCCCTGCTGGCGCTTGAACTCGGCCCACTGCGCGTCGTCCATCGCCGGCAGCAGCGAGCGGTAGCGCTCGATGTCGAAGTGGTGCCCGCCTTTGCCGTCGGGCTGGAGCAGCAGCCGGAAGGCTTCGGTCGAGGCGTGGTAAGTCGTCTCCAGACAGAATTCACTGGAGATTTTGCGATGCTGCTCGACGGCGTTTTTGATGTGCTCGGGCGTGGGCGTGTCGGTGTTGTAGAGCTTCTTGGCAAGCGCCTCGAAGACCTTCGCCTCCTGCACCTTCGGGTCGGCGATTTGCTCCGGCGACAGCCCGCCGAGGGCCGTGATTTTGTGCGGCTCCTTCTTGTGCAGCAGTCGCAGGTCGGCGGAGATGTCCAGCGCGAGCGTGTGGAGCAGGCGCTTCTTCGCGTCGTTGGGAAACAGCTTGGTGAGCAGCTCGCCGTTGGCGATGCGGCGTTCGGCGGCGGACAGCTCCGAGTAATCCAGCTTGTGGCCCTTGTCGAACCGGTTGTCCGCCATGAACAGCACGGCCAGCGCGTCCTCGTAGGTGCGGAGGTGATACTTCACCTCGAACTTCTCCGCCTTCATGTAGTGCTGGAGTTCGAGGAAGTTCGCCAGCGCCGCGCCGAACGCGTGCCCCGGCATCAGCTCCGGGTGTGTGCCGAACATGAACTTCACCGCCGTGTCGCCCTCGAACGGCCACTTCTCGAACTTGATGACCTTGCCGTCCTGGTCCACGACCGGGCCGTAGAGCTGGAACATGCGCGGGTTCGCCTTGAGGATGCCTTCCAGCGCGCGGAACTGCATCTGCTGCACCACCGCGCCCTGCGTCGTGTAGGCGCCGGGCGTGGCGCGCAGGTCGCGGATGACGCGGTCGAACTCGTAAAGGTAGTCGCCGCGCACCGCACGCGGGTCAGGGAAGCGGTTGCGGCCCTCGATGGACGCGATGTCGAGGTTCTCGATGGAGAGGTTCGGATGCTTCTCCTTCCACGCCTGTTTGAACTTCTCAATGAACTCGCCGTCCTTGAGTTCGAGCCGTTTGAGATTCTTCGGGTCGCTCGCATCGAACACGTAGAAGGTCTGGTCCAGGTCGCTCTTGATGCCCGCCTTCACGTTGCCCGAGTCGGAGCGACCAATGATCCAGCCGTTCTTCTGCGCGACGTCGTTGATGACCGCGTCAATCATCACGTCGCGCATCTGCGCCATGCCGACGTTGTGGTTGTCGTGGATTTTCTTGTGCGTGATGCCCTCCTTCTTCGCGGTCGCGTCGTCCAGCTCGAGGCCGTTCTGAATGAGGCTCGCGACCGTCTTGAAGGCCGTCTTCCCTTCGCCAGCCGCCTTATACATCTTCTCGACGATGTCCTGCGGGACGGCCTTGTCCGCGCCACCGCCTGCGGCCATCCACTTGTTGTATTCCTTCATCGCGGCGAGGTAGTTGCCGTCGTGGTGGACCTCGATGATCTCGGCGAGGCGATAGACCGTGCGGGCGCTGGTGCCAGTCGCGGTGGCGGGCGGCGCGTTGGTGGCGGCCCGGTTTTGCGCGGCGGCGGTCGGTCCGCAGGCCAGCAGCGCGGCGGCAAGGAGCGGGGCAAACGACGACGCAGTCCACAAACGCGGACCGCCAGCACGCGGGAGACGGGTGGCTTTCACGGGGCTGAGATGACGGTGGCAAGATGGCAACGCCCGTGGGGTGCCGCAACTGGAAATCACCTGTCAGCGTAGCTCGACATTCCAATGTCGAGTCGGGGTTGCCGACGCCGACGCCTCGACATCGGAGTGTCGAGCTACTGTGCTTGGCGCACCAGTTTCACCCAGCTCACCTGCGTCACGAGGTTGTTCAACGCGGCGTAGCTGATGTGGGCGTTGGTCGCGTGACGCGGGGAATCGTTCGCCGGGAAGGTCGCGAGCGTCGCGTCGCCGACGAGGAAGACGTTGAAGTCCTTGCGCAGGTTTTCGTAGCCCGCTGTCGTGCGGCAGTAGCACATGTCGGTCGCATAGCCGACCAGCAGCACATGGCGGACGCCGCTCGCCGCGAGAAACTTCTTCAACGGCTCGTAGCCGGCGGCGTCGTAAATCACCACGTCGTCCGGCTGCGCGTCGGCATCGCGGGTGACGGGGATCGGCAGGCTCCAGAAGCCCTCGCCATTGTAGCGCGCCCCAGCATCGAGTCCTGGGAACTGCTTGAAGTAATCAATCACCGCCTTGTCCGAGGAGACCTTGAGCTGCGCGGGCAGCGGTGCGCCCCGGTAGTCGAAGGCGTTCAGCTTCGCGTCGAGTTCCTTCGCGCCCTCCGCACGCTCGGCGGCGGACGGCGTCCGAGTGAACGAGCGGTAGAGCTTGCGGCGGATGGGGTCTTCGCTCCCTGGCAGCGAGTGCATGACGAACTTGACCTTGCCGCGCAAGGAATTGAGGAACGGCACGATGACCTCCCGCGTGTGGCGCGCGGCGAGCTTGTTCTTTTCCAGCGTGCAGAAGTCCGCCACGCCCGCCGGCTCCGGCGTGCGCCAGCCCTGCCCATCGTCAATGCCCCACGGATGCACGAAGATAACGGCGGTGTCGGCGGCGCGGAGGCGGTTCGGCACCTCGATGATGCCGCGCGCGTTGTAGGAGAAGCGCCACGCGCGCACGAGCAGGTCGGCGGAAGCGTCGTCCACGAGCGTCGGGGCCTCGAAGCGCACCAGCTCCCTCACCGGCGCGACGAACTCCGGGTGATCGGCCAGCAGCGGCGGCGGACTCTGGAGGCGCACGAGCTTGTTTTCGTAAGTGCGTGGCGGCTCGCTGGCGGTGAGCATCAACGGGAGCAACAGGCCAGCAGCGAGCAAACTGAAAGGCTTCATGGCCCCGTTGTCAGGCCCCGACGGCGAAGTGTCAAACCGAAGCTGCGCCCACACCGGGAGGCGCATGAGCGCGCGGCTCTGGTCGGAGCTGGCGAAGATGGACTAGCGCTTGCCGCTTGCTTTCAAATCACTTTCCAACGAGAGCACGACCATCGTGGCGATTCGCAATACAGCATCCCACTCTTGTTGCGACAACTTCGGGAAGGCTTTCCGAACTTGGGTTGGCACAGGGCAGCCTTCAGCCGTGTTGAGGATCGTGCCGACCAGGCACTGATGTCCGCGGAGAATCAACCCCTTTCTAACCGGTTGGTTCCTCTCCTTGATCACGCCAACGCTGATCGCTGCCGCACAGGCTCGGTTGTCGTCTGTCTCTGACCCGAAATCGAGAAGCGCCTTACGGAAAGCCTTCGTAGCTTCGCGGGCATTTCGATGCTTTCTCCTACCGTTTGCGAGGCTCACCAACAGGTTTCGAAACGCGGCTTTGGAGTCCATAGCACATTGATCCGGGTGAGTTGACGATCGGTTTCAAATTCACCCCAGCTTCTTCCGCAGCGCCTCCGCGATCTGGAGGAACGCCTTGCCCTGCGGGTCCGCCGGGTGGGAGATGACCACGGGGACGCCTTTGTCACCACCTTCGCGGATTTCGATGTGGAGGGGGACTTCGCCGAGAAAGGGGATTTCCTGCCGCTCGGCTTCCGCTCGGCCGCCGCCGTGGCCGAAGATTTCCACGCGCTGGCCGCCGGGGGCGATGAAGTAGCTCATGTTCTCCACGATGCCGAGCAACGGGACGTTCACCTTCTCGAACATCGCGATGCCCTTGCGCACGACGCCGAGCGAGGCTTCCTGCGGCGTGGTGACGATGACGCCGCCATCCAGCGGCACGGTCTGGCAGAGGGAGAGCTGGGCGTCGCCGGTGCCGGGCGGGAGGTCCACGAGGAGGTAGTCGAGCTGGCCCCACTCCACCTGCGTGATGAACTGCTGGATGGTCTTCTGAATCATCGGGCCGCGCCAGATGACGGGCTGGTCGTCGGTGAGGAGGAAGCCCATGCTCATGAGCTTCACGCCGTGGTTGCTGGGCGGGATGAGCTTCTCGTCGTCGCTCACCACCGGGCGCTGGTGGATGCCCATCATGAGCGGGATGCTCGGGCCGTAGATGTCGCAGTCGAGCAGGCCGACGCGTGCACCGAGGTGGGTGAGGGCGCAGGCGAGGTTCACGGAGCAGGTGGATTTGCCCACGCCGCCCTTGCCGCTGGCCACGGCGACGATGCGTTTGATGCCGGGGACTTTGTTTTGGTTGGCGAAGGCATTGCCACCCGCTGGCGCTGCTCCTGGCGCGGAACTCGCCGGCTGCTTGATCTCGACGAAGACGTGGGTGACGCCGGGCTGACCGCGGATGACGTTCTCGCACTCGGCCTTGATGATCTTGGCGGCGTCGGGATTGGGCGAGGTGAGTTCGAGGCGGACGTTCACCGCACCGGCGTTGACGGCGACGTGCTTGACGAGTCCGAACGAGATGATGTCGCGCGAGTAGCCGGGATATTTCACGGCCTTGAGCGCGTCGAGGATGGCTTCTTGGGTCAGCATGGTTTTAGAAAGCAGGGCGGGATTCTAGAGTCCGGGTAGAGAAGCCCCGGCCACAACTTCGAGCTTTGGCTAGAGGGCTAGTTCGAGAGGTATTCGCGCGGGTCGGTCACCCGGCCCGTGATGGCGCTGGCGGCGACGGTCGCGGGGCTGGCCAGATAGACTTCGCTTTCCTTGCTGCCCATGCGGCCGGGGAAGTTGCGGTTCGTGGCACTGATGCACTTGAGGCCGCCCTGGTTCATGCGACCGAAGGTGTCCACCGGGCCGCCGAGGCAGGCGGAGCAGCCGGCGTTTTCCGTCATGCGCACGCCGGCGTCCTCGAGGATCTGCCAGATGGTCTTGTCGCCCCAGCGCGTGGTCTGGAGGTCGTGGACAATCTCCGGCGTCGCGGGCACGCCGAAGGTGTCAATCGTGACCTTGTGGCCGCGCAGCACGCGCGCGAACTCCACGAAGTCGCTCGTCTTGCCGCCCGTGCAGGAGCCGACGTAGGCGCGGTCGAGCTTCATGCCGTTCATCTGCTTGGCCGTCTTGCGCTGGCCGGGGTCGGGATGGCACGCGACGGTTGGCTCCAGCTTGCTGAGGTCAACGACGGTCTCGTAGCAGAACTTCTGGTTCGCGTCGGCCTCGACGGGTTCGTAACTCGCCTTGGTGCCGTTCAACTTCGTGCGGGCGTCCACGTATTCGGCGGTGCGGGCGTCGAACTCGAAGATGGCGTTCTTGCCGCCGGCCTCGATGGCCATGTTCGCGATGGTCATGCGGTCGTCCATCGAGAGCGTCGCGATGCCGGGGCCGTCGAACTGCATCGCGCGATACGTGGCGCCGTCAAAGCCGATCTCGCCGATGACGTGCAGGATGATGTCCTTGGCCATCACGCCGGGCTGAAGCCTGCCTTCGAGGCGGAAGCGCATCGTCTCGGGAACCTTGATGAGCAGCTTGCCAGTGCCCATGACGAAGCCCGCGTCCGTGTTGCCGATGCCGGTGGCGAACTCGTTGAACGCGCCGGCCATGCAGGTGTGCGAGTCGGTGCCGAAGAGCACTTCGCCGGGGCGGGTGTGGCCCTTGGCGGGGAGCGCAGTGTGGCAGACGCCGGCGTATTGGGAGCCGTATTGGCGCTTGGTGTTGCCCTTCGAGGCATCGAACTTCCAGTGCCCGTTTGGGTCGTCAATCACGTCGTAGAAGTAGGGCAAGCCCTGCTCGCGCACGAAGTCGCGGAGGATGTCCACGTTGCGGTTGGACATCGAGTCGGCGGTGAAGATGTAGTGGTCGGGGATGATGACGACGCGCTGCTTGTCCCAGACTTTCGCCGTCTTGCCGAACTCGCGCTTGAAGACGCCGATGGTTCCCGGGCCGCACACGTCGTGCGTCATCAGGACATCGGCCTTCACCCAGATGTTGTCGCCCGCCTGGACGGAAGCTTTGCCGGCGGCGCGGGCGAGGAGTTTTTCAGTCAGCGTCATAACAGGGGCGGCACGTTACCGGTCGGGCAAGGTTGGTGCAATCGGAGAAACCGACGTGCGGGCGAGGCACGTTGTGAACTGGCTGGAGGGATTGGGATCAAGAGTTGGAGCAGGGGCACTTCACCCCTTGCTCGTAATCCTGATCCCGCTCCTCCCCATGCCTGTAACCTCCCACCAGCCGCCGCAAGGTGCCTTGCCTTTCGGAAAGGCGGCGGAGACTGTTTCGCGCACTTATGCGTTTCTTGGCGGGCCTGACCGGGGCTGCGTGCCATCAAGGCCTGTGCGTGGCCCGCTGGCGGCTGCGGCCGGCGTGCGTGGTGAGTGGCATCGGAGCCTTCGGGTTCACGCTGGCCATGATGCTGGGACTGTATCCGATCACCGAGTCCATTGACTGGGTTTTGCATGGCGCGCCCAATCTCCACTTCTGGCGGGAGAGCCTGCGGGGAGGGGAATTCCCCTGGTGGAACCCGCATGTGGGGCTGGGACGCCCCTACGCGTCGGATTTGCAGAGCGCGGTGTTTTATCCGCCCACCTGGCTGTTCTGGCTGGGGGAGACCGCTGGCCTGAGTCTGTTCCTGGGGCTGCACGCGTTCCTCGCTTTGCTGGGCATGCATCTGCTCTGCCGCCAGCTTGGCGGGCGCGGTGGCTTTGGCCTGCTGGGGGGCGGGGCGCTCCTGGCTTCCATGGGGTTTGGCGGCCGGCTGCTGGTGGGGCACACGTTTTACTTCGCTGGCTTGTGCTATCTCCCGTTGTTGCTGTGCATGGTGGTCAAACTCCGGCTGCGCCCGACCCGGGGTCGGGTTGGCGCGCTGGGACTGGGGCTGGCGCTCCAGTTTCTGACGGGGCATCCGCAGGTGTTCTGGAACTCGGTTTTGGGCCTGGGGCTGTTGCTCACCGGCCTGCTGGTGCGGCGTGCGCCGGTCACGTTTTGGAAACGGGTGCCGCAGATCATCGCGGGGCTGGCGGCGGCGCTGGTGCTCGCGGCGGGCATCACCGCGATGGCCTGGCTGCCGTTTCTGGATTTGATCGCCGAGGGGAACCGGCAGGCCGCCACGCTGGAGTTCGCCTCGTTCGGACGTTTCGAGGCGGAGGATGTGGTGGGCATCGTGACGGAGCCGCAGGGCGAGTCCCGGTTCAACTGGGAGGGGAATTTCCGGCTGGGTTTTGCCTGGACGGTGCCCGGGCTGGTGGGGTTGACCCTGCTCCGCAGCGCGGCCGTGCGCGGTCTGCTGCTCATGGGGGCCGTGGCCTTCTGGTTCTCGTTCGGGGCGGAGAGCTGGCTGTTCCGGCTGGGCTTCGATTTCCTTCCCGGGGCCAGTTCGTTCCGGATGCCGGCCCGCATCAACGCCTTGACCCTGCTCGCGTTGACCACCGCCGCCGCCGTGCTGCTGGGCCGCGCGAAACCGCCGGCCACGCTGCCTTGGGCCGGAGTGGCGGCCGTGGGCGGGTTGTTGGTCGGGTTGTTGCGGGAATATCCCTTCGGCGGACCAACCGCACGGATTGGCAGCGTCGAGCCCTTGCTGGCGCTGCTGCTGGCGGCCGGCGCGGTTTACGTCTGGAAGCGCTGGCCGGGCGGGGCCAGCCGCGTGCGGTTCGTGGCGCTGGCGCTCTGGCTGGGGCTGCAAGTCGTGGAGTTTTCCAGCGCCATGGGCCGTTACGCCTGCCTCTACTCCCGCAAGTCGGTCTTTGGCTTCGCGCAGGAATTCCCCGTGGTGGGCGAGTTGCGGGCTATTCAGGCCGCTTCGCCGACCGGCCTCCCGCTCCGGGTCATGGTGCCCCGGACGCTGGCACCGCCGAACCTGGGGATGCGGGACCGCTGGACGCATGTGGACTCTTACACCGCGCTGTTCTTGCGGCGGCCGTGGGTTTTCCTGCACGGCGCGGCGGGCGTGGCGGCCCCGGTGTTCATGAACGCTTCCCTGGCCCCGGAGTTTTACCGGCGGCCGCCGTTCTCCATCCCCAACCTGAGTCTCGATCTGGCGCTGGACCCCGCATCGGGTAGCATCCTCGTGAACACCAACCCGCTGCCCCGCGCCTGGGTCACGTTTCAACCGCGTTTGGTGGACCGGCCCGAAGCGGCGCTGGCGGCGGTGACCAACCGGCTGGAGCTGCCGCGCGAGGGCGTCGTCGAGTCCGCCTTGCCCTTCCCTGCGCGACCACCGGCGGAAGCATCGGGCACTGCGGTCATCCGCCGCTTCCGGCCCAGCGAGCTCGAAGTCCACTGCCGGCTCTCCCATCCGGGCCTGCTGGTGTTGAACGAGGCCTGGTTTCCCGGCTGGCACACCGAGGTCGCCGGCCAACGGATCGAGAGCCAGCCGGTGAACTATTGGATGC